>Ga0210042_1003558_pt1 | contig 11248 bp, 15 predicted proteins | sample CryGeymeta201518_FD_183982 | JGI IMG/M metagenome (GOLD analysis project Ga0210042, IMG submission 183982) | Groundwater microbial communities from Crystal Geyser aquifers in Utah, USA - Crystal Geyser metaG 2015-18 (SPAdes) (version 2) | ecosystem: Environmental > Aquatic > Deep subsurface >... | reverse complement strand
AGTGGGACTCGACCAAACTCCCGATCCTGAAATCTTTCGATCGGCGGTGGAAAACCATCGAGCCATTGTCACGTTTAACACCAAGCATTTTGTTCCGCTGGCACGGCAATACGCGAGGGATGGCAAGGTACATTATGGCGTCGTCGTATCAAACGAAATTCCGCAGGGCGAGTTGAAAAGGCGGGTGACAAAGTTGCTGGAAAGCGTTTCGGCGGATGACTTGATGAACATGGTTCGGTTTTTGCAGGAGTTTAAGTAGTCCATGTCACACATGAAGCGGACAGGGTCGGCTACGGCCTGCCGCGCGATTGGATGGATCGCGAGCAGGGCGAAGGCCATGAGTTTTTGCACGAGGCGACGCAGGTGAAGAATATTTGGGCGCTGACGGGGGAGTGGATTTACGAGTATAATTTCGCCATCGAAATGGACAGGAGTCTTTTATGAGCACAATCAAAACCATCACCATGCCCGATGGAAGCCAGGCAAAGGCGCAAGAAGTCGAGTTCAAACTCCAGCATGAAGATTGGAGTCAGTATGTGCTTCCCGATGGTACGGTAGTCAAACTCAAGACAACCGTTTTGAAAATCCTGCAAGTATTGGATAATGAAGGAAAACCCGCTCACACTACGGAAGGCGATCCGTTTCTTATTGTTAATCACCGAACGGACGTAATCACAAGCGGTTAAGGAGCGAAACCATGTTCGAGCCAGTAGTGAAATCTTCCCAGGCAATTTACACTGTGGTTGACCAGCCCGCTGAATCAACCTACATCCCCAACTTTCCCTACATCGCAAGGGTGAAGTTTACGGGAGGGGAGTCTGCTGTGATTCGCGGCACGCGGGTTAAGGTAGGCAATATTGTTGGTTATATAAAGATGGGCGAGACCCCAAAAACAATCGTGGAACAGGTTCTGCCCTTTCTGAAACTTGAACAGGTTCTCGACGCGGTGCGTTACTACGAATATCACAAGGAAGAAATTGATGAAGAGCGCCGCCAGAACACGGAAGAGGCTGGGCGGGAGTACCTGCAAAAACATCTTGGCAAAGAACAATACCGCAAATTGACAGGGGGATAAAACGGTCAACATAACCCTCCCCAATTGCTTCTGGACGAGCATATTTGGGTTTACCTTGCCGCGCTTTTACGCGAACAAGGCTTCGATGTTTATCACGTCACCGAAGTGGGTCTGGGCAATACTCCCGACCCTGAAATTCTTCGAGAGGCGGCGAAAAAACATCGAGCCGTGGTGACGTTTAACACGCAAGATTATCTTCCACTCGCGCGTCAATACGGCGCAGAAGGTAAAGTACATTATGGCATTGTTGTATCCAACGAAATTCCGCAGGGCGAATTGAAAAGGCGGGTGACAAAGTTACTGGCAAGCGTTTCCGCAGAGGAAATGGTGAACATGGTTCGGTATTTGCAGGAGTTCAAGTAATTCATGCCCAACATGAAGCGGACGTGGGTCGGCTACGGCCTGCCGCGCGATTGGATGGATCGAGAGCAGGGCGAAGGCCATGAGTTCCTGCATGAGGCGACGCAGGTGAAGAATATCTGGGCGCCGACGGGGGAGTGAGGGGGAGGTCAGTGATCAGTTATCAGTGAACAGTGAGCAGTAATTGGTAAATGGTAATTGGAGATTGGTAATTGGAGAGAGACCCCTTCGAGGGGGGCGGAGGTCTTTGGTTTTGATTGCAACCGTTTCCGTGAGTAATTTTCGTGCTATACTCCCGTCCATCGTGGGGAAACCCCTGCTTGAAGAAGCCATTCCCCAAAATCGTCACCCCTATTTCATAGCCAAAGGAGGCTACAATGACCGTGAAGTTCAATGTCGTACAGCGCGGTAATCCGTCCAATGCGGAAGCGCCCAAGAAGTTCTACCCGTCCATCGAGTCCAGCGGGCGAAAGACCCTGCGCCAAATGGCGGAGCGTATCGCACAAATCTCCACCGTTTCCAGCGCGGATACAATGGCGGTGCTGGAAGCCCTGCTGACCACCATTCCGCAGGAATTGGCGGCTGGCAACATCGTGGAGTTGGGCGATTTCGGCAATTTCTGGTTGAAAGCCAATTCTGATGGCGCGGATACCGCCGAAGCGGTACGCTCCACGCAGATCACCACGCTCCTGCCACGCTTCAATGCTGGCAAGGAATTCAAGAAGGTGCTGGATACGATTGAGTACGAGAAGGCGTAATTTTCAGGCTTCGGAAGTCGCTCAGGCTTCCGAAGTTTGCTTTTAAACCTTCCTTGGAAGGTTTTGAATCCTTCCTTGACTCGTTTGGAATCCTTCCTAGGAAGGTTTGGCAGAAAGCCTTTTCATGCCATGCTATAATTTCACTACGGAGACCTTCATGGCAAAGAAAAACTACAAAGACTGGTCAAAAGAAGACCTGATTTCCCGCATTGAAAAACTGGAAAAACGCAAAAAATACGGGCTTGTGTGGGATGAAGAACGCACAAAGGAAGTATTTGAATTGCAGGCTCTTAATGGTTTGCCAGTTTTGGAAGATGTGCCTGAAAATGCAATTAACACTAACCCTGAACAACCTACGCACATTTTGATTGAGGGCGATAACTTTCACGCGCTTTCGGTTTTGAGTTATACCCATGAAAAATTGGTCGACATAATTTATATTGATCCACCATATAATCGCGGGCTAAGAGATAGCAATGATTTTAGATATAACGATAAATATGTAGATAGAGAAGATTCGTTCCGTCATAGCAAATGGCTTTCATTTATGGCAAAGCGATTAATTGCGGCTAAAAACCTACTGAAAGATACAGGCGTAATCTTTGTCTCAATTGACGATAATGAATTATCGCAACTTAAACTATTAATGGATAATGTTTTTGGTGAAGACAATTACAAAAATACAATAATCATTCGACGCGGATCAAAAAATGTGCAGGCGCAGTTTGAAACTATTGATAAATTGTCCAGTGGATATGAGTATGTCTTGTTTTATTCAAAAACACCAACTCAACGATTTCCCAAAATGGTAAAAGAGTTAGACCAATCAAAACAGGGTGGATGGAATAATCATTGGAGAGGCACAAACCGCCCAACTATGCGGTATAAACTTTTTGGAATTACCCCTGAGACTGGTCAGTGGAGATGGGGTAAAGAGAGAAGTTTAGTCGCTGTTGATAATTACAAACAAATGCTCAAAGAGCTTGGTAAAAAGACGGAAGAATTAACTCCACAAGAAATCGATTCGTGGTTTTTGGATAAGTCCGCCGAAGCGGGCGAAGAAATTGATATGCTTAGACTTTCTGCTAATGGCAAGCCAGAGCACTATGTTCCCCCAACAGACACCACACTACTAAACGATGTTTGGTTCGATATTTCGCCGAATAGTACCAGCGTATTAAAATCAATCTTTGGTAAAAAGGTTTTCGACAATCCAAAACCATTGGAACTGATAAAGCGAATATGCAAGTTTGCAAGCAAAGATGCAGTAATTGTAGATTTCTTTGCAGGAAGTGGAACAACCGCACATGCTGTTTTAGAGTTGAATGAGGAAGACGAAGGGAAGAGGCAAGTCATTCTTGCAACCAATAATGAAAACAATATATGCACAGAAGTTTGTTATCCACGCTTTAAGAAGGTAATCAAAGGATATAAAAACCCACGTGGCGCAAAAATAGATGGTCTCAACGGTAACTTGAAATACTATCGCACCTCCTTTGTGCCTGCCGAGCCAAGCGATGAGAACAAAGAATTGCTCACACGCCAATCAGTTGAGATGTTGTGCTTGCGAGAAAATACTTTCGATTTTGTGACTGAAACCGATGTATGGAAACTGTATGAGAACAACGAACATTACACGGCTATTCTATTCGACCAACTTTCGATACCTGATTTGAAAGAAGAACTCGAAAAACTGAAAAAGCCAGTGAGCGTTTATGTGTTCTCACTCGAAGATGATAACTTTGCCAATGAATTTGCCGGCATGAAAGAGAAAGTCAAAGTCTGTTCCATTCCAGAAGCCATTTTGCGTGTCTATCGGAGAATCTACCAATGATTCGAGACTCAAAATACCAAACTAAAGCCGTCCGCGAATTATGCGCCAAAACCAACCGTCTGATTGAACTTGAAGGCAGTAAGACTATCGTTTTCAAAGCCCCCACTGGCTCAGGCAAAACCGTGATGATGGCTGAATTTCTCGAACAACTGGTGGAACACCGCGAAGACACGCGCAGTTTTGCTTTTCTGTGGGCGGCTCCACGCCAACTACACATCCAATCACAGGAACGGCTTGAAAAATATTTTTCAGATTCCAAAGCCCTGCGATGTCTCTCGTTTGAAGACTTAATTGACCGTCAAATTGGGGATAAAGAGATTTTGTTTTTGAATTGGGAAAGTATCAACAAGAAAGATAATATTTACATTCGAGAGAATGAGCAGGACATGAATCTCTCGGTGATATTGCAGAACACCCGCGACGCGGGAAAAACCATTGTGCTTGTGATAGATGAAAGCCATTTTGCTTCAAAGACTGAAATATCACGAGAACTGATTGGCATGTTCCAGCCAAGAGTAACGATTGAAGTCTCTGCTACGCCGAATATGCAGGGCGATGAAATGGTCACAGTTCAACGTGAAGATGTCATCGAAGAAGAGATGATTAAGAAGCATATTGTAATCAATTCAGGATTCAGGAATGAAATCATAAAACAAACGACTGACACCCTGTTTATCAAAAGCAAAGGCGAAGAAGGCACAGACGAATTTGTTTTGAGAATGGCGATTGAAAAACGCGAAGAACTGGCAAAAGCGTTTCAGGATATTGGCGTGAACGTCAATCCATTGTTACTGATTCAACTTCCCGATAAACAGCAAGGCGAAGCCGATTTCAAAGACGATGTTGTGAAGATTTTGGAAAAGAATCACAAAATCACTATCAAGAATGGGAAACTGGCAATTTATCTTTCAGAAGATAAAACCAACCTTGAAAACATCACGCGCAACGATAGCGAAGTGGAAGTGATGATTTTCAAACAGGCAATTGCGCTTGGTTGGGATTGTCCACGCGCTTCCATCCTTGCTTTATTCCGCGATTGGAAGAGTTTGCAATTTTCTGTTCAAACCGTTGGGCGCATTTTGCGAATGCCAGAGTTAAAGTATTATGACAATGACGAATTGAATACGGGTTTTGTATTTACAAGTCTTGAAGATTTATCCATCATTGAAGATATGGCTGGAAACTATCTCACCATTCAATACGCCAGCCGAAAGAAGGATTACAAGTCGCTTCAATTACGCTCGGTTCATCCAAAAAGATTCCGTGAAGAAACCCGTTTATCTCCGCAGTTTATCCGTGACCTTCTAACTGCCGCAGATGAATTGAAATTGAAAAACAAGATCAACATAAAGATAAAAGACACGAAAATTGAATTGTTGTCCGATGGTCTTGTCGCTGACTTGGACAAACACCCTGAACATATCGCTGAAATGGGCGACCATGTTCAGCGAAGGCAAAACGTTATCGAAATTCAAAAACTCTTTGACATCTTCGCCCGTGAAAGTTTGAAGCCAGAGTTCTTCCCTGAAATGCGTTCGGTTGGACGCGTCAAAGACGCAATTCATTATTTCTTCAAGATGAAATTCCCGAATGAATTTACAAGCGCAACGACGCGGGCACAGATCATCACATTACACAAAGACAACAGGCAATATTTTGTTGACGCAATCAACAAGGCGAAAGAAATTTACAGCGCGAATGTAGGAAAACAAAAGAAGGAACTTAGCACGATTGAAGAATGGGAAATTCCTTCATCACGCAATTACAACAATCGCTTTGGTGAAGTGAAATATAAGAAGTCCATTTTGCAACCGTTCCTTGAAGCCAAAGACGCCCGAAAGCCAGAAAAGGATTTTGCTGAATTCCTGAATAACACATTGGCTAACGTTGAATGGTTTTGCAAGAATGGCGAATCCGATGCAACATCTTTCGCCGTTCCATACACAGATAAAGACGGCGAATTAAAGCCTTTCTTTGTTGACTGGATTGTGAAATTCAAAGATGGAAGGATTGGTTTGTTTGATACCAAAGAAGGCATTACCGCCGAGGTTGCAAAATACAAGGCAGAAGGATTAGCCGCGTATATCAAGGCTGAAAATAAGAAAGGCAAGAAACTCTTTGGCGGAATCGTTGTGCCGAAAGATGCAAGTTGGCGATACAACGATTCTGAAAAATATGATTACTCTCCCGATTTGAAGGGATGGAAGTTTTTAGAATAGAAAAACTTAGAAACGCCTTTCATTATGGATTACGAACTTTTTCACGACGAATCAAAAATCAAAGGGTACTGGCATGGAGCATTGCTTGTGCCTATCAATAAAAAGGCTCTGCTAATTGACTTCTTAGAAGAGGCTCGGTGTAACACTAATTACTCATCTCCCTTATCATTAAAAGATATTAGAGGATATGGCTCAAAACATGAATGTGCAAGAGCATGGGTTAGTATTGGAATAGCAGCGCTAATGTCAAGAACGAGAGTTACATATCCGTATCAACTATATTTGGGAAAACGGTCGCGAAGATATACGGAGTATTCTATTTTTACCGAGTCAATCAAGGCTAAGTTGCTAGTTTTTAGAAACCCAGATGGCTTTCAAAATATGTCGTATGTAACCGAATACGGCAAGAAAGTAGAAATCACATTCAGAATTGGATTAAAAGGTGGAATACATTTCTTAGGCAAAGATGACGAGATCATAAATATTGAAAAAATAAATTTTGACGGCGATAAACACTATCACAGGTCTTTGAATAGAAATCGCATGATCGAAAGGGTAAGAGAAAGCCTTAGAAATTACTGCTTTATATCAACGCGACAAGATTTAATTGACAGTAGAAGCAGTGACCATTCAATAGAAAATTCCAGAGATTACAATGACTGCCAATTGTTGCAATTGACGGATTTGCTTGTTGGCTCATTTAGAGAAATATTAAGTTTGACCATAAACCGAAACCACAAAAAAATTGTTGATTTGGTAAGACCATTGTTGGAGCGGCATTTTGAAGGATATGCCAGAATGCAAAATAGCAGATGGCGAAACTCTCTATGGATGAGTCAATTTAGTGTCGTGGATGGAAAATGGCAATTCGAGCCACTAGAAATCGAGAAGGAACCCGAAAAAGATATTCAGTTATACCTACCAAATTTTAATTTCTAAAAAAACGACTGATGAAAGTTTGCCTCTTGCATGGAAGTCGCTTCGGACTGGGCGGGCTTGTCCCTGCGGCGGGTTCTGGGTTTCGGGGAGCGTGTCCGTGGGGTGGGGCGTGTATCATCCCATTTGGGGACTCGCGCTACTTCAACCCAAGTTGTTTCCTGACTTCCGCGGCGGTATACGTGGGTTGCCCCTTGCTTCTCTTTCTCCGTTCCGCCAAAAACTTCATCAGTTCCTTGTTTTGCGCTGTGCGCTTGACTTCTTCGGCAAAATCGTCGCTATCGCCAATTTCAAATCCCTGCCAGTTGGAGATGGCGGCTAATACATAGCGTTGACCGTCCGCCGATTCAAGAATCACGTTTCGGCGGCGCGCTTTTTGGAACAATGCGTTCAGGGTTTTTTCCTGTTGGGGGATAAAGGTCGGTTTCATAGTTCTGTTTTCTCGTTTCTGATAAACAATTGACTGCCTATCTTTACGCCAACGGCTTGGACGGCCACAATCTTCACTTCTTCTTCGATGTCGTACAAAACGCGATATTTGCCGAGTCTCAATTCCCAATCCGCGATGGCATTTGGTTTGAGTTGTTTGCGATTACGAGTTTCGATATTCGGCTCATATTTGAGATACGCGTCAACTTGGTCAAGGATGGTTTCCCTGTCAAATTTTCGCAATGCCGACAAATCTGTCAACGCCTCGGATGTGTATCGGATCTCGTACATGAACCAATTATAAACCGAAATTGATGACTTTTCTTACTCCCGCCATGAACGTATTCTGGGTTTCGGCGGGCGTGTCCGTGGGGGAAAACCGTCCACGAATGAAAAACCACGAACACCTGCACTTGCGCCAGGTGCAAGCGTAAACGAATGGACGATGTGCAAATGGGAGTCGCTTCGGGGTGGGTGGGGTTGTCCCTGCGGCGGGTTTGGGTTTCGGCGAGCGTGTCCGTGGGGAAAACTGTCCACGAATGAAAAACCACGATGACGGATGGACGGCGCGCAAATGGAAGTCGCTTCGGGCTGGGTGGGCTTGTCCCTGCGGCGGATTCTGGGTTTTGGCGGGCGTGGCTGTGGGTTTAGATGGGTAGAGTGTAAATGAGTAGACCTCCGAGGGTGGGATCGGAGGTCTGTTTTTAGCAAGGGCGAATTAAATAACCAACTTATCGCGTATTATCGCTTCGTATTCTTCTGCGGTAAGCGGGCATTCGGTTAAATCTTCGAATTGATGAGTATCTAATCGAAGGGAATTTTGAATCTGTTTAATAAAGCCTGTTGAAACCGACTTTGACCCGCCGTGCAGATTTGGCAAGGTGAGCCTTAATACCTTTTTTCCATCAAGGCAATACCAATAGACAGGATGCGGCGCTCGCCTCTTTGATTGCGAGGATTGCAAGGAAAGTTTTTTTATCACCTTTCCAAAATCAGATGCGGATATATTGCGCCACTTCATAAGAGGTTATACGGTTTGTTTTATGATTTTTTGTAAAACAGATAACCATGCTTTCGGCAAATCTCCCAATTCGTCGGGTGAAGTGTCAATGAGTTCCTCGTACAAATCCAGTATAGCCAATTTTAGATTCGTCAAGGCTTCCGATTCGGTTACACCTTCACCGAACACTTCAATTTCTGGGAAACTAGCAATAACTGTATCTTCGCTGGTGTATTCCTCGACAGAGACGATTATGGGTTCAACGAGAGAAAAACTTTCATCGCCCAAATCTCGAATTTGTGTGTTGTACTTTACTGGCCGTTCCTGAACATCCATTCTCAACTGACCAGTTTGGTTAGTTAATGTTTCCAATCTCTCAAGAATATTTGATTCAGTGGTTGCGGTGGTTGAACCTTGATAAAACAATTCCTCAATCCGAGGAATTTCAGTTTTTGACTGCTGAAAAGAACTTGTCATTTGAAGCCTCCATACCTGTCTAAAAATTTATCTGAAATATCCAAAATTTGTTGACTTCCTAATTTTAGAAAGTCGCCTAAGTTCTTAGACCGAGTTTCAGAAGGAAAATTTGGTTCACTCCTGAATAAATCGAAATCCAAAAAGACGGCTACAGAAGGAAGTTTGCCTTTCACATCATTTGACTCAAAGAAATTTACTAATTGGTCTGATTTCATTGGTCCTAAAGTGAAATTTGCCTTATTCTCTCCAAGTGCTAAAGTGAGTGGTAGGGCAAGACCTTCTGGATAACCACCGAGAGAAGTCCAGCCTTCTTCATCCAAGCCAAATAATTTCTCGCGCATTTTCGACACAAGCAACTTGAAGTGTTGTCTTTTCGCTAGCTGGATAATCCTTAGACCTACCCGATCTATACTTTTGGTTTGCAACAGATCTAGAACCCAAGTCGAAAATTCCAAAGCGCGATCGGAGAATAGCGTGTGATTTTCTGGCAATTCCATAACTACGCTGGTGTTCTTGAAGCCAGCATTTAGAAATGTGGTGCCGCTTTTGTTATGAACAGACACCTGATTGTTAGATATCCGCCATTCTGATAAGTCGGATGTCCACTGCCATTTCGACGCAATTTTGCCCCGATTGTCGAACAAATTGGCGGCGGCAGGATACCGTATTTCGAAGACTATTTTCCAAATTTTTAGATCTGTCATAGGAATATGTATGTCATAATGCCCAAATTTGTTTAAGTCATTATATCACCACTGGCTCTATTTGCTGGCCATCGTTTGGAGGCCATTACAAAGAGCGTTGATACTTTTGTATATTCACGAAAGCATTCTCTTGATTGCGTACAACTCCAATTTATGGGCAACCTAAATTCTCACTTTCAATACTGTATGACAATTCCTTCTTTACCCTAAAAGGCACACTCATCGTTGTGACGCCATCGAATACATCGGCTTCCCCGTAATCCCAAATTTCTTGCCAAGTGATTACGTACTTCACATTCGTATTCGGTTCTGCCGCCAACTCAGTATCCAAAGTACGAGTGTCAACCTGACCTTGTTTGAAATTGTATTGATTTTGGAGTTCAGCCACTACACTAAACCAAATTGGGGGAGAAATATTAACGCCAACTTTTACTTCTGATCCCGCACTTATTTCATGTATGAAAGTTTGTGTCCGAGAATAACTTTGCACAACCTTCGAATTGCCTCCGCAGTTGTTTATAGATATCGGAATTGTCATTGCTCCGAGATTGCTCGATTCCGACCCAGATATATTCACGTTAGAAACTTGAACTTCCGAGTTGAGAGAGACTGGCGTGCCACTATTTTCATCAGGGGTTTTTACAACAATAGAACCATCTGGTTGAAGACTTGCTGAACCTGGTTGTAATAATTCTGGCGGCAAAGTTGATATGTCTCCGTCAATCACCACAATTACGTATTCGATATTTTTTGAAGGTATCAAAATTTTCTGAGTCGAGCCTTCCTCAAAACTGGCGAACCAGTGAAATTTGCCTCCAAACTCATCGGTTTCAAACTCCATTCCGCTTTCATTCAGTTGCTCAACAGTGAGTTGATATGTGTTAGGGATCAAAACGGAAAATGCACCGTCCACAACACCATCTACCTTAGTTGTGCTTGTTTTTGTTGTATCCCGTCCAATTTCTTCGTTTTTCATGAAAACCAAAACCAGGCGATTATTCGGCCATTCACCCGTTTGGCTATTGACGACTTTCCCTGTGAATGTTATTTGAGAAGTAGATACTCCACAAGCCAAGCCAACAAGAATTACAAACGCAGAAACCAACCCCAATAATCGTAATGGAGCGATTTGGTGATGAAAGTTGGAATTATTTTCATATTTAGTTGACATAACTTTGCCTCCTGAATTTGCCAAGATGTAATGAAGGTTTTGCTATTTTACCCGAATCTTTGCTGAATCCATCTACATCAGCACTTCTCAATACTGCGTGCCTTCGGACTGGGTGGGCTTGTCCATGCGGCGGATACTGGGTTTCGGCGGGCGTGTCCGTGGGGAAAAGCCATCCACGAATGAAAAACCACGAACACCTGCACTTGCGCCAGGTGCAAGTGTAAACGAATGGACGATGCGCAAATGGGAGTCGCTTCGGACTGGGTGGGGTTGTCCCTGCGGCGG
>Ga0210042_1003553_pt1 | contig 11260 bp, 17 predicted proteins | sample CryGeymeta201518_FD_183982 | JGI IMG/M metagenome (GOLD analysis project Ga0210042, IMG submission 183982) | Groundwater microbial communities from Crystal Geyser aquifers in Utah, USA - Crystal Geyser metaG 2015-18 (SPAdes) (version 2) | ecosystem: Environmental > Aquatic > Deep subsurface >... | reverse complement strand
AAACGTCTTTAACAACGTCACAAACCAAACCGGAGCGGTGGCTGCCCACCAATTATTTACAGCAGTTTACGGACTTAATCTTCTCCATTCCTCCACGATCCTACCACCCTTATCCACCAATAACCACAGAGCAAAAAATACGATCTGATACCTCTCGAAAATACGCCGATGTTCCAACGGCATTTTTCCATGCAGTTGAGGCTCGGTCGCCACTCCGAGCATCTTGGCAATGTACTGTCGTAACTGATCGTGATTCTGATTTGACAGCATCACCTTGCAAAGCTGATGCAGCACGGCATGAAATTTCAAGTCGAACCGCCCTGCATTACTAGCATCGCCATCAAGTGCCTGCAACATTTCGATGTACAGCCGAAAAACGTCTTCGTCATAAATCGCCACCGGCGCTTGCGGTGCGGTTCGCAAATCGAACTGGCACTGGTAGCAAAGGCAGATGGCTCCGGCCTCGTCTATCGCTCGACCGAAATCCCGTCGATAAAACGTCACCGGAGCGCCGCAGGCATGGCAGCTGTCATGCAACATGATCCTGTGCTCCGGACAAAAGGTGTGGGATGCCACGCGCCATTTTCGCCGGAAGTACGGCTCCTTATCCGCAACTAAACAGGCCGGACAATATTGCATTCCGTATCCATCGCGTTTGGTGCTATTTATTCGTACCGGCAAAATCCAGCGTAATTGACCGCTGTCCTTACGATACCGGTACAGCCTTGTACGATATCCGGCCAATGTCATCCTGTAGGCATCCCAAAAGGATGACCCGGTATGTGCGCAGATTCCCTTCAATAGCCATTTCGATGCCAGACGATCGTAAGCGGCTCGAATAGCGCGTTTTTCGATGACGAAAACATCGCCAGATTTAATTATTCAGAGCGTGCTTATCCGGTTGTCACACCCAACAAGTGTAAAGCCCCACTAGCGCGCAAAATTTGCGGCAAAGACGACATTGTGTACGTCTGCGGGCATCGGAAATAGGCGCGCCACCCCACTTTCGGCTTAAAAATAGCCATAGATTCCTAGTGGGTGTGACAACCGGATAAGCACGATTCAGAGTATTCGTTGCCCATAAGCAATCTGGTCATTTGCTTTTTATCCGTTGCGTGGAAAACCTCGCCAGATTGAAGAAGGAATTCCATGGTTAAATTCAAATTCTGTTTTCTGAAACGATCAAAAAAGCCACCCCACTACACCGCCCAGTTTTCCACTCTCAATCTAGGTATACGTTCAAATTCACGAGTATTGTTCGTAACCAGAATCGTATTAGTTGTTAACGCATGAGCAGCAATCATCGTGTCGAGAGTGCCAATAGGCTGACCACGTCGCTCAAGGTCTGCGCGTATATCAGCATAATGCCAAATTGCAGATTCATCGAACGGTAGTATTTCAAGCGTAGATAAGAACATTTCAAGTGCCTGACGATTTCGCACCGAGCCACTTTTCGCAACGCCAAATGCCAACTCAGCGGCTGTAACGCTCGAAATCGCGATGTCACCTAAGCGTTCTAGTCGGAAACGTTCCAACACTATTGCGGGTCGAGAATTGATTACGTATATGCAGATGTTGGTATCGAGCATGTAGATCAAGATGTAATCTCCTCGCGTGCTTGTGCAGCGGGTTGTTCCCGGCTCATCTGAAACCCTGGCTCAAAAGCATCGAGTGCTGCATCAAGCATTGCCCATGAATCATTCAGCGGCATTAGCAAGATGCCATTGCCGAAGTGCCTCACAACAACCTCAGAACCTTCAAAACGATACGCTTTTGGCAAGCGAACTGCTTGACTGCGACCTGACTGAAAAATGCGAGCGGTATCCATGATTTAACTCCTGTATATTTGATATACAGCAATGATAGCTACCATTCTAGGGAAAAGCAAATGTTAACCGACGTGCAATACTTTCCAAATTAGCAACGCTTCGTCGCGTGCAACAACACGTTTTTTCCAAAACAGCACGAAGTCAGCAAGTCCAGTTTTTGTGAGAGTGGGAAAACCATTCCATCGTACAGCTTTATAGAGTTTTCCGTTAGACTGCCCGTCCCGCCTGTTATGCGGTACAGCCAAGCAGCCAAGAAACCTAAAGAGTCTACATATCGGGTTGATTCGACAAACGCGCCTGCAATCGTTACTTTCTTGAATAAATCGTCCAGAGTATATCTGCGCAAATGTCCTACCCGCTCGTCCATCTTGCTATAAATACAGTCAAACGCTGGCACGAAAACCACCAACCTGCCACCTGGCTTCAATGCGCGTACCAATTGCTTTAATGTCTGCTGATCATCTTCAATATGTTCCAGCACGTTGAACGACCAGGCTACATCAATGCTGTTGTCAGGAATGCCGGACAAATCATTCGTGACCACCGCGCCTAATCCGCTCAGCTCAATCATGTAGTTGGCATCTATCTCAACCGCATACATCTTGCCAAAAATAGCCTTGGCCATGCTCAAAAATCTACCTCTCCCAGCTCCGTGATCCAGACAGACCGCATCTCGTGGCAAATTGGCTGCGCTGCTTTCAATCTGGCTGTACAGGAAAGCGTTATAGCGCACCGCATACTGCATAACATCAAGATTTTCCATTCCACCTCCATGCTGAAATTGAGAATAATGGTGCAATAACGGGGGCGGGTATGGATGTATGGAGTATGCGGGTAAAACCCTCTTTTCTCAGAAAATCTTCCACTTGTCCGGCTGAATGGTAGTGATCCATCGGTTTTTTCTTGCCAATAAGCAGTCGGATTGCGCCGTACAACAACGTCTCTGTTGGCAAGGACGTGAATAGCATTCCATCTGGCTTGAGACGACCTTTGATGGCCTTTACTGCTACGCTCATATCAAAAAAATGCTCAAGGACATCGGCGGCAACTACCGTATCATACTGAATGAGCTTGTCGTACTCATCAAAAAGAGTCACATCGCGTTCTTCGATGTTCACATTAGGCAGTGATAACTTAGTCGCAATCTCTTCGGCTAGGTGCGCATCCAAATCAACGCAGCACACATAATGGAATCGCGCGGCAAGTGTTGGCAGCATCACGCCAGAACCGCCGCCAAAATCAAAACATGCCCCGCTTGCATCAACCTGCTTCATCAAATATTCCAGCTTGCGCAGCCGTTCCCAGAACAACCACCGCACAATCACACTGTCTGAACGATAGAAGTCGGTGCGCTCATCACCCACGGGTGTGAGTTGGCGATATAACGATTGAGGAATTTCGACAAAGCTAGACATTTTCGCCCTCGATGTTGAAAGCGTCTGTGCGAGATTTTGCCAGGGAGTGCTGTGGTCGTCCGCTGGTTATTGCGGCCATAATGATGGCGGGTAGATGCTTCCAGTTGATCTTTTTGCCCTCCGAGTGTTTGCGCGGCGTGTATCTGACTGGGCTGGATGGTATTTTCATGTCTGTTTTAAGCGCGATCCTTGAAATCTCAGTTTCGATCGCAAAGGTCTGGCTGCGAGTGTCCATATTCAAAAAGGTGTCGCGGGTTAAGCATCGCGTACCCGTGAGGACATCTTCTGGTGCGCTGCCAAATTGAACCCGGAATATCGTTCGTATCAGGTTGTTTACCGCAAACGACACGAAAGGCAACCAGTGTAATCGCCATGCTCTTACGCCAATTGACATTATGCAACCCCGCTCTTCATGGGGGGCTTTAATGACATCATCTACAACGCTTCGCGCATCCTCAACACGATACTCAATATCCGCGTCATGGAACATTATCACAGGCCTACTGGCGGCCTTTGCCCCGCATCGCATCGCGTTACCTTTGCCCATCCGTTCTTCTCGCACAACCACCACATCGGTCTGTGTGGCCGCAATTGAACCCGTCTGGTCGGTACTGCCATTGTCTACAACAATGAGTTCTGCGTCTGGGAAATTATGACGCAGACGCTTGAGGATTTTTAGGATAGATGCTGCTTCGTTGCGCGCTGGAATAATAATGCTCAACTCATCGTACATGCCACAGTCTCCACTTGTTATTTACCTCAATAAGTTCTAAACACGATGGGATGCTGGTCATGGTTTGCTCGACAACGTGCGTGAATTGGTATCTGTGGATCGTGGCACAATCTGGCTGCTTGCCGTGACCGTCAATGTCTATGGATAGCTGTTGCAGGTCTTTAGGGGCTGCGCCAAACGCATAGGACGGTTCTATCTGTATGCCTGGGCTATTGAACGGCACGGCGTAGGTTGCGTGAGAAAATAAAGTAATCACGCGTGCATTTTTGGGCAATTGCTTGAACGATGGTGAAAACTTTCTAGCGGGTAGCGTGCTTGCAGAATGCAACAGCAATGCAACACAAAGTACCGCCATTCCAGCCATGCCGCGTGTCGTGAGCTTGGGCAGGTGTTCCTGCCATAAGAACAAAGCGAGAAGCACGGACAATGGTGCAATCGTGCCTATATAGCGCACCTGATTGGATGCGATAAAGAAAATAAGACATACGGCCATCCAGCCAAGGTTTTTGGTGTTTTGTGTGAACAGGCCAATGGACACCAGTATGAGCAAGGCTACAACCGCAGGATTACCCAGCAGCATATCCAGTCCAGCATTTTCGCCAATGGCGGCGATTTGATTGCTCATTACTTGTGGCAGCCAAAATAATGCTTGGGTATAGTGCTCTCCAAACATTACAAACCAGAACCCAGTGTGAGCCAAGGTTAATGTAAAAATGGCAATGCACTTTTGCTTTAGCGGACGATTGATCAATGTCGCAGCAATGAAATACAGAAACGCCAGCCAATATGTTGCAGTTAATGCCGCGCCAAGTGCTGTCCATAGGATGACATGCAATCTGGTTCGTACTAGCACCGCAGCTACAGCCCAGACCGACAAAACAATTTCTGGGCGGCCTGAAATAATACGACTAGCACTTAGGTAAACGACTATCGCTACTGCAAGCCCAGCCCAATAGTATCTGTCTTGTCTGTCCGCCAAAGACAGCGCAACGCTGCGCGTGATGATTGCGCACAGACCTCCAAAAACACTTAACTGCAACCCCCACATCACCACAGCGCGGGAAGAAAAATGTTGTAACCAATTTAGCGCGTGGTCGAACCCCCACCAAAGATCGAATGCGGGCAACTTGGAGATTGGATATAGTTTGCGATAGTCGTATTGGCAGTATTCGCCAACAATTAAATTGCGCAGGAGATCATCTGGTGCAATCGGATCAACTTTGGTGGCAAGCGCAATACAAGAGAGTATCGGGATTAAAATCGCCAGTAAAAGACCGTTGTTATCTACAAATTTAGCGATTGGCTCTCTATATTTGTTTCGATAGCCGTATGAAATAATTGCAAGCGCGCCCAATCCAAGCAAGGGATTGATGATGGTTAAGGCATAACCAAGCAGCAGGATACCTACCTGATATTGAATGGGCTGAGAATCAATTTTGCTGATGCGGTCATGCCAGCAACGAAGAGTTTTGGCGGGGTAGTTTGTAGGGGGCGGCGATATTCTTTCCATGCGGAAATTCTGCGCGGAAAAGAAAAATCATGTGGCAAATTGCTTAACGATTTTGCTCAGTAGTTTTCCACAGTCAACCCCACGACCGCGAGAACTCCTCACTATCATCGTGATATACTTGTATCCTACATTATTCAGGAGCGACAAAATGAGCGTGTCGCTAAGATTGCCAAAAGACATCTCAAGTCGGTTGCAAACCTTGGCTCAACTAACTGGCCGCAGCAAAACTTTCTACATGATCGAAGCTATTCGTGACCATCTGGACGACCTCGAAGATTTATATTTAGCTGAACAACGTCTAGTTGAAATTAGAGCTGGCCGTAGTACAACTCACACGCTCGCAGAAGTGATGGAACGTTATGGCCTGGAAGGTTGAAATTGAAGCCGCCGCCGAGCGGGAGCTGGACAAACTAGACCCACAGAATGCCAAGCGAATTTTGCTGTTTTTGTACAGTCGAGTGGCAACTCTGGACAATCCGCGCAGTATCGGCGACGCACTGAAAGGGTCAATGCTTGGTGAATTTTGGAAATATCGCGTTGGTGATTTTCGCATTATCGCCAGCATCGAGGACGGCGCAATCAACCAGCCTTTACTGGCCTGCTTACCAATCGTTTAACGGAATGCGCGGCAAAAAGGTATTCACCATCACTCAATCGCAACTCCGCGACACCTGGGAAGCAGCCAGAACCGCAGCAGGCATCCCAGACATACGATTACATGATCTGCGCCATGAAGCAGCCAGCCGCCTATTTGAGAAGGGTTTGAACGTAATGGAAGCGGCCAGTGTAACCGGATGGCAAGGCTTATGCACCAAGTGATAGATACAAAGTCATCGGGTTATCACGGCAGGATGTAAATCCGTAATGCTCATAGAACGACTTGGCGTCCTCTTCCTTTGCATCGACGACCAGAGCATACGCGGCCACATGTTTCTTTGCTTCTAAACAGCGTTCAACAGCACACCCCATCAGAAGCCGCCCTAATCCACGATTGCGATAATCCGAATGCGTCGCCAAACGTCCCAAACGAAAGCACGGTACCGGATAACGCGGCAATTTTTGTTGTGTACGTTCATCCATTTGAACCACATCAATTTGCGCGGCACTCAAACTGTAGTAGCCCAGTATTGTTTTTGGCATGTCCGTGTCGATCAATACGCGCACCGCAGCAATACCCTTCTTGCTTTGCTGGACGGCGAAGCGATGAAGGTATTCATCTAGTTCAACAACTCCAGAGGTGAAAGCTTGGCGATCATGGCGGTGAGGGTCAAGCAACTGTTCCTCAATCACGCCGAACCTTTCGCGCAACGCTTAGTGCATTTTGCAACGCGACATTTGGCGTAAATGTCCCATTAAGAGCCATAGTAAATGCCTGAAAATCCTGAACTGACATTGTGATGCGGGATTCCCGATCTAACAGTTCACGCGCTTTTTCTTTGGCTGCGGTACGCACGAATGCGGCCATCGTGGTACCAACCAAGGCCGCAGCGCGAGAAACAATATCCTTTTCCTCTACATCCATTTTCAAATCAAATCGAGCAACAGCAGACATATTAAACTCCTACAATACGGTAAATTTACGTATACGGTAATATACCGTACAAATAGCGAATGGGCAATGCATTTACATTGGTTGCAAAAAAACAAAAACAAATTGGAATAACGAAATGACATCCTCCCCTGCCTTTAGGCAGGGGAGGATGTCAATTTGCGAATACCTTTATACAGTCCCAGATTACCCAGCCGTAAATCGCAAAGGCCAGAACGTACTCGCGCGCGTCACCAGTACACATTTTCCATGGTGATACAAAACGTCTTTTGCTTGGCCACAACAACGGCACACCTGAGTTGGTTAGCCAATCGCCCAGCAGGTGCGACAAATAACCGACCGCGACACCAACCACCACTGGGACGGTGTACCCATTTTGCCAATGAGCGTAGTGCAGTGCCCACCATACCGCCCATGACATGCCAACCACGGCAATTAAGCTGTGGGTTATCCCTCGATGTCCAAATATCGCAGAAAGCGGCAAGGAAAGCGGCAACACGCGACTACCAAAAGCACTCTTCGGATGGTCTATGTCGGGCAGGTGGCTACCGATGATTCCACCAGCCAAAAGCAAAATCGTTTGTACTTGGCTGGCGCGCAGGTATTCGGAAATCAGCAATGCGGAGGCGCAACCAGCGGCTGTATGGGTAAAAGCAAGCATCAGATGCGCTTTTGCAGGTTGGTCGCCCATATCCATGTGGATAGACCAACAAATACAATTACCAGTGGCGCGATTATCGAAGGTATGGGGAATGGCAACAAAATCCATATCCCACCACCAGCAGTTGCCATGGTAAGTACAATCACCCCCAATCTGTGTCTAATCGGTGACTGGGATGAAAATCTGAACGTCCTGATGGTGCGATTGTAGAAGCCGTCCGCCGCTATGGCGATTGTGAATGGCATGAGGATGAAAAAGAACAGGAGCAACAGGTTCAGGCGGTACATAATCAGCGATCCCCACAGCCAGGTTACGATAATTCTTTCCTGTATCCACTTGCTTAATACCTCTGGCGCGCCAGTTTTTTCTTTTTCGGTTTTAATGGCGGCATTCACATCTTTTAGTTGCTCCATGCTTGTGCCAAGCATCTTTGTATATACCCATTGATCAGCAGGCGCGCCCGCCATTTCCACCAAAAACTTTCTTTCGCTAGATAGTGCGGAGGCAAGGTATTCGGTGGACATGAACATCCATGCGGCGAGTGCGGCCATGAACACCAGTACCATCCACAAACCAGTGAAGTTACTGTCGCTTTCTTTCTTTGCCATGTTGGGTTATTCCGTTATGAGTATTGGCAGCTTGCCTTTGATGATGCGCCCGCCAGATAATTTTGCGATAAAGTGCAACGGTGGGAGATTGCCAAGCATTGCAGGCGGGAACAGTTCTGCCTCCTCTTCAATAACTGACTCCTGGTACGAGGCTTGGTATTCGTCTTGCACATGCGCGTCAACTCCGTGTCCATAGCGCAGGTTGAGCGATTTGAATTTTATCTTCGGCAAACTGTTTGCAACGTATTCTTGGGTATCCGAATCCATCACTCTTAAAACAATCTGATTGTTGAGATTGCCCATGACTTGCTGTGCTTTGTTCGCATCCCCTAATCTAGCCGGTAAGTCTGCGATTGTCTGTATCGCTATGGTGGCTCTAAATAATGCGCCCCCGCCTTTGTTTAGTATTTGTATTGTAGGCTGGTTAATAACTTCAGCAGCTTCGTCAACGAACAAGTTGACAGGTCTTATCGAGGTTAACCCGTAGTTGTATCTGTCTCCCGCAACAGCGGTTAGGTCAGCCAGCATAATTGAGCCTATGGCACTACCTACCGTGCCATCCGCCAAGCTGTCCAGTCCAAGGTAGAGGACTTGGTTGTTATTGATGATCTTCGCCATGTCAGTGCTTTGTCTTTCGCTGGCTCGATCTGTTTCTGGTGAGAGTAGCTCGCCTAAAGGTTCTGAGGTGAGCATTGATAGGATAGGGATGAGCGAGGCGACCATCTTCTGGAAGTGATCGCGGTTGTGCTCAAAGGTTGAGATCAGGCCGTCCAGGTCGGTGCTTTGCGCCTCATGAATGACGATCTGTTTGTAGAACTCAATGTACGCCTCAAGCACTTTGTCTTTGTGTTTTTTGACAAAGCCGCTCGATTTGGTTTCCCAGTCTTGGATTTTGTCGGCGAAATGATGGCGGAGTGTGTTGAGAAGTAAATTGTCCGCACCGCCTTCTATGTATCGTTTCAGATGTACGAGGTTCGGGCTTACGCCCGTCGCTACCAGTCCGTTCACAATGTCGTTCAACACCTTCCAGCCAAACGCCGCAAACGGATCTGCGCCTGTCTCCGAGGGAATCAGGGCGGCAACCCGACTGGCAAGCTCGGTACGGCGATTCCAGTTGCGCATTGGGTCAATGGGGGTGGATTTTTCTGGGTGCGCTGGGTGAAAGTAGACAAATCTTTCTGGTTGCCCTAATGCCTCACATATTTTTTTAGCGTTCTCGGCAAGGTTGTGATCCCCTTTCGGGTCTATGATGATAACGCTTTCGCCGCGAACGATTGCTTGCGCTATGAGCAGCTCCATCATGCGCGTTTTGCCTACCCGTGTTGTTCCTAGTAATAAGGTATGCCCAACCAGGTTGCCAATATCCATGAATCTATCTGTCTCTTCCTCCAGTCCATGTATCCAGTACGCCCCGTCCAGGTGATGCTCTTCTGTTATCTTGCCTATGGTCTGCGCTACCCCTTGACTGAGCATTGAGTGCATCTTCTGTGCTTCGATGTCCGTCCAGTCAAATCCTTTGCCCAACCACACTGCTTTTTTCTTTTCAGCTACGGCACTTTTTTTGAGTATCTCTGGGATGGTGATGAAATCTTTACCGAAGTTGTCTAGTCGTGATGTGTCGGTGTATCGCTTGTATGCCGCCGCGCCACGATATACGGCCATTGCTGAACAGCACGCCATTGCAATAGCGGATAGTTTTGATGGGATTGGCACTGGCATGTATTTGCCGATAACGAATGTAGCCAGTGCTGCGCCTACCCACATTTTCGCCATGCTTGCTTCGTAGTTGGGTCTCCAAGGGGATTCCCACTCGTAGAACGCTTTCATGCCGAACCCCACTCTGTTTTGAATGGGATGGATTATCGGTTCTGCCTAGGTTTTTGTCTCGCAAATTGCTTAACGATTTTGCTCAGTAGTTTTGAACTTAATTACTGCTATTGATGCGTACAGACCGAATACTGACTCCACCAATTCGTGACCACTTCCGACCGTCGTCAATAATAGTGCAATAGGAATCATGAATAAGCTCACCGCAGACAGGAGTTGCTTGTTGATTTTCAGAGTCCCTTCGTCCGAGCAAAATACCCAGACCGACCCCAGATATAACAATGGCAATGCCAAGGCAAAATCCGCACCATACTCTATGTATGACATTACTATTATCGAGATGAGTGCCATCACCGTGAGGATGGCGCACAAAAATGTTGATTCTGGCATATCCTGCCACTTGCCACGGAATGTTGCATACAGCCATGCCTGAGCAGCCAATCCTCGTATGAACTGGAATAGTTCTTTCAAGTTTTTCCCTCCATGTTTCCTTTCAGTATTTTGTTGAGCTTACCAAGGCACGGCGCAATGAACTCTGCCTCCCGCCTCAGAGGCGTGACTTCTTTCTCAACCGTCTCTACCCAATCCCACTCCCATGGCTGTGCGATTTTGCGTAGTGTTTCCAGGTTGTATCCGTATTTGTTTTTGGGCTTAACTATAACTTTTTTGACCATGCGGCGCGTTTTTTGAGCTTTCGACCCATACCATTTCACCACATACCATGTGACGCTCAGTTTGTTTTCCCTTAGTCTTGGGTTAACGCATAGCACGCTATGCTCTGCCCATGTTCTTGTTCTGTTTTGTGCCAATACAAACTCTAGGTGGTGCTTACACCGATCCTCTGCCATAGCAAAAAGCTCATCCAGTCTTTTCCGAAGATTGTCCTCCGCCGCCTTGATATAGGTCAATTCGAGTTCCTCTTCTTCTGTTCCTTCTATCTCCATGCTATTTTCCCTGATTGTTGAATTTTGCGGTTATCATGAATTCAGACCAAGTTTACGTCCAAGCGGAATTCATGATAACCGCTAGGAGAAGTGATGTAAATCAAGTCTTGCTGCAATGCTAAAAATTTGGTGTTTTTCGCTTTTTTTGCCAATTTTTGCCCATTATTTACGTATCCCGCGAAAA
>Ga0210042_1003551_pt1 | contig 11266 bp, 13 predicted proteins | sample CryGeymeta201518_FD_183982 | JGI IMG/M metagenome (GOLD analysis project Ga0210042, IMG submission 183982) | Groundwater microbial communities from Crystal Geyser aquifers in Utah, USA - Crystal Geyser metaG 2015-18 (SPAdes) (version 2) | ecosystem: Environmental > Aquatic > Deep subsurface >... | reverse complement strand
CTTCCACCGCCAAAATTGTGCCGAATTTTTTGGTCAAGTTTTCTGTGTGGATCATTTTTTACCACGCCGGAGTCCAACGTCTCCCGACGTTGGAGATGCCAAAGTCTGCCTACCCTATTTTCTTCCGTCTCCTCGACCGGCTGGGGCGTGAACGACAGCGCGGGAATCGGCCCAAGGTCCGGCACTTCGGCTTCGCTCAGTGGTTCGGGCTGGCGCAAGACGAAGATAATGACCAGGCTCAAGATGGCGAATCCGCCGATGATGGTTTCCGTCCAGTATGGCCCCACTTTTCCAACCAAAAAGATGGCAGTCGCGTCTACCACGGCATGATAACCAACAGCCAACCAGACCCACCAGCCTTGTTTACGCGTAAAAGCCTGCAAAACAAGCACGGCCAAAGCGATTTGGGTTGGGAGAGTAAACAGCCGCTCCAGCGCGCCCAGCAGCGAATCGTACCACGTAGCCGACCAATAAATAGCGACCTGCTGACGAGCCAGATCGAGTTGGTTAGCCGGTACCAAGGCGGATAAATCCGTGCTGCGGATGGCAGCCATCTGTATAAAGGCGTACAGCACCAGCCCCCCTAGGAGAATAGCTTCCACCCCACCGTGACCCGCGCCTGCCAGCAATCCCTTGCGCCATGAGCGGGCGTCTTTGGCCCACCAGCGGTACATGGCGTAGCGAGCGCCTTCCTCCCACAATCCAGCGCTCAGGCCAAGGAAAACAACATTGAAAACTGTCTGCGCCGTGTGCGGCCAATTTGCCAGCGCCGTTTTATTGAGTAGTATGGACATCACCCAATTGAAGGGGATGTGTCCCACTTGCGAGAGGACGAATATCGCCGCTCCGATCCACCACAGCCGCCAGCCGAGTTTGAAACGGCGGGTCAGGTAGATGCCCAGGCCGATGGGCATGGCAATCATCAGGAAGCCATTGAGGAAATGGGTGATGAAGAGAATATCCATAGGGCTGGAGGCCCAGGCCGCTCCGTCAGGGGCTGAGCACCTGACGGAGCATTGATCATAAGATTTTCATCATCATCCCGACTACGGATTGATAAACGGGCGACTCATCGCCAAGTTCCACCAGCGGCTTGCCGGAGAATTCGAAAGAAGTCAATTCGCTGTTGGCGGGGATGACGCCCAGCAGCGGGAGGCCCAATTTGTCAATAAATGCTTGCAATTCAGCAGGCGTATCGCCGTTCAGCCGGTTTAGGATGAGATAGGATTTTTCGATGTGGATATCGAGTTCCTGGCTCATGCCTGCAATCCGCTGCGCGGCGACCAGGCCGCGCTGGGTCGGGTCGCTGACAATGAGCAAGTGCTGCACATCCCGCGTCGTCCGGCGGGAGAGGTGCTCCATGCCGGCCTCGTTGTCAATCACCACATAATCGTAGTGACGGCTCAAGCCGTCCACCACCTCGCGCAGGTTGTGATTGACTGCGCAGTAGCAGCCGGTACCTTCGCCGCGCCCCATGGCGATCAGGTCGAAGCGGCTACCCTCCGCCAGTGACGAGCGGATGTGGTATTCCAGGTAATCGCGTTTGTTCATCCCGCCGGGCAGTGACCCCATCGCCGCGCCGCCCTGCAACAGCGACGATTTGACCTGCTGGAGCATATCCTCGCGGATGTCGCCGACTGTCCATTCCAGATCCAGGCCGAGTACCATGTTGAGATTGGACGACGGATCCGCGTCAATGGCAAGGATGCTGCCGGTTTGATTCTGCGCCAGATACTTGATAACCATACCGGCGACGGTGGTCTTGCCCACGCCGCCCTTGCCTGCGAGTGCGATGGTGGTGGTCATTTATGCCAAGCCTCCACTATCTTCAAGGAATTTCATAATCACCCCAAGCTGGGCAACTATCTGCAATAGCGTTCTCGGTTACCCAGCGATACGCGCCGTTTGTATCAAATACGATTACTTCGTTCTGTTCTGGGTGCTCATATAAAATAGTTGCGTCACCATCTACATCTCGAGAGTCTACAGCATACAGGATGTTCCTATTCTCAATCCATTGACTCCTACACCGCGAATTTCCTTTAACATCTCCAGCTAATATGTATACCGATCTCTTATTTACATCCAATAGATACAACATGGTATCAAAATAAATTCCTTCTGCGATTATCCAATTGCCATCATCAGACCATTTCAATGTGCGCTCACTCGCAAGACCATAATCACCATAAAAGATTGTCCATTCTCTCAACTGAGACAATGGAGAGGGTACAAGCGCTACATGCCCGATCGTAAATTGTTATGTGGCTTCCCGAGCTTTCTCGCTCAACCAAACATTGATGAGGGTTTCAGTGGATATACCTTGCTTCTGCGCAAAAGCGGTCAGCTTTTTGGCTAATTGTGGCTCCAAGGCTGCAAGAAACACACGCCGTTGGATATTCACATCAAAATGCGCTTCACTGGTCGAATCCCAATAATCCGCCAAATCATGGCTGTCCCAGAATTCGCCCGCTTCTTCAATGCTCTTGAAGTGCTCAGGAATTGGATCACGCTTCAAACTATTTTTTGGCATAAGTTCTCCGTTCTTTCTTGGTCATCTCTCTGGCGCTGACAACCAACGCCTCGCCTGTTGCCTTGTAGACAAAGTAAACTATCAAGTAACGTCCCGCTTCTGTCTGACCAAGTGCTGCATATAGATCTTCGCCTTCAACATCGCCCGTTTCGATGAAACGATAGCGGGGAGTGTGATTAAGAATATCTTCCACTTCATCGGTTGTGACGTTGTGCTTCCATGCCAGCTTGTCAACGACATTTCGCAACCAGATGATTCCAGTGATTCTCATATACCATGCCTTTTCGTCATCTGAGAAACAAGTTCGATGATTTTACCATTCTGCACTCATTTTACTTCAAAACTGCCCCTGCAAGGTTTTGGGAAATTTGCTGCGTGGCCTCTTTGAGAGACAAAACATGGTCATAGACTGGAATGCCCAACCTATCCGCCTCCTGCACTTTCAAATCCGAAGGCAAGCAACCAAGCACGGGCAGACCGGGCGTCTCGGCGTTCAGGAAGGCGGCCTCGTCGCCGTTGCGCACCTTGTTGCCAACCAGATACAGCCGCGTCAAGCCGATATCGTTGGCGAGTTTCTTGATCTGCGCCGCGGTGCCCAGGCTGCGGCGCGTCGGCTCGACCACGACCAGCATGGCGTCCACGAAGTCCACGGTGGCGCGGCCGAGGTGCTCGACTCCGGCGTACATATCCAGCAGCAGCACGTCATCTTTGCGGAAAAGCAGGTGCGTGAAAAGCGTCTTCAGCATGGCGGATTCGGGGCAGATGCAACCAGAGCCGCCCAGATCTACACTGCCCATTTCCAAGAGGCGCACCCCGCGATGGACGACGCTGAAACGTTCCGGGATGTCGTCCACGCGCGGGTTGAGGGTGAAGAATCCGCCCACCGTGCCGGGCTTGGCGCCGGTGCGCTCCTCGATGAGTTCGTCCATCTCGGCGATGGGATGCAGTTTTGCGCACAATTCGTCCGGGAAGCCCAACGCCCCCGCCAGGCACGGCGACGGGTCCGCGTCCACGGCCAGAACGTCGCGGCCCGCATCCGCGTAGACCTGCGCCAACAGCGCAGTCAGGGTTGTCTTGCCCACGCCGCCTTTACCGGTAATTGCCAATTTCATGAAAGTGCTCCTCAAAGGATCTAACACGAAGGGCACAAAGAGTCACAAAGGTTTTCTTTCTTTGTGTACTTTGTGTTTAGAAATCAGGTCGTCACAGCCGCCACGGCATATGAGTAACCGCCATCCACCTCTTGCCGACTTTCCAGATATTTCAGCACATACTGCCCACAGTTGCTGCCGATCTGATTCTCGATCACCTCCCCCACGCTGACGATCACCTCGTAACCAGCCTCGGCTAGTAAAAGCGCCACACCATTCCGGCTTTCAGGTTGATATGGGTCAATATACGAAGCCAGTCCATTTTTTATCGCCTGGCAGGTTGGGTTGACGGGTGTGATCTTGACAAGATAGTGCGCCGGATCGAAGTATCGCAAAAGAACATCCGGCTCAACAGGCATCCCCTTCGCCAGGGCAAAGTTGAGGGTGATCTTGCGGTCGCTGGGGCGGAGAAAACGCTCACCGAAAGCGGCCATCCGGCCGAAGTCCCATTTGCGAACCGGGATCAGTTGATCGCGCAATACCGCGTCGGTGGTGTGAATCGAAAACTGGAATTGGAAACGGCCATTCGCATACAGGCGATTCTTGATGTCCATCAACCGCTCGAAAAAAGCCTCCCTGCCATGCGGGGCTATCGTCGAGACGGACGGCATCAGTCCCGGCGCGTCGTATCGGCGCGGCAGTTCCTCCAGCGCATCCAACACGGCCATGTTCAGGGCTGGCTCGCCCATGCGCGCGAACTGGATCTTGAACTTCGCGGCAGGCACGCGGCCATCGGGATACCAGCGGCGCACCATGTAGTCAATTTGCGCCAGGATTTCCTCGGCCGATGGCTTGCCCTGGTATTGCCCACCCGCGTCACAGATCGCGCACTTCACTGGGCAGCCGAACAGCATGGATACCATCATGATCCAGCGTTCGTCGCGGCTATAGGGCGGCTGCAGCGCTTCGACAAACTCGATCAGTTTTCCATCCATCTCGGCCATGTAGACAGTGGCGATATCGGATGTGCCAGTGATAGCAAAGACTTTCATCGGTCCTCCTCGCAAGGCGGATTGCCAATCCGCCCCACGATCTGATAAATTTGCATGGCGGCTTGCAAGCCCTCGCCGACCGCAATAGCGGTCTGGCGAAAGAGCCCATTGTGGACATCGCCAACGAAATAGAGTTTACCACTTTCGATGAGTGCGGACGCCTGCATTTTGACACGTTCGGATAGGAAATCTATCTGTGGTTCGCGGCCAATAGCGAGGAGCAGGTAATTAGTGTTCAGTGAACAGTTATCAGTGATCAGTATTAAGTGGTTGGTATGTACATCGGTTTCGATACGTTGAATTGTGGTTTTGTCGCGATAAGTAATGGACGGAATCGCTCTGGCGCGCTCCCAAAGCAAAGGCAGGCAGTGGATTTCGTGGCCATGATTAAGAATGGTGACAGTGTTTCCTCGCCCGGCAAGGTTGAGAGCGTAATCGAAAGCCGCGTCCCCTGCCCCGACGATTACGATTTGCCTACCTCGCACATTCCGCAAAGGCCAGACTTCGCTGAAAACCCTTTCCCCTGCCTGTGTGGGAATTTCTATGGGAAATGGCTTTGGTTTAGTACCGGTGGCAATAATGATGCGTGATGCATGATACGTGTTGCGTTTCGCTTCTACGCTGAAAAGTCCGCCATCGAAGTCAATATCAGTAACCTCATCAAACGTAACCTCGACGCCAATCCGTCTTATCTGCTTTTCGAATAATGCGATCAATCTTGGGCCAGGGATGCCATTGGGAAAACCCGGATAGTTTTCGACCAGGTTGGCATTGCGCAGCAACCCACCTACGCTGTCCTTTTCCAAAAGGATGGGCGTGAGGTCGTAACGCTTAAGTTGGATGGCGGTGGTAAGCCCAGCGGGACCGGCGCCGATGATGAGAATATCTGGTTTGTTCATGTTTATTTGGCATTTGGTTGAGATTTTCTTGTTTGTGATATTGGCTATGCGCAATTTACTAAATTTCAACATCTTTGAAAACGTCGAGAATTTCTCCGCATAAAACCGGTACGGCAAAGCCGTGCGAAAGATTGAGCAGCGTCGCGAGATGAAAAGCCTCCGTATAGGTCGCGGTGCCATCAATGATAAAGAATACTTCGAAGCCGCGCGCGAAGGCCGAGCGCGCGGTGGTTTCGCAGCACAGATGCGTCATGACGCCAGTGATAACCACCTCCCCCACCCCACCGGCGCGCAAATCAGCTTCGAGGGAAGTTCCGTGAAAAGCGTCATATTGGCTTTTAAGCACAATCCTGCCCTTCGAGACATCCAACCCGGAAGCAAGCTTGCTCCCTGCCGCTTTCGGGCGGATCAGGCTCTGCCACCATTTCGCCATCATGCCTGCGTCTTCGGGCGTGTTGATATGGCGAGTAAAAATGACAGGACGGTCGTAGGCCGCAAAAACCTTTACCAGCGACTGGATGCCAGGCAGGATAACCGGCGCGCTGGGGACAAAAGCATGGGAGTCTGGGCCTAGGAAATAATCCTGCATATCCAACACCAGCAGCGCGGCGCGGTTGGGATGAAAGCGGATGTTTTCGTGCCTGCGCCGAAATTCGCTGACGGAAGCCAACATGCTTTGCGCTTTGGCGTGGATTGTTTCGGGGGCGAAGTAGAGTTCTTTTTGCATAGGTAACCGCGTGTCATTGCGAGCGCACTTCGCGAAGCAATCTCCTCGCATGGCGTAGATTGCTCACCTGTACCTGCAGCAGGTGAAAGTGTCGCCGCCACCCTTCGACTTCGCTCAAGGCGGCGGCTCGCAACGTCATCAAACGAGCAATCTCCTCGTCAACATGCTGCCAAGGATGGCGCACACGTCGGTCGGCAGGTAATGGCTGACCGAAGCATCGAACAGGATTTGGCAGGTCGCCGGGAAATCTTCGTCGCCGAGATGGTAAACAACGGCCAGCATGACGCGCGGCAGAACGTGAAATGCGAAGGCTGCGTCGCCGTAGCCCAATTTCATCCCATCCAGTCTGCTTGCAGCCCCCTCGAAGGCGCTAAGATCGTTGCCAAAACGCCGCGCCAACTCCTGACCGGTATAGCCCTGGAATGCCTGATTGTAAAAACGCCCATCCGGTAACTCGGCAAAGGCAATCCAGCGACCCTCGACCGGCGTTCCATCGGCAGTGTTGAGGTAATAAAGGAGAAGCGTTTGAGTTGTCACAGGCAGGGAATCGCCGGTTTGTGAGTCGCAGACCTCGATGTCCGGAAAAGGAACGGCAACGGCGCGACCAAAGAGGGACAGACAAAGTCCCCCTGTCCCTGCTTCGTATTCCGCCCCACTGCGCGCCGCCAAAGTACGGGGATCTTCACCCTGCAAATTCAAGCGCAGGCTGGAGAGGCGCCCGGCGAGTTGACTGCTCGTCACCGTATTCGGTTTCTCCATGTCTCAACTTTGACCTATACCAGTTTTCTCGACTGCGCTTCCTCGCGCAAAGCCAGGATGACGGTGGGCAAGTCAATGCCATTGCTGCAAACCTTATACGCTTTCCTTAAGGCGTTCTCCGACCACAACGTGCGGGTGGTTAACACTTCTTCGTCGTTTAACAGAACCATTTGCACCAGCGTATCGAGGCGGATGTCGCAGTCCGGGCAGGGGTTTATCTCGCAGGCGGCGCAAGCGCGGCAGCGGCGCAAATCCTGGCCAGTGGCTGCCAGCACGAAGGAACGTAGTGAGGGACGCTTGAAACTTGTCATCCTGTTTGGTTGCCAAGAACGCAACCACTTACAGTAACTTCTTGCTGCGCAGCAGCGGGCGCGGGTCTACCAGATTCTTGTGCAAAGCTGCCTTCTCGGGCATCCCCAGCGCGATCGCCATCAACTGCGTGAAGTACAGCACCGGCATGGGTTCTTCCAGTTTCATCTGGAATTGGCGCGCATCCAGGTTGGTGTGGCACAGCGGACAGGCCACCGCGATGGCCTCCGCGCCGGATTCGCGGGCGTGAGCGATGATCTGGCTGCTCAGGTCGAGGACGATATCCGGGCGGGTCAACGAGTGCGCCGCGCCGCAGCAAACAGTCTTGTACGACCAGTCATGCACTTCCGCACCGACCGAAACCATCAGCGCGTCCAACTCGGCGGGATTTTCGGGATGCGCAGCCTCGGTCACTTCCGGCGGGCGCGTCAGCAGGCAGCCGTAGTAACAGACCACTTTCAGGCCGGTCAGCGGCTTCTTGACCTTGTCCATCACGGCCTGCGGCCCAACGCGGCGGATGAGCGCCTCGCCCAGCGAACTGACCCGCACCGTGTCGCGGTATCCGTATCCGATGGCCTCGTCCATTGCGGCTTTCAGGTCTTCGTCGTGACGGATTTCGTGCAGGGCGAACTTGTGGCGGCTGAAACAGGCTGCGCAGGGCATGACCGCCTCGTTGAAGCCGGATTGCTCGATGATGCGCAGGTTTTCCATCGGCAGGCGGACCGCCTCGTGCGGATCGGCGCGGTGAGCGGCGGAGCTGCCGCAGCACACCCAGCCCTTCGGCTCGACCAGTTTCATGCCCAATGCCGCACACACAGCTTTAGTGGATTCGTCGAACTCTTCGGCGGTCGAGTGCAGGGAACATCCGGGGTAGTACGCCACGGCGTTGGCCGCGCCCGGTACGGGCTTGACACGCTTCGGCGGTTTCGACATCTCGGGCAGGAACGGTAGTTTGTTCTTGGCAATGACTTTCACGCCCAAATCGAGATCCTGGGTCAGTTTACGTGTGCGCAGTTTCATCTCGCCCATCAAACCGAGTTCGTATGAGCGACCCCACAAGCGTACCTCGCGCATGAAGGCCTCGTTGAAAGCGTTCACTTCCGGGATCTTGGGCTTGTTGCCGCGCGCCAGCGACTCGCGCGTCAGGAATTCCATGATGGCGGTGATATCCAACCCCTGCGGACAGCGCGTGGTGCAGGTTTGGCAGGAGGCGCACAGCCAGGGGGTTTGCGCGTGGAGAGCAATGTCCTCCTGTCCCAGTTGCAGGGCGCGCATGATCTGATTAGGTTGCCAGTCGAAATATTCCGCCAGCGGACATCCGCCGGTGCATTTGACGCACTGGTAACACAGATAAACATTCTGGCCGAGTTCTTCCTGGATGCGCCGCGCCAGGGCCGGGTTAATGGTCAGGATGTCTTCAGCGGGTTGTGGTTTCTCTCGCATACTTGACTCCTTGTTTCACCACAGAGAGCACGGAGAACACGGAGAAAAATCTTTTTCTCTGTGCGCTCTGTGAACTCTGTGGTGACCTAACTCACCGCCTGAGGTTCCGGCGCGGGGACGACCGGACGCGGGTACAGCCCCGCGCCCTCGACAATCGGCTTGACGGCCTCTTCCCATTCGATTGCCATGATGTGGATTCCGGCCACGCCCTCTACCTGGCGCAATTGCTGGATCAAGTTAATGCAAATCTGGATGCCTTCCCCCTGCCAGGCCTTGGAGCGCGCCTTCTTGTCCGCGGGCGTCAACTCGTCCTTGCTCTTGCCGGCCCATGGCGCGCCGGCTTTTGTCATCCGCCGAATCAATTCATCGGGGATCAGAATACCGGGCACGTTTTCCTTCATATACTTCGCCATGCCCGGGCTTTTCAGCGGGCCGACGCCGGCCAGAATGTAAGTTTCCTTGTGGACGCCAAGTTCGCGCACCTTTTCCATGAACTCCTTGAAAGCCTCAATATCGTAGACCAGTTGCGTCTGGATGAAGTTCGCGCCGGCCTTGACTTTTTTCTGCAAGCGATACGGCCGGAATTCCACCGGGTGCGCGAACGGTGAGGCGGCCGCGCCGACAAAGAAGCGCGGTTCCTGGCCCTTCATCTCCTCGCCGCACTGGAAGACGCGCTGGTCACGCATGGTGGTCACCATCTGCACCATCTGCGTGGAATCAATATCAAAAACGTTCTTGGCAGTGGGATGGTTTCCAAAAGTCTGATGGTCGCCGGTGAGACAGAGCAAGTTGCGGATGCCGAGCGCATACGCGCCGAGCAGGTCAGATTGCATCGCCAGCCGGTTGCGGTCGCGGCAGACCATCTGGATAACCGGCTCCAACCCCTCCTGCACCAGGATCGCTCCTGCGCCGATGCTGGACATGCGCACGATGGCGGTCTGATTATCGGTCAGGTTAACCGCGTCGCAGTAGCCTTTGAGCAAGGCTGCTTTTTTGGTGACGACATTTCTATCTGCACTCTGGGGCGGGCCGAGTTCAGCGGTGACGGCGAAGTGCCCATTCTTGAGGACGCGTTCCAAATTAGAACCTGAGAGGTATCCGTTTGTGTTCGTCATAGTTGTTTCTCCATTCGTGATGAGTGATGAATGATGAGTGATGAGTGATTTGATGTATCACTTATCACTCTTCACTCATTACTTCTCACTCCTCACTCTTCCTTCCCCAAACGTAAATCCTCGCGCACGATCTTGCGCGGACCGCCATCGCGAGAGGCGCGCCAGTTCTTGGGCGGTTGGATGTCCATCAACACTTCGAGTTTGCCCATGCTGCTCAACCGGTCATAGATCAACTGCCAGCCGCAGGGAACATCTGGATCAATTTCGCAATGACCGTCCAGCGAGCCGCCGCATGGTCCATTGAGCAAGGACTTGGAGCAACGCGCGATCGGACAGATGCCGCCGGTCAGGCCGAGGATGCAGTCGCCGCAGGCCGCGCAGCGTTCCATCCATACGCCCTGCTCGGTCGGCATGCCCATGAACTTCGTGTTCAGGCCAGGCACCACCCAGGTATTCGGGAAGTGTTCAGCGATGGCCTGCACCCCGACACCGCAGCCGAGCGAAAGCACCACATCCACTTCTCTGATCTGCTCGGCCGCCTCGTCCAGGTATTCCCACTCGCACTGCCGCTGGACAGTCGCGTCGGTGACATTCTTGGCATCCCCGGCGAGTTTGGAGGCCATGCGCAGTTCCGCGGCGACGATGGCCGCTTCGCGCGAGCCACCCGCGAAGCAGACCGTCACGCACGTCCCGCAACCGAGAACGAGCACATTCTTCGCGCTACCGACGAGGGTTTTGATTTCTTCGAGTGTTTTTTGTTCTGCAACGATCATAGTTACCTCCAAGTATGAAGGCGGAAGGACGAAGGATGAAGAAAACGATCACTTCCGTCTGGATTTGACTTTATTGACAATTGTGACAAAAATAGCGATGAGTTCATCGGTCTCCTTTTGAAGCAAGGTGAGATTTTCAGGTTTCACAATTCCGGCATCAGAAAGCAATTCAAGCCAATATGCGCTCTCATCCAGTTCCTGCAAGACACCTTCGTTCTTGTTGATAAAGTCGGCATCCGATTTTGCGCGCTGCGCTTCACGATACTGTGCGCCAGCGGATGTGGTCGAGCGTAACAATTGTTTTCCAATCACTTGGGCGGTAGTGGTTTTCGGCAAGGAATCAAACAGGCGGATGACGCGCAGGGAGTACTGCCTTGTTCGCGCTTTTAAGTCTTGCGGCTTGCTTCCGCCTTCATCCTTCATCCTTCATCCTTCCGAAGCGGATTCGGTCCCAACTCCGTAATCTTCTCCGTCATCTCTTTCGTTATTTCCACGAACTGCCCGGCCATCGCCGCCGACAGGTTGAACATGCGCACCCGTTCCGGCTGCAGGCCGATTTCTTTCA
>Ga0210042_1003546_pt1 | contig 11273 bp, 13 predicted proteins | sample CryGeymeta201518_FD_183982 | JGI IMG/M metagenome (GOLD analysis project Ga0210042, IMG submission 183982) | Groundwater microbial communities from Crystal Geyser aquifers in Utah, USA - Crystal Geyser metaG 2015-18 (SPAdes) (version 2) | ecosystem: Environmental > Aquatic > Deep subsurface >... | reverse complement strand
CGCGGGACGGGAGGCCTGGGTCGCCGCGACCCCGGCCATTTCCTTCGCCTGGGTCATATTCGACTCGTCCACGGCGCGCGCGAACCAACCGACGCCCGGCCGCGACTCGATCAGGCGGTTCTTTTCCAGCGACTTGAGCGCCTCGCGCAGGGTCGCGCGGCTGATGCCCAACTGGGTCATCAGTTCGCGTTCCGGGGGCAATTGCGCGCCGGGCAACAGACTGCCCTCCAGCAGGAAGGCGGTCAGCTTGCCGGCCGCGGACTCAGCCAAAGTTCGATAGGAAACGGGTTGGATTTTTATCATAGGCTTGTGGTATGGTGGTCAGACCAGACCACCGCCAGTATAGGGATTTTCCCCTGCAAAGTCAATGGGAAAAACTAGTACATGGGTACTAATTTGCCGGATTCCCCCACCCAAGCCGGTACACCCTCCAGTTAGTGGCCAGGCTGACTGCCGTTCCAGCTAAAGGCCGCCGTCGGCGTGAATATTGCCGTCTTTCGCCTGCCACCAGGCATCGGCGGCGCATGCTTGAGTATTACAGGCTTGCGATTCTATAGTGCCGCAAGCATTAGTTCTGGTTTGCGTTCCTCCGCCACAAGTAGCATTGCACGCACTCCATCCAACTCCCCAATCGTTTGGATCGCAAGTTACATCAAATGGGCTGTTGTCGAGATCTGAACATGATTTCCAGCCGGTGCAAGCCAAACTGCCGCCTTCATACCAGCAAAACGGATTACCGGAACACCTGCCGGGATCAGCGGATACATCGCAATGGAAATAATACTCGCCGGCAGGAGCGGTTATTGTCGGATTTTCGGTACAAGTTTCGCCGGGATTCGCTGGACATCTGGCAACTTCATAGTAATATCTTCCGTCATATTCTCCTTCCCAAATCCCGCCGCCATCAGAAGTTGTTAAAGAAGACGCGCCGCCGGGAATTTGTTGAGAGTCTCTTCTTTCCAGCCACAATTTAATATTCTGTGTCAATGAGGTAGAATCCACGGTGCCTGAATAAGTTACCTCCGTCCCCGACGGGCTAAACGCAGAAAGTGGATTGACGCTAACCGAGCAGGTAGACGGTGTCGGGATCGTGACCGTATAAGTGGAATTTATTGTCATTGATTTGCTGCAGGAAGCAGGGGCAAAGTTAATCACCTTGAACCAATAGATATTGCCGACGGTAAAATCGATTTTATTCGCCTGGTAAGCAGTCTGGCTGGTAGGCAGGTTCCACTCATTGATTACACAGTCGTCGGCGAACTCCCCGGAGCAATTATTCGCGATCGCCATCGGATTGTCCGACGCCTTCAATAACTGGCGGGTCCCGTTCCCGCCCGGCCACCAGGTAATGTTGGTCTGATCGGCCGAGTAATTCCAATTAACCGCCAAATTTATCGGCGCGGTGGTCTCGCACCCCCCGCCCCCGCCCCCGGCGTCACTGGCACAGCACGTCCCCGGACCAATATAAGCCGGAACTGTACCACACGATGGCCACCCGGGACCACCACATTCAGTCCCATAACTAGATCTTGGGTAACGACATTCACTATCACAATCCATAATATAGGGATCATGAGGATATCGTGTTTCACACCACTCCCCATAACTGGATGGTAAACAGCCGTAAGGAACATCAACTACTGTTGTTCCATTACAGGGATCACCCTCAATACAGGCATAACCGGCAAAAACAGAACCTGGCCGCAACAACCCCAATCCCAAAACCATAAGCCCCAAAATTATTATCTGTCTAATCTTCATAAAGTTTTAAAGACAAACTGATAATTGGCGCCGCCAACATTTGATTATTTCCATTTTTCAATTCTTCTTCCGCGGTCTGCTCTAACTGCTGGCTGGCCAAAACATCGGTCAAAAAACATAATTTTCTGAAATTTTCCGCCACTGCCCCGCAATCCCGGACATCCAAAAATTCCGGCACAGCGTTAATATACTGCGCCCGAATTTGCGCGCCTTTTTTCAATTGTTTTTTTAATTGCTCAAAAGTCAATTTTTCTATGTCTCCATCAGCCAGCTGTAACCCAATTTCTTCAACCTGATAACCGTTAGGCGTTTTCCCGGAGACAAATAATTTAACTGATTTTTCCTGACCGTTTTGACCGTTGAATTTAACCAGCACAAAATTCTGCTCATTTTCAGTGGCAAACCCTTTAATTATCGGCTGAAAGTTTTTTAACTGCCAATCAATCTCCCCGGCAACCTTTGAATACTGCTTGGAAAATAGCGGCAATAACCCTTGCTTTTGGGTATTATGAATCTGTATCCACAAATACCCGATTACCGCGCCTAAAACTACCATTAAACCGATTAATAACGCTATTCCCTTATTTTTTCCCATCACTTATCATCTTACCCAAGTCCGATTAAAAAAACAAGCCAAATTATTTAAGGCAATAAATATCTTCCACCCTTAATAAAATCAGCTATTACCATAGCAGGGAGAATATCACCATCTCTTATTCCCTTATTTCTCAGACTAAGTCCTTGAGTTTCAAATAAATCAGCATCAAGAGTACATCTCAAATTACCCTCTCCACAAAATCCCTTTCCGTTTTTATAAAATATTCTCATCTGTAATTCTAACTGCAGACCCCGTTTAGCCTCTTGCAATAAATCGGCAATGGTTTTTTCCACACCATTTTCCGGTGTTCCGGTTATAAACCAAGTTTCCAATAATATCTGGCCATTTTTATCGGTATAACGCAAAGGCACGAACACATGCCTGTGAACACTTGGATCCAGCATATCCCGGATAACTACCGGCAAAACCAATATTGTCGTTTCCTGGCCGTTAAGAACCAGCTGTTTTTCTATTGCCGCTTCTCCGGTAGCCACCGGCCAACTATAGGCTCCTATAATATTCTCGGTATTTTTCCAATCTTTTTCCGGCTGCCAGCTTAGTTTCATCGGCGCGTCTTCAAGAATTTTCCAGTCGCTGGCTTGCCACTGTCTTTCCGGGGTTTGCTCGAACCAATCCTGCCATTCCCCGCCCACATTCACCCAAATATGCCCATCGGCGCGGGTTTCATATTCCTGTCCTTGCAGGCCGGCGGCGATTTCGGGGGGGAGGGAGGGGGCAAGCGTGGGCGTGATGGTTGCGGTTGGCGCGGGGGTGAATGTCAGCGTTGGCTCGGGGGTGAAAGTGAGAGTCGCGGTCGCGGGCGCGGGGGTGAGAACGGGTACACAAGCGGCCAGCATGAGCAGGGGGAAGAGGAGAGGAATTTGTTTCATGCGATTATTATTCCACAGGTTGGGAGTTTGTCAACGGGGAGTTTGATGGATGGGGGTACCTGGAAGAATCAAAAACGACCACTCCAGCGAGCGGTCGTTTTTTGTTTCAGGGCAAACCTTAGGCGAGTTCGACCACGCCACCGGCGTCTTCGAGTTTTTTCTTGGCATCCTGGGCGGCATCCTTGCCCACTGCGGAGAGCACCTTGCCACCGGCGGTTTCAGCCAGGGCCTTGGACTCGCCGAGGCCGAGGCTCGTTAATTGGCGGATGACCTTGATGACTTCGATCTTCTTGGGACCGGCATCCTTGATGATCACGTCAAACTCGGTCTTCTCTTCGACGGGTTCGGCGGCCGCGCCAGCGGCGCCCGCAGCGACCATCGCAACGGGAGCGGCGGCGGAGACGCCCCACTTCTCTTCCAGCATCTTGACCAGTTCGGCGGCCTCAAGCACAGTCAGTTCGCTCAGGGACGCAACCAGTTGTTCGAAATTTGTTGCCATTGTTTACAAACTCCTTGCTTGTAATTTTCCATGTAGTAACGACTCTGCGAAGCGCCCTGTAAGGGTCAGTCGTTCTTCGCGGCATTACGCCGCGGCGGGTTTTTCAGAGTAGGCGCGGAACACGGACGCCAGCGAGCGTGCGGGCTCAGCCCCCGGTCAATGGCGCGGTGTATTCAGGGAAGGAAGCAGTCACCCGGTTTTGGCAGGATTTCTTCCGCGAGTCGCCCCAGGCACACATCGAAATTGAGGAGATTTTTGGCCTCGGTCTTCGGTGCATGATGCGCTGGAGATACGACTGGGTGGATGCGGCAGGAAAAAAGGGACACGTCCGGGGAGTCGATCTATTCAAATTGAAGGACGGTTCCATCTGCGAAAAGTTGTCCTACGTGAAGGGATAGTGTGGATGTGAATGGATAAAAAACGCGGCCCTCTGCTGGCCGCGTTTTCATTTATACTTGTCCGCAATGATCGATCCCAAAATCCTCGCCCTCCTCCGCAAAGACACCTACTCCAATCTCATCGGCGCGACATTGGAAGACGTGAGTCCCGGCTATTGCCGCGTCTCCGTGGCGGTGACCGAGTCCATGCTCAACTTCCACGGGACCACCCACGGCGGGATTGTGTTCGGCCTCGCGGACATTGCCTTCGCCGCGGCCTGCAACTCGCACGGACAGGTGGCCGTCGCGCTCAGCATGGACATCCACTACTTGCATCCGTCCAAGGTGGGCGACCACCTGGTGGCCGAAGCCAAAGAAGTCAGCCGGAGCGCCGCGACCGCGCTGTACGACATCACCGTCAGCGAGAAGAACAGTAGCCAGATCATCGCCAAACTCCAGGCGATGGCATATCGCAAGAGAGAGATGATCTGATACAAATGCTCGACTTCTCCCAATTCACTCTGCTCGTTTATTGACAACGAACAATTTATGACTATAATCATGGTCATAATGACGCCATCTCCACGCTTTGAACTGATTTACCCTCCCGTCATCAAGCAACAACTCAAAACGATTGAGTCGAAATACCACTCGCTCATTCGAGAGATACTGGAAGATCAGTTAACATTCGAGCCGGATATCGAAACAAAGAATCGTAAACCTCTCAAGCGCCCGGTAGACTTTGGCGCGACATGGGAAGTCCGTTTCGGCTTGGGAAATCGTTTCCGCGTTTACTATCGAATTGACCACGATAGCCATGAGGTTATCCTTCAAGCCATTGGAGAAAAGATCGGCCATCGCCTGTTTATCGGCGGCAAGGAGACTGAAATATGAGAATCGCTTCTGTAGCAGATGTAAAAGCCAGGTTCAGCGGCTACCTGAAAGCCAGCGAGAAAGGGCCGGTCGTTGTCACCAAAAACGGCAGGCCGGTGGCGATGCTTTTGTCCGTCACAGACGAAGATGAGATCGAAAGAATGCTTTTGGCGCATTCCCCAAGATTCCAAAAACTTCTGGATGTGGCAGAACAGCAGATCCGCGAAGGCAAAGGCATTCGGCACGATGACTTCTGGGCGCAAGTGGAAGCCGAAGATAAAAAATCGGGCTAATCTTTTCATCCGCAACTTTGTGAACGCGACTCGCTATGAGTCGCGTTTGCGTTTATACTTTCTGTCATGCTGAACGAATTCCAATTCTCCCGCCTCGCCCAATCCCTGCCCCTGCTCCAAAATGCGGACGCGGCTCTCGTCCGCGAATTCCAGCAGGCCGCCACGTTCGCGCGCATCCCCGCCGGACAGGATGTCTTCCTCGAAGGCGATCGCGTGGAGGGAATTGCCCTGCTTATCTCGGGCGTGGTGCGCGTCTACAAGATCGGCGGGACGGGACGCGAGATCACCCTCTACCGTTTCGGGCTGGGACAGTCCTGCATCCTCTCGGCCAACGCCATCCTCAACCAGAATACCTTTCCCGCCATCGCCACCGTGGAGCAGGACGCCGAAGCCGTCATCATCCCGTCCGCCACGTTTCGCGATTGGGTGCGCCGCTACGACCTGTGGCGCGAATTCGTCTTCGACCTGCTCTCGCAGAGACTCTCCAGCCTGATGACCATCGTGGACGAGGTGGCCTTCCAACGCATGGACGCGCGCCTCGCCTCGTTTTTGCGAACCCGCTCGCGGGTCCAGAACCCGATGCGCATCACCCATCAGGAAATTGCATCCGAACTGGGAACTTCGCGCGAAGTCATCAGCCGCCTGCTCGAAGACCTGTCTGCCCGCGGCCTCGTCCGCTCGGCGCGCGGCGAGATCGAGGTGTTGGATGAGGCGGGATTGGAATAGCGACAGTGTGACTTTGTCACAGACAGAATCCCGCATATCTCCTACAATTGGGACAAATCAATCCAAAGGAGAAATCAAATGAACCCCTTCGTTTCTTTCATGGCTTCCACCGCTGGCCGCGTCCTGCGCGCTGTTGTCGGCCTCGTTCTTGTGTATGTTGGCTGGGTGACCATGGGTGGCACCGGCGGCATCATCGTGGCGCTCGTTGGCCTGGTGCTGATCGCGGTCGGCGTGTTCGATGTCTGCCTCTTCGCCCCACTTTTTGGCAATCCGCTCAGCGGCAAGAAAATCCGCGCCGGCTAGTCGTACCCGAATAACAAAAAACCAGGTTTCTTGAAGAAGCCTGGTTTTTGCTTTTAAATCGGTTGGCGGAAATCATAGATACCGTCGCGGAACTCGTAACGGCGTCCGCACCCGGGACAAACCACCTCCGTCTCTTTCTGGACGAGGGGGCTGGTCCCGCATTCGGGACATTGGAAAACCAGGTCGGTGTAGGTCGAGATACTATCTCGACTTACGCGCCGCGCCCGCACAAACACCGACGGCGTAAACTGGAACCACTCCCCCGTCGGCTGGAAGAGACCGTCCAGCGCGGCCAGCCACTGAAACGGAACCAGCCGCTTCAGCAGTCCGAGGCGGAAGTGGGACACCGTCCGCTTCGCTTCGACGGTGAAGCCTGCCGCGGCCAGCCAGTCGAAGACCGCCCGCGGATGGAAGTCGAAATTCAGCGCCGCGAACTCGACCGGTTCGCGCGTGAACGGACTCCAACTTTGGCGGCGAAGCATCCAGCGCAGTATGGACTTGAAGTTTTGCTTGTTGGCAAATTCGAGGATGAAAGTGGATTGGGGTTGGAGCACGCGCGCCGCCTGCGCGAGAACCTTCGGCGCGTCGGCCATGTGATGCAGGGCGCGGATCATGGTCGCGCCGTCGAAGAGACCGTCCACGAAGGGCAGGCGATACGCGTCCGCCGCGACGTAAATATATTTGTCGGAGCGCCCAAGTCGCTGTTGCGCCTGTTCCAATTGCGTACGCGAATAATCCAGCAGCACGATGCGCTCGAAGCCCGCATAGCGCGGTGTGTTGCGTCCCGCGCCCGCGCCGATTTCCAGCAACAGGCGTCCGCTTCTTGGGAGCAGGCGCTTCAGTGCGATGGCCTCGGCGGCATCCTCGTAGGCGCGCCCGCCCTGCTCCCAAAAGGAGGCCTGGTAATCGGAGTCTTCATAATCACAAACAGGAGGAGTTTTCATTATTTCTCTGAGACATAAAATCCGTCTTCAATATTCGTTCCGCGCATGCGTAATCCGGGTACTATAGATGGCGCGCAGGGGAATGCAACATACCAACACTGATCGCCGCTCACTGGTAGAAAAACAGCTTGGTCCCCAAGTTTAACCGAGTTTGTTTCAACGGCAGGATAAGGCTTATGAGTATTTAAATAATGTCTCCATGAGTTCAAAGGGAATTGTACAAGAACATTTAAAATGCAGACTACTACAAGCGATTGCGCAAGCAAGATGAACCACTTGTTTGATAATTTAATCGAATCCAAAAGAGAAATCGCCAGGGGAGCATAAATGAGCCAGAGCAACATGACCAGGAATCCATATCCAAAGCGAGGCGACGGCGACTCCACAAACCAGAAAACCACACCGATAAAACACACCGCATATACAAGACCGTTCGCCTGAATTTGTTTGGCAACCCGCTTCTTAATTGCGGCAAAGACTGGTATCAGGAACAATCCAATGAGCAAAGCATTGACCAGGAATAAATCATTGCGCGGCAAGGTTTGATACCATCCTGGCAGCCATTCATTTAACTTCAAGGACATCACTAGGTTCGCGTCTTCATACGGCGCTCGTCCCCAACTCGTAATAGCAGATGCAAGATCCTTAACCACTTCAGGTGAAACTTTCCAGTCAAACGAAAAAATATCAAACTCCGAAAATGGGAATATGAGATAGCCTGTTAGTACGATATTCCTGGCGATCCAAGGAAGAAATAAAACAGCTGAAAATGCCACCAGGACAAGAGCGCGTTTAACTGAAAATAATGCTTGGACTTTCCATAAGAAATATATGGCAATCAATATTATGGGGACCGACGAAAGTTTGATGGATACATCAAATAAACTCAAAGCAATAATTGCAATAGTCTTTAAATTCAATTGTGGCAAGTGACCGGATTCAATTTCGTCTATTGCTAGAAGAAATATCAACCAGCTAACCATTGCGCATGGCAAATCAGTGGTTGGCGATGCGAGCCATGAAAGCGCACGCTGGTCGAACAGGAGAAAGGCAAAAATCCCCAGAGACATAATCCCGCTAAACGCTGGGTTCCTACGAGACTTTTCAATCAGCGTCAGACAATAAATTGTCATGGAAACGAAAATAATTAACCCGGCAATTTGATAGAAGTTCCATCCAAATCCAAAAAAGGCTGCCAGTAAAAATATTGTCGAGTTAAAACCCAGCCTGGTGTGCAAATTTGCCAAGCCTGGTACTACATGGTAAAACTCGATCCAATGAATCGTCTGGGCATGATATAAACCAGTATCGTAGATAGGGGTTGCAGTTGCAGCAAAATAAAACGCATAAGTAGCAAACAAGGTGAGAATAAGCCATGAGACTGGACCTAGAGATGAAAGCTGCCCATAAATTGTCTTGAGGCGAACAAAAGCATATTTTCTAATTACGATAATTGCCAGAAATGCCAGAGCAGAGAAAAAAGCTACTGCACGGGTGCTCACTCCCCAATAAAAGGACCATATTCCTAGCAAACCTGAGAGGAACGCCAATCCTAAGAGGATGGTAATGGAAAAATGAAGGTCGTGACTATTATCGAAACCAAAGAACTTAACCAGGATAAATTCCATCATCCAGCCATAAATCAGCGATAATAAAATTCCAAAGAATGTAAGCGCAAGTAGTAAGATCATGGATTCACCAGTCAAATATAAAGACACACAGAGAAACTCTCTGTGTGTCTTACTTAATGCAGGTTAGGCGTTCGCTGAACGTCCGATTCCTCGATACTTGAATCCCATCTCCTTCATCAGCGCGGGGTCGTAGATGTTGCGCCCATCGAAAATGACCGGCGACTTGAGCAGTCCCTTGATCTTTCCCAGGTCGAGTTGCTTGAACTCGTTCCACTCGGTGACCACGATCAGCGCGTCACAACCCTTCGCCATCTTGTACGGGTCATCGAAGAATTCCAGCGCGGGCAAAAGCGGACGGGCGACTTCCATCGCCACGGGATCATAGGCGCGGACTTTCGCGCCGCTCTCGTTGAGTTCGCCGGCGATGTCAATCGAGGGGGCGTCGCGCATATCGTCCGTGTTGGGTTTGAAGGCCAGGCCGAGCAGTCCGATGGTCTTGCCTTTGAGAGATCCGCCCAGCATCTCCTGCGTGCGGCGGACGACGGCTTTGCGGCGGTCGTAGTTAATTTTCATCGCGTCGTCAAGGATGCGCGGCTCCAGTCCCTGTTCCCTTGCCATATAGGCCAGCGCCTGCACGTCTTTTGGGAAACAGGAACCGCCCCAGCCGAGTCCCGCATCGAGGAAAAACTTGCCGATGCGCGCGTCGTAGCCCATGCCCGCCGCCACCTCTTTCACGTCCGCGCCATAGGCTTCGCAAATGTCGGCCACTTCGTTCATGAAGGAAATCTTCGTCGCCAGGAAGGCGTTGCTGGCGTACTTGATCATCTCCGCCGTCCGCAGGTCGGTGATGACGATGGGCGCGCGCAGGGGCAGGTGCAGGTGCGCCACCTTGTTGGCCGCCTCCTTGTCCAGCGAACCGATCACCGTCCGATGCGGGGACATGAAATCGCCGATGGCCGAACCTTCGCGCAAAAACTCGGGACACGACACCACCGAGAACGGGATCGGCTTGGGCTGCGCGCCCCGCACGATGTCGGCCACCCAGTCCCCGGTCCCGATCGGAACCGTGGACTTGTTGATGATGATCAGCGGCGCGGACATGTTTTCCGCAATCGAGCGCGCCGCCGCGGCCACGTACTGCAAGTCCGCTTCGCCGTTCACGCCCGAGGGAGTCCCAACTGAGATGAAGGCGTACTCCGCGCCCCGCAGCGCCTCCTTATAGGAAGTGGTGAACGACAGCCGCCCGCCCTTCACGTTGCGCTTCACCAATTCGTCCAGCCCCGGCTCGTAAATGGGCATGATGCCCTGGTTGAGATTTTCGATGCGCTTCTCGTTCACGTCCAGCGCGACCACCTTGTTGCCCAGGTCGGCGAAACACGCGCCCGTGACGATGCCCACGTAACCCACGCCAATCACGCAAATCTGTTTCATGCTGCCTCTTTCGTGAGAAAATTTTGCCTAAATATACTACAATTGACGCCATGCGATTATTATTCCTGGCCGATGGACGCTCCCCCACCGCCCGCAACTGGATCCAATACTGGATCGCGCGCGGCGACGAGGTTTTTCTCGCCTCGACCTTCCCCTGCGACCCGCTCCCGGGTCTCGCGGGACTGGAAGCGGCCCCCGTCGCTTTTAGCGGACGCGCCGCCCGTGGAGCGGATTGGTCGCGAAGCATCCCCGACAGGGGGCAATCCGCTACCCACAAGGCGGATTACCCCCCTTCGGGGACTTCGCAATCCGCCCCACGCGTTCGCGACGCGCGCCTCATCTCCCTGCGCCAGACCCTGCGCCACTGGCTCGGCCCGCTGACCATCCCGCGCGCCGCGCAAAGGTTCGCCGAAATCGTCGCGCGCGTGGGACCCGATCTCGTCCACGCCCTGCGGATTCCCTACGAAGGGATGCTGGCCGCCAACGCCGGACTGCGCCTCCCGCTGATCGTCTCGGTTTGGGGCAACGACTTCACCCTGCACGCGCCGTCCACGCCATTGATGAAACATCACACCCGCCGGACGATGTTCGCAACCGATGCCCTGCACGCCGACTGTGAACGCGACATCCGCCTGGCGCGCGCCTGGGGACTCGCCCCCTCGAAGCCGACCCTCGTCGCGCCCGGCAACGGTGGCATCCGCACGGAGGTTTTCTTCCCGCCCGCGCGTCCCGTGGAGGAGCCGGTCATCTTCAACCCACGCGGCTTCCAAGACTACGTTCGCAACGACACATTTTTTCGCGCCATCCCGCTCGTGCTGAAAGAAATTCCCAACGCGCGTTTTGTCTGCGCGAGGATGGCCGGACAACCCGAAGCCTTGCGCTGGCTGGGCAAACTCGGCATCGAAAAATCCGTCGAACTGCTGGCGCCGCGTCCGCACGCGGAGATG
>Ga0210042_1003474_pt1 | contig 11407 bp, 10 predicted proteins | sample CryGeymeta201518_FD_183982 | JGI IMG/M metagenome (GOLD analysis project Ga0210042, IMG submission 183982) | Groundwater microbial communities from Crystal Geyser aquifers in Utah, USA - Crystal Geyser metaG 2015-18 (SPAdes) (version 2) | ecosystem: Environmental > Aquatic > Deep subsurface >... | reverse complement strand
ATGATTTGGTTTTGAGATAAGATTATTTATAAAGATAGTTAATTGTATAATAATTAAAAATATTTCTAATAAAGGAAGTAAGTATAACACGTCTTTTTCACCTAGTTTTTTTGTTGAAAAACCAATCATTAAATATTGAATAAAAAGCCTTAATAAAACCAAACATACCACTATTTGCCATTTAAATAAAGCCATAAGAAGTGTTGTTGCCAATACCCAAAAAAATAGTTGAGAACTATACAAAACAGCTAATAATATTTTGTGGATTACTTTATAATGTTTGGCTGTTGAAATGTGTCTTCTTTTTTGATTTATCCAATTTTTGAAATGGGTTTCGGGGATGGATTCTGTAAAACTATCTTTTGAAATACAAATGGTTGTGTTTTTTGATGTGGCCACTTGATTTATAAACAAGTCATCATCGCCAGATCGTATATTCATATGGCCAATAAATCCATTTGCATTAAAAAATTCGGCTTTTTTATAAGCCAGATTTCGCCCAACGCCCATATAGGGTAATCCAACAGTTGCAAATGAAAAATAATGAATGGCTGTTAAAAGGGTTTCAAACCTAATAAGTTTATTTAAAAAGGATTTTTTGATTTTTTGATAACTGCCATAACCAAGGATAATGGTTTTCGTTTCGTTAAAATAAGAAGACATTTCAGAAATCCAGTATTTTGATAAGGGTTTACAATCGGCATCTGTAAATAACAAGTGATCATATTTGGCCACTTTTATGCCTAGTGTAAGCGCATATTTTTTATTTCCCCAAAAGGCCTCAATGTTTTTAACATCCACAACTTTAATGTTGTCATGAAGGCTTTCAAAAGATTTCATAACCTTCAAAGTTTTATCAGCAGAGGCATCATTGATAAGCACAATTTCAAATACGGGATAATCTTGAGAAATGATTGAAGGCAAAAATTGCTTTAAAGTTCTAGCCTCATTTTTAGCACAAATAATAACACTAACAGGAAGGTTTTTTGGGGGTTCCTGTTTTTGTTTTAAGAAAGCAAATTTTCCAAAGAAAAAAATATAAAAGACAACTTGAATACCAACTACAAAAATAAATAAGTAGAAAACAACGTCAAGAAATGTCATACATTATGAAGAATGCTGTGGCTCATTACAGGTATCAAATTGGTCTGGAGTTTTACCACAAAAACCACAGGATTCGCCAGTTTTGTTTAGTGCAGGATTTTGGCTAGCACATGTTCCGGCAAATTTTCCATCTTTTTTTGCCCATAGTTTTATGGCAATTCCAGCAATTCCTAAGGCAAGTAAAGTAATGGTAATAAAAAAAAGTTTCATCTGTTTTATTTTTAAAAGTCAGATGCCATACCTATCAAAATATTTTCAGTTGAATTGAATCTTTTTGTCAGTTGGTATTGCATGAGATAAAATGTAATGCAAAGATAATGCTTTTAAATTAGATGATTCTAAAAGAATTTAATACTTATTTGTGTGACCAAGCAATTTTTTTTAGTGTCTTATTGAAGATAATTTGTAAATTTAAATTACTAACTATTTATTCTAAAACCATTATGAAAAAATTATTTGCTGAATTTTTTGGAACCTTCTGGCTTGTCTTTGGAGGTTGTGGAAGTGCTATTTTTGCAGCCGGTTTTCCAGAGCTTGGAATTGGATTTGCTGGTGTTGCCTTGGCATTTGGTCTAACCGTTTTAACCATGGCTTTTGCTGTTGGGCATATTTCTGGTGGACATTTTAATCCTGCCGTATCATTTGGGTTGTGGGCAGGAGGCAAGTTTGCAGCCAAAGATTTACTAGGTTACATCATGGCTCAATTGGTTGGAGCAATTGCTGCTGCTGCTGCCTTATATTTAATAGTATCTGGGAAATCAGATTTTGTAGATCTTGGAGGTTTTGCTGCTAATGGCTATGGAGATTTGTCTCCTGGAGGATTTTCAATGACGTCAGCTTTAATGGCAGAGTTTTTATTAACTGCGTTTTTCTTGTTAATTATTTTGGGAAGCACTAATGAAAGAGCACCAAAAGGGTTTGCGCCAATTGCTATTGGCTTGGCGTTGACATTGATACATTTAATAAGCATTCCTATAACAAATACTTCAGTAAATCCTGCTAGGTCAACTAGTCAAGCGCTTTTTGCTGGTGCGGATTTCACCAACCAATTATGGTTGTTTTGGGTAGCACCAATTGCTGGAGCAGTGGTTGCCGGCTTTATACATAAAGCACTTTTTGATAAAGAATAATCTCATTTGATATTAAATTAAAAGCCTCATTTTACATGTAAAATGAGGCTTTCTTTTAAGTTTAATGGATCTTCTATTTAAGCTGAATTTCAGCTACTGAGTTTTCTAACGACGCAATAGTGTTTCCGCCTTTTGGTTCAATGGTTATATTTAACCCTAGAGCATCTTCAGTATATGGAATGGCTCTAAGTTGTCTGTCTGTTTCACTTAAAATGCCTAAGCTTACCATTTTACCTTGTAATTCTGCCCAGATTTGGTAGCATTGTTCTTCAGGCAATTGTGGTAATGATACCACATCTATCATAGAGGTTTTTTCTTTAGGGTTTATATAAGCAACCGTTTTTAAGTTTTTGGCTCTATAGTTACCTTGTATGATGTATTTGTAAGTTTCCGGATTATTTAGTTGCTTGAACTGACGCATAATGTCGTCAAGTTTTTTATTGTTCATGTCAATATCACTTCTTAAATCGAAAATTTCATCAACAACTACCTGGTTTTCTTCAGAAAGCTTTTCGTTTTTAGAATGAAGATAAAAAGATTGACCAGCAAAGATTAATGCCACTATGCTTGCAGCAATGCTAAACTGATGCCATTTTTTATATTTCTTTACGGGATTTAATGGCACAACAGGCTTATCATCAAGTTCATCTAAAATGCTTTTTAAAACGCCTTTTGGAGCTTCAACAGCATTGGTTTTTGCTACAACTTCTAGGTTAAACTGTAAAGTAGTATAAGCGTTTTCTACTTCTGGATGTCTAGATATGTAAGTTTCTACTTGTTCAGTTTCCTCAGAAGATGTTACTCCTAATAGATATTTTTCTAATAGGCCAGAATTTAAAAAAGTAATTATTTTCTCATTCATGACTTTATTTTATTAAGGATTGTAAATTTTTTTCAACTCGCGCAACCCAATTTTTAATCTTGATTTTATAGTTCCTAGTGGAATGTCTAATTCTTCACTAGCTTCTTGTTGTGTCATGCCTTCAAAAAACAAAGCGTTTAACACAATTTGATATTTTTCATCTAAAGAACTTAAGTGTTTTTGAATGTCTAAAACATCTTGATTCAATTCGTTTGATGTTATTCTATATACGGATGAAGTTTCAATCTGGACTTCATTATTGGTTTTGTTTTTTAAAGATCTTACTTTGTCAATAGCCGTATTGTAAGCAATTCTATATAACCAAGTAAACAACTTTGCTTTTGCCGGATCGTATTTTTTTGAATTTTTCCAGATTTTAACAAAGCTTTCCTGAAGTGCGTCTTGGGCGATTTCTTCATCGGTGATAATTTTTAAAATAACCCCATACATAGCATCTGCATAGTATTCATATAAAAGGTTAATAGCTTTTTTATTGCCATTTTTTAGTAAGCCTACTATTTCATTTTCTATTGGTGAAATCAATATGATTTAGTTTAAGTGATGAATATGGGTGTTTAATATAATCAAAGTTATATATTTCTTTTAAATTATAAGATATTTACTTCTGCTTCCATTGAAATATTAAAAAGACGAAGAATGGTTTTTTGAATTAACTTTGATAGGTTTAAGAGGTCGTTGCCGTTGGCGCCACCATAATTTACTAAAACCAACGCTTGATTTTTATGAACGCCATAACAACCAAAACGTTTGCCTTTAAAACCTGCCTTTTCTATAAGCCACCCCGCCGGAACTTTAATCTCGTTTTCTGAAACAGGATAACTTGGAGCATCGGGGAAATTCTGCAATAAATCTTCAAATTGTTTTTTTGATATCACAGGATTTTTAAAAAAGCTACCACTATTGCCAATGATTTTTGGGTTTGGTAATTTGCTTTCTCTAATAGAAATAACGGCCTTTGAAATGTCTTGAATGGTTGGGTTAACAACGTTCATCAATTCTAATTCTGATGCAATAGTTCCGTATTGAATGTTTAATTTATGGTTGTGTTTGGTAAATTTAAAAGATACACTGGTTATAACGTAACGGTCTTTTTGCTGTTTAAAGATGGAGTCTCTGTAACCAAAAAGGCACTCAGATTTAAAAAATGTATGCATACTTAAATCAGGAAGAGCGATGGTTTCACAAGAAACAAAGGTGTCTTTTAGCTCTACACCATAAGCTCCAATGTTTTGTATGGGAGCTGTACCAACATTGCCAGGGATGAGAGATAAATTTTCAATGCCGCCAAAATTTTTATCCATGCACCAGAGTACAAATTCATGCCAGTTCTCGCCAGCATTGGCCTTAACGATTACAAATTCATCGTTTTCAACTATAATTTCAATACCCTTAAGGTTTAAATGAATAACTAATTTGTCCTGATTTTTTGTGAGCAACATATTGCTTCCGCCACCTAAAATGAGTTTATTAGGATATTCTTCAAGGGCTAAAACAGATTTTAATTCGTTTAAACTAGAAACAGAAATAAAATATTTTGCTGAAACATCAATACCAAATGTATTATATGGTTTTAAGGATATGTTGTTTTGTATTGGCATTAATCTTTATAAACCTTTAATGCTTGTTTAATAATATTTACGGCTTTTATCAAACTTTCTTTCTTAAGTACGTAGGCAATTCTTATTTGGTTTAAACCAACATTTGGAGTTGAATAAAAACCTGCGGCTGGCGCTACCATGACGGTTTCGCCATTTACTTCAAAATGTTCTAAAAGCCATTGGGCAAAATCATCAGCATTTTTTATGGGTAGTTCTACAATACAGTAAAAAGCTCCGTTAGGTTTTGCAACTTTTACGCCATCTATTTTTTGCAGTTCTGCCATTAAAATATTGCGTCTTTCTACATATTCTTCTATAACTTCATCAAAATAACTTTGAGGCGTTTCCAGAGCTGCTTCACTGGCAATTTGTGCAAATGTAGGCGGACTTAGTCTGGCTTGGGCAAATTTTAATGCTGTTTGAATAACTTGTTTATTTTTAGAAACAATACAACCTATTCTTGCGCCGCACATGCTATATCTTTTTGACACAGAATCTATCATAATGGCATGCTCTTCAATGCCAGCTTCTTGCATGATGGAGTAATGCGTATGCCCTTCATAACAGAACTCTCTGTAAACTTCATCGGCTATTAAAAATAAGTCGTGTTTTTTAACCAACGAAGCCAGTTGTTTAATTTCTTCTTTTGAATACAAATAACCTGTTGGGTTTCCTGGATTACAAATTAATATGGCTTTTGTTTTTGGTGTGATAAGCTTTTCAAACTCTGAAATAGGCGGTAAGGCAAAATTGTCTTCTATTTTAGAAATTACCGGAACAATATGAACGTTTGAAGCCGTTGAAAACCCGTTGTAATTGGCATAGAATGGTTCGGGTATAATAATTTCGTCATCTGTATCCATAATGCTTCCAAAAGCAAATAATAAAGCTTCACTGCCACCCGTGGTGACTATAATATCTTCATGCGTAAGGTTGATGTCTTTTTTTTTATAGTAATCAGCTATTTTTTTTCGGTAATCTTCTGAGCCCTCAGATCTGGTATAAGCCAAAATATCCAATGAATGAATCCTAACAGCATCCATAGCTATTTGAGGTGTTTTTATATCGGGTTGCCCAATATTTAAATAATATACGGTTTTCCCTTGTTTATAGGCTTTTTCAGCATATGGAACCAATTTTCTGATAGGTGATTGAGGCATGGATTGCCCTTTTTTTGAAATTTTTGGCATTTTGATTTAAAATTTTCTACTACAAAGTTGAGAAAATTATCTTAAAGTTTATTTAAAAAACAGCCCTAATTAAAGTAATTGGAAAAAGGATTCGTAAATTCAATATGTCAAGAATTAATTCTTATGTTATGGGTAGATTTTTAAACATTCTACTATTGGTTCTGTGTTTTAATAGCTTAGGGTATTCTCAGGGTAAATTTACCGTTAAAAATAAAAATAAGTCTGATAAAGTTTCCTTTAAGTTAATCAATAATCTAATTATTATACCAGTAAAAATCAATGATGTTGAGTTGTCGTTTATTTTAGATACGGGTGTAAGTAAAACCATTATTTTTAACTATTCCAATATTTCAGATTCTTTAAAAATTAAAAACCCCGAACCTATCTATATACGCGGCTTGGGTGAAGGCGATTCGGTTGAGGCATTAAAGTCAAAAAATAATGAATTCAGAATTGGCGCTGCTGTTAATTTCAATCAAGAGCTGTATGTGGTTTTTAACGAAAACATCAATTTTGCGCCAAGGTTAGGACTTGCCATCCATGGTATTGTTGGTTATGATTTGTTTAAAGATTTAATAATTGAAATAAACTATTCCGGTAAGTACATTAAATTATTTGAACCTGAAAAATTTGAATATAAAAACTGTAAAAAATGTGAGACGCTACCTTTAGAATTTTATAACAAAAAGCCCTACGTTGATGCCTTGGTTAAAATTGAAGAAAAAAGCATTCCTATAAAATTACTAATCGATACTGGCGGTAGTGATGCTTTATGGTTATTTGAAGATGATTCTTTGGGCATTAAGCACAACGATAAATATTTCATTGATTTTTTAGGTCATGGTTTAAGTGGAAGTGTTTATGGAAAGCGCTCAATAGTTAAGGAATTTGCATTAAACGGATTTGTGCTAAAAAATGCCAATGTGGCATTTCCAGATGCTTCGTCTATTTCATTTGCCCGACAGTTTAAAGAGCGAAACGGAAGTTTGGCCGGGAATATTTTAAAACGTTTCAATATTTTGTTTAACTATCAAAAGCGTATCATTATTATTAAAAAGAATAGCTTATTTAAACAAGAATTTAGTTACAACAAAAGTGGAATTGAATTAGAACACAATGGTGTGAGATTTGTTGAGGAAGTGGATTATAAAGTTAACAAGGATAACAATTTGGTTGATAATGATATCTATACAGAGAATAGAATTGTCTTTAATTCTAGTTATAAATTCTCGCTTAAACCAGCGTATGCCATTGCAGAACTTAGAGAAAATTCTCCAGCACATAAGGCAGGATTACTTACAGGCGATATTGTTTTAAGTATTAATGGAAAATCAACACATCAATTCACCTTACAAGATATTATGCAACGATTTTATGATAAAGAAGGTACTAAAATAAAACTTACTGTAGAACGTTATGGCCATGTGTTTTCTGTAACGTTTAGATTGGAAAAATTATTCCAATAAAAAACCCTAAACCATTTAGCTTAGGGTTTAATTAGGTCTTTAAAATGTGCCTATTGTTCTACAACACTTTTATCTTTTTTCTCAAGCAAGCTTTCTTTGTTGGAATCTATAACGTCTCCTTTTATTTTTAAAGCAACGGTAGGTGTTTTAGCATTAGAAATTACCGTAATGGTTTTTCTAATAGGGCTTACTCTGTTAGTGTCATATTTTACTTGAATTTCTCCAGTTTGTCCCGGTAAAATGGGGTCTTTAGACCATTTTGGAACGGTGCATCCACAGCTTGAAGTAACTTTAGAAACGATTAAAGGTGCATCGCCAGTATTGGTAAATTCAAATACCCTCAAGCCATCGGCCCCTTTTTCTATGGTTCCGTAATCAATAGTGTCTGATTTAAAATCAATTTTTGCAGCCTTTTCCTGTGCATTTACAGAAAAACTGATTAAACCTATGAATAAAATTGTAATTAATTGTTTCATCATTAAAAATTTAAAATGTTAGTAAACTTACTCACTTTTTCCATAATCTGCAAAAAAATTAGATGTAATGCATGTTTGTTAACACAATGCTGTCTTTCATTTTTTTGATATTACCAAAAAATTGCCTTTCACAGAAAAAGAAATATAAGTACTTTTGCTAACCAATTCAAAAACTATTCCAAAGTATGCAAATTCCATCAAAATATGATGCAAGTCAGGTAGAAGGTAAGTGGTATGATTACTGGATGAAACATCAATTTTTTCATTCAGAGCCCGATGAAAGAGAGCCATATACCATTGTTATTCCGCCACCCAATGTAACAGGGATTTTGCATATGGGCCACATGTTGAATAATACCATTCAAGATGTACTCATTAGGAGAGCTCGCTTACAAGGAAAAAATGCCTGTTGGGTTCCTGGTACAGACCACGCATCTATTGCTACAGAGGCTAAAGTGGTTGCAAAACTTAAAGATCAAGGCATTGATAAAAATGACTTATCTCGTGAAGAGTTTTTAAAACATGCCTGGGATTGGACGCACGAATATGGCGGTGTTATTCTGGAACAACTTAAAAAACTGGGTTGCTCTTGTGATTGGGATAGAACCAAATTTACCATGGATGATGACATGAGTGAGTCGGTTATTAAAGTCTTTGTTGATTTGTATAACAAAGGACTCATTTATCGTGGTTATCGTATGGTGAATTGGGATCCAGAAGCCAAAACAACCTTATCTGATGAAGAAGTTATTTATGAAGAACAACAAGGATTGCTTTATTATTTGTCATATAACATTGAAGGAACTAAGGACACCTTAACCATAGCTACAACACGTCCTGAAACCATTTTTGGCGATACCGCTATTTGTATCCATCCAAATGATGAACGATTTACGCATTTAAAAGGGAAAAACGCCATTGTTCCCATTTGTAATAGAGTCATTCCCATTATTGAAGACGACTATGTTGATATGGACTTTGGAACAGGTTGCTTAAAAGTTACGCCTGCTCATGATGTAAATGATAAAGGCTTGGGCGACAAACATCATCTTCAAGTAATTGATATTTTTAATCCAGATGCCACTTTAAATAGTTTTGGATTGCATTATGAAGGAAAAGATCGTTTTGTAGTTAGAAAAGAAATTCAAAAAGAATTAGAAGAAAAAGGACACTTGGTAAAAACAGAAAACTACCTTAATAAAGTAGGCACTAGCGAGCGGACCAAAGCCATCATTGAACCACGCTTGTCAGACCAGTGGTTTCTTAAAATGGAAGATTTGGTAAAACCTGCCATTAAAGCAGTTTTAGAAGATGGCGACGTTAAGCTGTTTCCTAAAAAGTTTGAAAACACGTATCGCCATTGGATGGAAAACATTCGCGATTGGAATATTTCACGACAGTTATTGTGGGGACAACAAATTCCGGCTTACTATTACGGTGATGGAAAAGACGATTTTGTAGTCGCTGAAAACGTTCATGATGCTTTAAAATTAGTAAAGGCTAAAACCAATAACCCAAACTTAACAAGCTCTGACCTTATTCAGGATACCGATGCTTTAGATACTTGGTTTTCATCATGGTTATGGCCCATAAGTGTTTTTGATGGTATTAGAAATCCAGAGAATAAAGAGATTCAATACTATTACCCAACCAACGATTTGGTTACCGGACCTGATATTTTATTCTTTTGGGTAGCCAGAATGATCATTGCTGGTTATGAATACAGAGGTGAAAAACCTTTTGAAAATGTGTATTTAACAGGGTTAGTTCGTGATAAGCAACGCCGAAAAATGAGTAAATCTTTAGGGAATTCGCCCGATGCTTTAAAACTTATTGAAGAATTTGGAGCCGATGGCGTTAGAGTAGGGTTGTTGTTAAGTTCTGCAGCAGGCAATGATTTGTTATTTGACGAAGCATTATGCCAACAAGGTAAAGGATTTGCCAATAAAATCTGGAATGCCTTCAGATTGATTGAAGGTTGGGAAGTAGCCGATATTGAGCAACCGCAATCCTCAAAAATAGCGATTGATTGGTATGAAGCTAAGTTTCAAGAAACATTGGCAACCATTGAAGACCATTACAGCAAATATCGTATTAGCGATGCTTTAATGGAAACCTATAAACTTATCTGGAACGATTTCTGCTCCTGGTTTTTAGAAATGATTAAACCAGAATATAAAAAGCCAATAGACCAAAAAACGTTTAAGGCTGCCATTTCAATTTTAGAAAATAATTTAAAAGTATTGCATCCGTTTATGCCATTTTTAACCGAAGACATTTGGCAATATATTTCAGAAAGAACCCCTCAAGACGCTTTAATGATATCGCAATGGCCACAAGAGAAAGCCTATGATAAGCTGTTGATTTCTGAGTTTGATTTTGTTACAGAAGTTATTTCAGGTGTTAGAACTATTAGAAAAGAGAAAAATATATCATTTAACATTGGAATAAAATATCAAATTCAAGGGGAACAAATTCAAGACAAATATTTTCCATTAATTGATAAGCTAACAAACGCTGGTACTTTGGAGGAAAATGAATCAGGTTTATATGAAACAGGTTCATTTACATCAGGTACAACTACAACTACAACTACTATTTATTCAAATATAGAAAAAAATATAGAAGAGGAAATTGAAAAATTAGAAGCAGAATTACAGTACACCGAAGGCTTTTTAAAATCGGTTCAAAAGAAACTTACCAACGAGCGTTTTGTAGCAGGTGCACCAGAACCGGTTATTGCAAACGAACGCAAAAAAGAAGCCGATGCTTTGGCAAAAATTGAAACGTTGAAAGCTAGTTTGGAGAGTTTGGGGTAGGAAGGTTTGGTTTACTTGTTTTATAAGATTAGTTGCGTGGTTAAATACTAAATACAAACCGAATAAAAAATCCGCTAGGATTTTTGTAAGTAAACTAGCAAAGCAATTAATTTAATACGGCTTTGTCGGCTGTAGTTTTTATCTATTAAAATATTCCATAATTCTTTTATGTAGTACATGAAAATTTCTAATGAGTTCTTCGGTAGCTGTCTGTTTTATAACTCCATTTGAATTCATATAGCGTATTTGTTTTGGAAAATTAAATTCTTGTGAGTTTTCTGCTTGCGTTACAGTTATGGTAAACGGCCCAACAATTGAAGCGTGAGCAAAATAATTTCGAATTGCACTTATTTCTTGTATGTCTCCAATAATCTTTTTATCAAATGAGACAATGTTTTTTAAGATTTTAAATTTTCCTCCAATGTTAATTATTGAAGAATTAAGTATAATTTCACTAAAGTCTCTTCTATTTTGTGGCTGGAAATAATCAGAAATTGTTTTATTAATTTTTGATTCAATTTCATTCATTTTTTCAATTATCAAACCTCTTAATTCTTCATTGTTTTTATTAAGTATTTGTTCTAATTCGGACATATAATAGGTGTGTTTTTAAATTCTGACTAACGTTTTTGTAATAGGTTGAAAATTATCAAGTTGAAAGCCCAAGATCTTTATTAGTCAAAGCGAATTTATCGATTTGTTTTTTAATTCTTTTAACCAATCCGAGTTTTCTTTTTTGAT
>Ga0210042_1003462_pt1 | contig 11434 bp, 12 predicted proteins | sample CryGeymeta201518_FD_183982 | JGI IMG/M metagenome (GOLD analysis project Ga0210042, IMG submission 183982) | Groundwater microbial communities from Crystal Geyser aquifers in Utah, USA - Crystal Geyser metaG 2015-18 (SPAdes) (version 2) | ecosystem: Environmental > Aquatic > Deep subsurface >... | reverse complement strand
TAAAATCAATTGATTCCTGCTCAAACGAAATATTTGAATTTATGGTTTCGGGTTTTTGGTTTCTGGTTTCAGGTTTATGGTTTATGGTTTCAGGTTTATGGTTTATGGTTTCAGGTTTTTGGTTTCTGGTTTCAGGTTTTTGGTTTCTGGTTTTAGGTGTTATAACATTTAATTCAGGAATTGAAGATGTCCCAAAACCTGTAGCAATAATTGTAACACTAATTTTACTTCCAAGAGCAGGATTAGTGCAGCTTCCAAAAATCATGTCGGCTTTAGAACCGGTAGCATCCTGAACATAATCACTAATTTGTCCGATTTCATCCATAGTAGCTTCACATTCACCGGAAGTGATATTTAAAAGTACATTTTTTGCTCCGTTAATTTCATTATTATTAAGAAGTGGCGACGAAAGAGCTATTTTTATTGCCTCAATAGCACGATTTTCGCCTTCAGCTTCGCCAATTCCCATAATTGCAACTCCGCTATTACTCATTACGGTTTTAACATCGGCAAAGTCAACGTTTATATGACCTGATACGGTAATAATTTCTGCAATACCTTTGGCACCCATTGTTAGCACATCATCGGCTTTTGAGAATCCCTCGGATGCAGGAAGATTTCCATAAATTTCGCGCAATTTTTCATTGTTAATAACTAACAATGAATCAACATTTTCTTTTAATTCCCGAATGCCTTCTATCGCCTGATTAAAGCGTCTTGGACCTTCGAAATGGAAAGGTATTGTAACAATAGCTACAGTAAGCAGACCTAATTCTTTAGCAGCTTTTGCAATTACGGGTGCTGCACCAGTTCCGGTACCTCCACCCATTCCTGCTGTAATAAAAACCATTTTTGTATTTTCGGAAAGTAAACTAACAATGTCGTTCAAACTTTCTATTGCAGCTTGTTTTCCTTGTTCGGGATAGCTTCCTGCGCCAAGTCCTTCGGTTAAAGTTTGTCCTAATTGAATTTTAATAGGAACCGGACTTTTTGCAAGTGCCTGAACATCGGTATTGCAAACCACAAAGTCAACATCATTAATACCTTGTTTAAACATGTGGTTAACGGCATTACTACCACCACCTCCTACTCCCAGCACCTTTATAATTGAAGGTCTTTTGGTAGGAAATCCAAATTTTAATAAATCTTCTTCGTTCATAATTTTGAGGTTTTATTGTTTATAAATTATTACTTATGTTACACATATTACTTTATTTTTGCGTAACATTAGTTATTCATTAATTTTTGTATCTGAATCGTCAAATAGTTTAGAAAGACTGGACAAAATTTTATTAACTTTTGATTCTCTGATTTCCTTATAAGTTAATCGTTCTTTCGTTATTTCTTTCTTTTTTGCTTCTTTCTTTTCCAATTCATCTGGTTTAGAAATTGCCTTAACAACTTTTTCTTCTTCTTGAATTTCAAATAAGCCAGTTTCTGTCTTTTTCCCAAGTTTATTTAAAAATTCATCGCCAACTATAATAAGCCCAACGCTTGTCGAAAAAATTGGCGAATTTACATTTTCCTGAATATCAGAATTAAGATATAAAATCGGGTTTCCAATACGTATTTCATATCCTGTTTTAAAAGAAACAAATTGCGGTAATGCTCTTAACAATGAGCCGCCACCGGTTAAAACTATTCCGGCACCAAGTTTATCGGCATATCCTGAGTTTTTAATTTGAAACTCAATAATGCCAATTATTTCATCCATACGAGCCTGAATAATTCTTGATAAATCTTTTTTACTAATTTCTTTGGCACTTCTTCCGCTAATTCCGGGAACGCTAACAACTTCTTCGTTTGAAATTGTTTCGGCAAGTGCAGCTCCATGTTTAACTTTTAATTCCTCGGCATCTTTTTCTAAAAGGTTATATGCTTGTTTAATGTCATTTGTTAAAACATTTCCTCCAAATGGAACAACTGCAGTATGACAAATTGAACCTTCGTAATAAATTGCAAGGTCTGATGTGCCTCCGCCAATATCTATCATAGCAACTCCAGCTTCTTTTTCATCTTCGGTAAGAGAGGCTTTTGCCGATGCAATTGGTTCGAGAAATAATGAAATCAACTTTATTCCGGCTTTTTCAACACAACGCTTCAGGTTTTTAATGTTCATTGATTTACCAATAATAACATGGAATTGTCCTTCCAAACGGTTTCCGCATATACCAATTGGTTTAACGCCACTTTCGTTATCAACTGAGAAACTTTTTGGTAAAACATGAATAATTTCTTCGCCCGGTTCGAGTGCAATTCTATACTGGTCATTTTCAAGTAAATCAATTTCTTCCTGAGTAATTTCCTGCTCAAAATTTGGACGATTAATATACCCGGAGTTGCCAATACACTTAATATTTTGACCAGCAATGCCTACAAATACTTCTTTAATTTTAATGTTCGATTGAAGTTCGGCAATTTTTATGGCGGTTTTAATTCCGTCAACAGTTTCTTCAATGTTAAGCACATTTCCGCGTTTAACACCCGAGGATTTTGCTTTTCCTATTCCTAAAACCCTAAATTTTCCATCGGCTTCTTTTTTCCCAATTACGGCTACAATTTTTGTAGTGCCAATGTCAATTGCTGCAATAATGTTATTCATCTTATTCATTTTCGTTAATTTTAGTACAAACAACTTGATTTTTATATTTAATATTTATTGTTTCATATTTATTCCAACCTTCGCGAGGTAAACCAATTAAAATTAATGCTTTTAGGTTTGTAAATTTTTCTTCTAAATTTTGTATATCACCTAAAAGTATTGTAAATGTGCCTACTTTTGGCACAAGCTCAATTTCGTCATTATTGTTAATAAATATTTGTTCAATAAAAGCATCTAAAAATTTATCTGTTCTAATAAATTTTGCAAGTATAAACAAGTCATCTACAATAAATTTCCGACCAAGTTCATCTTTTGCTTCTGTTTTTGCAATGTCTTTGGTATAACGCAAATTATATGGCTCATTAATTTTTCCGTTAGCTGCTAATACCCTTGCTGTATATTTTTCTGATAAAGGAAATAATGCACCATCACAATCAATATAATAACTGGTACAATCGTAATTAATTATACGAAGAATTGGTTCACGCTGAACAATAACAATGTGCAATATTCCATCTAAAGTAGTAAAAACTTCAGTTGATTTTACAGATGGATAATTATTTATATCGTTTTCGATTTTGTTAAGAGGGAAACCTTCGATATAATTTCCAACTATTTTATAATTTTTTTGATTTAAAAATTCGATTATATCATTTGGTTCAACGAAACTATTGCCTGTTGTGTCAACAATTTGCACATTAATACTTTTACATTTCATTTTATTAAGTTCAGTTTTCGAAAAGCCCAATGAAATAACAAATACTGCAATAAATACTAACCATATTGCAATAGAAATTATTCTTTTTATTATAACATTTTTCATGTGTTTATATTTTTATATGTATTTGATATTGACTTATTTAAAAATTTATTTTTTTGCCACAGATTATCGCAGATTATTTGCACAGATTTTTTACAAAAAACAATCAAAGATTGTTTTAAATCTGTGTTAATTTGTGCAATCTGTGGCATATTGTCTTATATAATCATTCCCTTGTGTGTCTTTATTTAGTCGTGGATGTTTCATGTCATTTTTTAATTCTCAAACCCTTTTCTTAGTCATTTTCGGTGTCGCTGTTTTTTCTTCGCCTTGTTGGTAACAATCATGTTAGTTACTTTTTTATTATATTGTCAAGCCTGCGATAAGTAGTTTCTACAGAAACGGTTTCTTCATTTTCACGCTCATACATTAGTGCAAGTAAAGCACGGTCTTCCTTGTCTTCTTTATCAAGTACTTTTGATTTAAACCCCATTCTTTTTACAATATTAAGAAAGAAGTTAAGATCTCTTTTTGAATCATTTGAATCAATATTGACTAAAACGCTTTCCATAATTTTTATAATCTGTCAAATATAAAAATTTTATTAATCTATTCAAAATAAAAATTAATAACATTTTTAACAACCTGTACCTGAAATTTCGATATAATTTTGTTTTTGCACGATGTTTAAATTAAGAGTTGCTTTTAAAACATTTAATACAGCATCAAGTGATTGCTCTTTAAATGAAACAGTTAACTTACAATTTGAAATTGAAGGTGAATAAATTATTTTTTTGTTGTAAGTTCGTTCGAGAGCTTTTATAACATTTTGCAAGTTTTCGTTTTCAAAATCAAGTTTGTGAGTTTTCCATGCAATATAATTTTCGTTATTTTCGGGAAGTTTAATAATATTTGTTTTAGTTGAACTAAAAACACCGTGTTCGCCAGCTTCGAGATATGTTTTTTGTTCGGGGTTATTCGATTTATATACAGCAACTTTTCCTGTTTTAACTATAACTTCTGTTTTATTTTCATCAGCTATATATCGAACATAAAAAGAAGTTCCTACATCTTCAATAAAAACATTTCCTGCCTCAATAACAAAAGGTTTTTCAGAGTTATGCGTAACATCAAAAAAAGCTTCGCCAGTTAATTTAACTTTTCTTTGTGATTTGTTAAATTTATCGGGATATGTGAGTTTAGAATTTGAATTTAAGCTTATAATTGAGCCATCGGGCAATGTTTTTTCAATAACCTGCGATTGAGCAATTAATTCTATTTGTTTATTGTTATTTAAAATAAAATAAACGGCAATTGAAATTGTTGCTAATATAATTATTGATGCGGCATATTTTAAAAGTGAAGCAAATTTAAACTTTACAATTTTACCTTCATTTATTTTCGCAGACTTTTTAAAAATCTCCCACTCATCATCAATATTTATCTCGGTTGTAATTTCTGTTTTGTTAAAAAGCTCCCAAGTATTTACATAATCATTATAAACATTATTATTTAAGGGGCTTTCGCTTATCCACAAATCTAATTTCTTTTTGTTTTCAACAGAAATTTCGTTTGCAAGCGAAGCAGCAATTAACTCAAGTATTTCAATATTTAATTTTTCTTCGTCCATTTTATTTAATACACATTACTCTCATTTTACCCTTAAACGCATAATTTAATTTACTTGTAAACATCTTTACGATGGGCTATTTTGATAATAGTAACTATAAGTATTTCATCAGTTATTGTATAAATAATTCTGTATTTACCAGACCGTATGCGATATTCGTTAATACTACCTTTCAGTTTTTTACATCCGAATGGTTTTGGGTTATCGGCAAGTTGGAATATTTTTTCTGTTATTCGAAGGTAATCAGTTTTTGGTAAATTTTCAAGTTGTTTCTCAACTCCTTTTTTATATACAATTGAATACATTATTAGTTGTTTGAATTAATTTATATTTACAGAAATATTTAGATACAAAAATATATTAGAAATAAATATAAAAAACATTGGCTATATTATGCACCTACTAATAACATTATGTTATCTATTTAATTATAAAATGATTAAAGCAATAACAAGTGTGGATTAGAAATATTAATTAAAATATTTTTCACAATATTATATATAGATTAAATAATTTTATAAACATAACAAAGATTATTAGAGAATATTAAATTTTTCGTTTAATACCTTTTTTTTTATCAAGTTTCTTTACTAATTGTTTGAAATCAAACACAGGTTTATTTTCACATTCCTTTACAGATATGCGGTCTTCAATATCCTCAAGATATTCCATTAATTTGTTATATTGGCTTAGGGAAAATAAAACCATAGGTTCATTAAGGTTTTTATCATTAATTAATTTTATTGCAAGATTCATGGGATATAATTTTAATTTATTTAATGCAAATTTACTAAAATATAATTATAAAACCAAATAATTAATACATAAAAACCAAATTAACAAAGGCATACAATCTTTTAATTCTTCTCTTAAAATTTTTAATGCTTTAGTCATTTGAGCTTCAACAGTTTTTACGGATATTTTGAGCTTTTTAGCTATCTCGGCATATTTTAATTCTTTAAAGCGGCTTAAAATAAATATTTCCCTGCATTTTTCGGGAAGTTTTTGTAACGCCTGCTGAATTCTTGCATTTAAAACCGCCGAATCCATCATATCTTCAACGCTATTTGATTCGTCAATTGTTTTTGTAAGCTCCGAAATCTCAATATTTTTATCAAATTTTTTATTATCTCTGATATAATTCAAACTTCTGTTATACACCGAAGTAAATAAATACGATTTAATTTGTTTATCAGGATTAATTTCATTTCGTTTTTCCCATAATGTTACAAAAACATCGTGCACAATTTCTTTAGCTGAATCTAAATCGTTAGTATATTTTCTTGAAAATTGACAAAGAGGGGCGAAATAAGTTCGAAACAAAATTTCAATTTCTTTCTCATCAAACAATTTGTTATTTATGTGTATTTGGCTCATTCTAATTAAAACTCATTAAACAAGATACAGGAAAATGGTCGCTAAGGTCATCTTTCCCAACTGTAAAATTATATGATTTGAATTTTGAGCTATGTAAAATATAGTCAATTCGCAAAAATGGAATTTTGCCATTGTATGTACTTCCAATTCCTTTTCCTGATTCGATATAAGAATCTGTTAATCCATTGCATATTGTTTTATATGCATAAGATGTTGGAGTATCATTAAAATCGCCGCAAACAATTACAGGATAAGGGCATGATTGAATATGTTTTTCAATAATATCGGCTTGTTTAGCACGTTTTATAAAAGCGTTTTTTAAACGTCTTAAAATATTTTTACTGTCTTTTACTTCTTTATTATTAATATCGAAATCCAATTTATTTATAAAATTATAGTCTTCTTTGCCAAATCTAACACTTTCGAGATGATTATTGTAAATTCTAACAGTGTCATCCCAAAGTAAAATATCGGTAAAAATACTCATGTTAGATGTGCCTTCGAAAGTAATTCTTCCTTTATTAATTATTGGAAACTTTGTTAAAGTAGCTATTCCAAAAAAATATTTGTTTTTATTAACAACAGGAAAATAAGCATGTATGTTATTTGCAGATAAAAATTTTATTAAAGTATCAGTTGTTGGAAATTCGCCATCGTTCTGATAATAATATTCTTGCAAACAAAGTATTGCAGGATTTTCGTTTTCGAGTAATTTGAAAATTTTATTTTTTCCGTGTAGGTTGTTTTTCCAGTTATACAAATCGAAAAGCCTGACATTATACGACATTACTTTTATTGCTTTGTTATTTATTGGTTGCGAGTTAAAAAAGTTAAACCTGTAATAGTTGCATGAAATATAAAAACCATAAATAACAAATGGCAAGAAAATAAAAATATGTTTTTTATATTTTCTAAATAAAATAAAAATAAACAATATAAAAATAACTGCAAAAATATAAGGAAAAGCAAGTCCAATAAAAGTTGGAATAAAGAATTTCTTTGGCGAAATATAAGGTGAAAGAAATGAAATGATTAAAAGAAAAAGGACAAAATAAGCTCCTATTAAAAATGAATTTTTAATTAGAATACGCAGTAACGATTTATGTTTTTTTTCGTTCAATTTTTTTTGCTTGTGTTAAACAATATTTCTTTTTCTTTTTTAGATAAACTATCGTAACCCGATTTAGCAATTTTATCAAGAACAACATCTATTTCTTTTTGTTGTTTCGCTTTCTCGTAATTATAATCCCTGTCATCCATATCTTTTGCTTTATTGTATGTTGCTTTCATTCGTGGTTTTCTTTTAAAATCTATAGTAAAATTTGAGAAAGGATTTTTAATCCAGCCAAAAAGATTCATACCGTTTTTTAATTGTACAGCATAAATAAAACCAAAAAAAGCACCGCCTAAATGGGCAATATGACCGCCACTATTCTCACTTGCAATACTTAATAAATCAATAACAATAGTAAAAAGTGCAATATATTTTAATTTAACCTCACCAATAAACATTAAATTTACTTTGTTGTTGGGAATATAAAACGAAATTGCAACTACAACTGCTATCACTGCTGCCGAAGCACCCAAAGCTTTGGATATTTCAATATCTTTAGTAAAAGCAGGAAACAAATTAAATGCAGCGACATAAAATATTGCTCCAAAAATTCCTCCTAATAGATATACAGCAGTAAGTTTTTTTGCTCCAATATATGCAACAAACATTTTACCAAACCAATAGAACCACAACATGTTAAATAATATATGTAAAAAATCTTCGTGTAAAAACATATATGTTATAACAGTCCATGGAATATATTTTAAATGATGAAATGATGCAGGTAAAGCAAGATAATTTACAGGGTAATATAAGCCAGCATCTCTAACCTGAATTAAAAAAATAACAACTTTAAAAATATTTACAATAACATAAACAGCAATATTCAAATACAGTATTTTTTCGAAACTGTTAGCTTGTTTTAGTTTATTTTTTGCTATTTTTAAAAAGTCCATAGAATTATTTTAACTTCTAAATTGTCTTTTTTGCCAATATTTAATTAAAATGAACCCGAAAAACATACCTCCAAGATGTGCAAAATGTGCAATGTTATCGCCGGGTTGATTATTGTATCCACTGTAAAGTTCGAATAATCCGTACAAAATAACGAAATATTTTGCTTTAAGTGGAAATAAGAAGTAGATGTAAATCATAGTATTAGGGAAGAGCATACCAAACGCTAACAATATGCCAAAAACAGCACCCGAAGCACCAATTGTAGGAACATTTATTCGCATTTCTAACTGGTTTTTCACAAACTCATTTGTTTCGGCAAAAAAATGAGGGTCATTTGGATGGATTGTCCATTGCTGTATAAATTGAGCAACTGCTGGTTTGTATTCAGGAAAATAATCAATTACAAGTTTTGTAAAAGATTGTGGCGATGGAGAATTTTGATAGGCTGTAATTACTGTATGCAATTCGTTAATTCGATACCAGCTAACCAATAGATGCAATGATGCTGCACCTAATCCAGTAAAAACATAAAAAAACAAAAAACGTTTTGTACCCCAAACATTTTCAATTGCAGCTCCAAACATCCATAAGGCAAACATATTAGAGAAAATGTGCATTAAACTCCCGTGCATAAATAAATGTGTAAATAACTGATAAGGATTAAAATACTGCGATTCGGGATAATACAATCCAAGATATTGAGTTAGATCGAAATCAAATTTTGCTTTAGTTATTTCAGTTCCTAAAAACAATAAAGCATTAATTATTAATAAATTTTTTACTGCCGGAGGCATTAATCTAAAACCTGTTGGAGAATATTGAGTCATCAGAAATTATTTAAAAAGTTTTTCTATTTCATCAAAATTTAAAATTGTGAATATTGTTTTTCCCGATGACGTATAATTGGGGTTAGATGTAGCAAAAAGATTATCAATAATATGATTCATTTCTTCGGTATTTAAGTATTTGCCATAAGGGACAGCACCTGAATCAACTAAAGAATTCACAACTTTTGAGTTAGAAGGAGCGTTAGAAATATTTTCGATTTTTTGATAAATTCCAAAAAAATTTTCGATAGTTTCTTTAATTTCAGAATTTTGCATACTTGCAGGGATTCCGCGTACAATAAAAATATTTTCATTCTGCTCTTCAATATCGAATCCTAATTGAATTAGCTCTGGTAATAATTCACGTAAAAGTTCAGAATCCTGAACGTTTAGGTCTAACTTGCAAGGGAAAACAAGATTTTGTGTTGCTATTTTATTGTTAGATAAAGCCTTGTTAAACTCATCATATAATATTCTCTGGTGTGCACGATGTTGGTCTATTATCATTAATCCCGATTTCACCTGACTTAAAATATATTTACCTTTAAAATTAAAACATTGACGGCGAAAATTTTCGTTAATATTTTTGTTTTGTGCTTTGTTATTCTCGAAAAGTTTTTCGTTATTTTGCTCTACAACTTTATACAAATCCTGCCATCCTTTTGTACTTTGTTTTGTGTTTTTAAAATCACTTGTTTCAAAATCGTTATTTTTAAATGGATTAAAATCGGGGTTTACATCAATTGTTGGTTCAACTATAGTTTGACCTTTACGTAATGGAGGAACATCAAAAAGAGGTTCGTTTTCAAAATCAATAGAAGGAATCATGTTCGATTTTCCTAAAGTTTGTCTAATGGCAGCGGCAAGTATTTGTACAATAGCTTTTTCGTCTTCAAATTTTATTTCAGTTTTTGTAGGATGAATGTTTACATCAATAAATTTAGGGTCGCAATTAAAATACACAAAAAACGAAGGAATTGAATAGGGAGGGAGTAAATTTTGATACGAATTTATTAGAGTTTTGTATAAAAAGGGATGCCTCATAAAGCGGTTGTTTACAAAAAAATATTGTAAGCCATTTTTTTTACGGGCATTTTCGGGCTTTCCAATAAAACCATTTATTGAAGCAATTGTTGTATTAACTTGTATAGATAACATTTCATTAGTTAAATTTTTGCCAAACAAGTTAATAATCCGTTGCTTTAAAACAGACTGGGGCAAATTGTAAACCTCAGTGTTATTGTGAATCAGCGAAAGTGCAACTTCGGGATGTGCAAGTGCAACCCGATGAAACTCATTTAAAATATGGCGAAATTCAATAGTATCTGCTTTTAAAAATCTGCGGCGTGCAGGAATGTTATAAAATAAATTTTTAACACTAAGCACACAACCTGTTTCGCATGAAATGCTTTCTTGTTTTTCGAAATCAGAACCATTTATACAAATTAAAGTTCCAATTTCATCGGTGGGACGTTTAGTGCGTAATTCAACCTGTGCCACTGCTGCAATAGATGCAAGTGCCTCACCTCTAAAACCAAAAGTATTAATGGCAAAAAGGTCATCGGCTTTACGAATTTTTGAAGTAGCATGACGTTCAAAAGCTAATCTTGCATCAGTATCTGACATGCCAGTGCCATTATCAATAATTTGAACTAACGTTTTACCTGCATCTTTAACGATAACCTTTATATAAGTTGCTTTAGCATCAACGGCATTCTCAACTAATTCTTTTACAACCGAAGCAGGTCGTTGTACAACTTCGCCGGCAGCTATCTGATTTGCAACCGAATCGGGTAATATTGAAATTATATCTAACATTATGAAAATAAAAAATAAAAAGCTAAAACAACTATTATAATTAATATGCGAATATCATATTTTGCAACATCCATCGAAGTTTTTTTACGTTGTTGCCTAAAACTTCCTTTAACTTTGTTAGCAATTTCATACGAATCTTCAAATGTTCTTGAATTTTTATTTTCGTTTAATTCATTTTCTTCCTTTTTTGAGTCGTAATAAATTGGGATATGCTCGAACTGCTTAGGTTCGGGAAGTTTATAAAAGCTGATAATTTCCATTTACATTTTTTTCACAAAGATAGCAATTACAATTCTACAATCAAAAAACTCTTGTAACTACTCAGCCACTAAATATGGAATTTTTGCCACAGATTGCACAAATTTACGCAGATTTAAAACCACCAAAGGTGGTTTATTGGCGAAAATTG
>Ga0210042_1003453_pt1 | contig 11447 bp, 7 predicted proteins | sample CryGeymeta201518_FD_183982 | JGI IMG/M metagenome (GOLD analysis project Ga0210042, IMG submission 183982) | Groundwater microbial communities from Crystal Geyser aquifers in Utah, USA - Crystal Geyser metaG 2015-18 (SPAdes) (version 2) | ecosystem: Environmental > Aquatic > Deep subsurface >... | reverse complement strand
CCAAGGCAAGACCGTGGCGGAGGGCTTCGACATTATCCAGGCTGCCGGCGGACGCGACACGGCAGTGGTCAAGGAGTTCCCAGGCGTTCAGGTGGACGGCGACCTCACCGTCGAGCTGGTCCCCAAGGAGACCACCCCGGCCCCGAACCAGATGCCCCTCCTCAACGCCCTGGAAGTGATCCGAGAGCAGACCTTGTCCGTCGGCATGGCTGCGCCCTCATTCCTGGTCAGCGATGTGGACAAGGAGCAGAGCGGCACCGTCGCGCTGGTCAACAACACCGACGCCGACTTCGTCGGGACCCTCCAGGTGACCGCGCCGGCCGGCTTTGCCATCACCCCTGCGGGAACGCCAGTCAACCTCGCCAAAGACGCGAAGCTGACCCTCGAACTGAAAGCCTCCGTCGTGCAGCCCGGCAACCCGGCTAACCTCCAGGTCACTCTGTCGTTGATCCGCCAGGACGGCACGACGGAGACGGAGCGGACAACCGCTCTCGAGTACCTCGGCCCGCGCCACCGCCTGGTGATCGACGCCTCCGAGGACAGCTACGCCGGCGCCGGACAGCCGACGGCCAACTTCGGCCACCTCGCCACGTTGTTGGTGGATGGCGGCGGAGCGGCCATGGGCGACAATAGCCACAACATCGGCTACCTCCGCTTTCCGCTCCAGGTGCCGGGGAAGGTCGTCTCCGTCAAACTGCTGATCCACACCGCTCCCTCCGAAGCCTCCGAGAGCGGCGACTCGGGGAAGATCCATTTGGTCGACGAACCGTGGGAAGAGTACACGCTCACCTACGCCAACCGGCCCAAGCCCGGGACCGTAGTCGGCACCCTCGGCCGTGTCGGCCGGGACACACTTGAGGAACGCGAGTTGAAGGTAGACCTGACCGGCAGGAAGGAACTCAGCCTCGTCCTCGAGCCCACCTCCACCGACGGAGCCAACTACTACGCCCGCGAAGGCGGGAAGGGGCCGCAGCTTGTGGTTGAGTACGTCGCGGAGTAGAGCGGACCGGGCCTGCCGAGAGCCAGCCTCCGACCCACTACTGTGAGCGAACAGCCGAGCAGCGGCGCTCGGCGAGTGCGTGGCGTCAGCCCGTTGTCAGCCAGACCCCAGCAGGTACTTGACAACATCCCTGGCCGAGTAGGAGTCGCCCGACTGCTCCACCAGCGGCGACAGCTTCTTCAGGTCGTCCCCCGCGGTCAGCAGCATCTTCTCCACGTAGCCAGAGGCGTGGCACTGAGGGATCCCGATGTTGGCCAGCAGACCGTTGCACAGGCACTTACGGCCGAGCGTCTGCTCCGCTTTGCCGCCTTTGCGCTCGTAGGCGTTGACGGGCTCGGCCGGACAGCGGTAGCCCAGTGAGCCCTCGGGCTTGCGGTAGACATGTCGCAGGTACCCGAGGTCGCACACCCGCTTCCGGTTCTCGTAGACTTCGCGCTCGGAGAGAGACCCCTCCAGACGCGCCACCTTGAACGGGAATCCCGTGGGTGAGGCGACTGGGTCGGTGAACACCTCGCTCTCTCCGTTGCGGAGGGCGCCAATCAGCGTCTGTTTCGTCTCGGGCGTCAGGGCGGACTCCCGGCACAAGGCGAATGCGGTACCCACTTGGATGCCCACCGCGCCCAGTGCGAGTGCCTTCTCCAACCCCGGCGGCTCTCCGTAGCCGCCGGCGAGCCAGAAGGGCACACCGAGGGCGGCGATCTTCTTCAGGTCGACGTCGTCTTTCGGCCCATAGATCGGTTCGCCCGAGTCGCTGAGTTGCAGCAGCCCGCGCGGCGGGGCGTTGTGCCCCCCGGCAGTGGGCCCCTCGATGACGAAGCCGTCGACCTTGCCCGTTGCCTTCTTGGCAAGCGTCTGCGCCAGAACCGCGGAGGCGATGATGGCGAGGAACAAGGGGCGCGGCAGAGGCGGCAACCCGCCGCCGATCACTTCCGTCGGGTCGAAGGTCATTCGGTAGTCGTCGTCACCCGTGGCCCCCTCGACAAGTAGCCTGAGAGAAGCGGGCTGATGCTGGGTGTACCGGTCCAGGATCCCGGGGATCTCGCGCGGGACTCCGGCGCCCATGCACACATAGTCGACGCCGGCCAACATGGCGCCATAGAGCGAGGCCAGGTTGGGCATCTGGATCTTCTCGAGATAGTTGATGCCCACCACTCCGTCGTGTCCCTCTTTGGCGAGGAAGACCTCGACGAAGTTGGCCACGACGGTCAGTTGCTGCGACTCCACGCTGGGTTCGGCCGCGTATGCCGGTATCCGCCGAAACGGCTGAGATGCAGCTCTGCCGCCGGGAATGCAATGCTCTTCCACTATGCGTTGGGCGAGGCTGGGCACCGGGAAGCAGCTCAGCGCCCGCCGCATGTGCCCGTCCGGGTCACCGTCCTGCAGCCGCCGGGCGAGGATTACGTCGAGGGCGGTGCCGGAGACGACGCCCAGTTGTCCGGTCTCGGCCACGGCGCGCGCCAGGAACCAGTTCGAGACGCCTGCCCCCATGCCGCCCTGGATGATTGCTGGATGTGTCATGCAGTCTTGCTCTCATTCTCCCCGCCGGCCCCTCACTGCGCCAGCGCGCAAAGTCTGCCGGGGAGACCTGCCTCTCGCAAAGTCACAGCCCCTGAACGGAGCCGCGGTCGCCGCCATGGGAATTATGCTTCGCGCGCGCCCTTCTACGCAGACGAAATGTGCAGTATACTCCAATTTGCCGGACTTTACGTTAGCCGGCAAATACCGTCTTCCTGGACGCGGTGCTACGTTCCCTGACCGGGCCCTTGCTTGCCCAGCGCGTGAACGTCGTAATCTCGAACCCGGAACGGCAAAACAGGAGCCACGTATGGCAGAGGGAACGGTTCGATTCTTCAACGGGGAGCGCAACTTCGGCTTTATCGCCAGCGACGATGGCAACGACGTCTTCGTCCACATCACCGCGTTTGGCGACGAAGCAGCCCGGCCCCAGGAAGGCCAGCGGGTACAGTTCGAGACCGAGCAGTCAGACAAGGGCCCCCGGGCGACCAAGGCCACATTACTGGACGAGTTCCGCGAAGTGCCCCCGTCGAGTCGCGGCGGCGGTGGCGGCGGTCGTCGCAGTGGCGGCGGCGGCGGCGGTGGCGGCGGCTACCGCGGTGGTAGTGGCGGCGGCTACCGCGGTGGTAGTGGCGGCGGCGGCCGTCGCGAGGAGCGTCCTCGCCGGTTCTGGCCGAGAGACTTCCGCTAAGCGCCCAGTCGGCCAGGCACTCGCCTCCGGGCGGGTGGTATGAAGTCAAAACGTGAGAGCAGCCGCAGGCGGCTGCTCTCACTGCTTTGTGGGGAACCCGCGCCGGTACTCCTCGCGCTTGGCCTGCCAAACGCTCTCCAAGGGGCCGGTGGTGCCCAACATGACGGGTCGGTACTTCGGGTCGAGGCTGGACTGCTCAGCGAACCACGGGCCGATGGTGGCGACGACGTCCGGCTGAAGCGGGACGATCGCTCGGTCGAATGCCCGGACGAACGACTCCGGCGTCAGGTGCTTACTCCCCCTGAAGTACTGCGACCGGGCGAACGCGCCGAACAGCTTGCCGTTCGCATGGCAGACCCGCTTTGCCAACGCGCCCTGCGCCAGGAAGTAATGCCGGAAGCGCTGGTGGTTCTCAACGGCTTCGTCGTACTCGTCCAGCGACAAGTTGCCCGGCGGTCGGACGTGGATCGACTTGGTCGTTTCATGCACCATGCCGGCGAACCATGGGCTTCGCATCAGGCGCTCCATGTCGGTGCCCATGGCGACCGAGTTGAGCACGTCGTACTCCTCGTAGTCGGCCATCGTCACCGTCTCAGTCTGCAGGTCGCCGCGTTCGTCGCGGTACTGGAACGCAACCGGCTCTTTCGACGCCTCCCGCAGCGAGTACCACATGGGCAACTGGAAGTAGAGGACACCGCGGAAGTACGGGTTGCCCTTCTGCGCCAGACACCACGCGCGAGCGACGCGCTCGATGAACGTCGTCCACGTCTCGTACACCCAGTCCTCCCACACGCGCCAGTAGTTAGTGTCGGCCGGATCGACGAACTCAACCCAGTCGGGCAGCGACACCGTGGCGGCGTCGTCGTTGAACTCGTTCCGGTCGGCCGGCAGCTTGTCGAAGTTGTGCCCGCGCTCGCGGGCAAAGGCGACGAAGCTGTCGCGGGCAGTCGGCGAGAACAGCGGCACGCAACGCTTGGCCGGGTTGAGATATGAGTACCGCGGGTCGGCGTCCACGAATAGCTCGCGGTGCGTCTTCCGGCCGAGCCGCATCACGGTGTCCGGCGACGCGACGTCGTGCTCCGTCTCCTGCTTCGACCATACCGACTCCCAGTTGCTGGAGAGCATGCACTCGTTCAGCACAATGAACCCGCACAGCGCGCCGACGCACTCGTCCTCAGGTCCGTCCCAGGCGAACACGCGCCGAATGCTCGCCAACAGCTCCTCGACCGCCGCGCCGTTGGCGACATCGAACAGCTCCCCGGTGAACTTGATCTTCGACTCGTTGTCCTCCGGCAGCGACGGCGCGCGCCGCCACACCGACCTGTCCGCCTTCAGCGAGTACGCTCGATAGCTCTCCGGCTGCTTCGCCACCTCCTCCGGCCGGAAGAACCCCGGCAGCCGCGGGAAGCTCCAGAACCCGGGGAACAGCCTCCCTTGTTCGGCTGACACAGCCCGCATCGCCCGCGCCAGATCGCGCACGTCCCGACGCCCCGTCGCCGTGTCGACGTTCAGGTTCAGCACCTCCGCCCCGTCGAAGAACTGCGCAATCCCCTCGACGCGGAGCCGCTTGCGGTCATACGTCTTGTAGAACCACGCCGGCGGGTCGTCGGTGGTGAAGCCGGACTGGATGTAGGTGAGGGGGAGGGTAAGGGGCGGCGCCGCGGCTTCGCCGGTCACGGGTGGCGGCGAAGCCGCAAACACCGCAAGCGTCAACGCGTAGGCCAGGTGTGTCGTCACCGGCATTCACCCTTGCGACACAGGTTCGGCAACCTGTGCTACTTTCCGTGCTCCTGCTCCCACCGCACTTGCTCCGCCGGGTCATACGGCGCGACGGTACCAGTCTGGTAGAGCCCCCACGCTTGGAGTCGGCGGGTGACTGCGGGCTGGTGTGACCGGGTGTTCGTCGGCTTGAACATGTCCACGTAGTAGCGCTGCTCCATGGATATGAGCTTGGCTTCCAGCGCCTTGCAAAGCTTGCTGGCGAGCTGGGGCTTCTGCTCGATCAGGTTCCAGCGCTCGTCGGGGTCGCGCTTGAGGTCGAAGAGCATGTCGGCGCCGTTGGACGCCCAGATGTACTTGTGGGTCTTCGTGCGCGCGGCTTTGTACCAGACGTTGGCGAAGCGCACGTCGAGGTCGGCGGGGGTTCCGGCTTCGGTCCAGCCGCGGCGCATGACGTGGATGGCGCGTTGGGCCTCGATGAGGGCGAACTCGCGGGTGGGGCCTGTGAGCGCGGCAAGGAGGCTCTCGCCTTGGATGCTGGCGCGGGCTTCCTCGTCCTCGATCTCGCACAGCTCCATCAGCGTCGGGAGGAGGTCGTTGATCTGCACCAGCTCCTTGCAGCGGGTCCGCGGCTTGAACGCTTTGGGGTAGCGGATCACCAGGGGCGTCTTGCACACGCTGTCGTACACACCGTTCTGAGAGTGATACGAGTAGTGCGTGTGCTCGCCTTGGTCGTCTCCGTGGTCACCGGTGACGATGAAGATTGTGTCGTCGTAGACACCGCGCTGCTTCAGCTCTTCAGCGAGGCAGCCGATGCGGTGGTCGAGGCAAGCAGTCTCGGCGTCGTACAACGCGCGCTGCACGATCCAATCGTCGATGGTCAGCGGCTTGTCGCCAATGGTGGTGACGGCCTGCCCGCCCTTGGCGGCCAAGGCCTGCTCGTAGGTCACGCCTTCCGGCAGGAATCGGCTGCGCCACGGCTCGGGCGGGTTGTAGACATCGTGCGGCTCAGTGCAGTTCACGAACATCAGGAACGGCTTCTTGCTGCGCGACCGTACCACGTTGTCGTCGATCCATTTGCACGCGACGCCGACGGCTTTGAAGGAGCCGTTGTCCCGCTCGTCGGGGTTGTCGCTGGGGACGTAGGGCGCGACGGCTTCGACGTTGCCCGCCCCGTACCGGATGTGCTCCTCAAATCCAGTGCCAGCCGACCACGGGTTGCCGCTGTCGTACGCCCAGCCGTTGTTGCACAGCGCCACTGTGCGATAGCCGTTCTTCGTGAACACCTCACCCATCTGCGGCAATCCAGGCTCCAGCCCTTCATGCTGCGCGCCCGCGCCGTGCCCCGACTCATACCGGCCCGTGAACATCGACGCATGCACCGGCAGCGTCCACGGCGCGGTCACGAAGTGGTTCTCGAACAGGCAGCCCTCCTTCGCGATCTGGTCGATGTTCGGCGTCGTCGGCCGCCGGTAGCCGTAGCAGTGCATGTTCCGCGCGCCCTGGGTGTCCATCATAAAGAGGACGATGTTGGAGCGGCTGGTTGGGGGGTGCGAGACTCGCTTTGCCATGGGTACGTTCCTTTCCGTGCATCGTGCCGAAGAGACACAGGTGAGGTGTGACGTTGGTTCCCCATTCGACGCGTAGCGCCGCAATCATCCCTGCGTAGGAAACTTCGACACACCTTGTGGAGGGCTGCCCAGGCTACAGATCCGTCCGCGAGAACACCCACCCACTCAGCAGCAGCAGCGCCACCACGTAGACCGCTACGTATCCCAAGTCCCACGGACTCGCTTCGGGTCGCACGAACGGCTGCCTGCCCATGAAGCCATCGAGGTCCAGGCGGCCGCTGACGTGGTCGATCCAGAGGGCGATCCGGCCGGTGGGCACGAGCATGCCGCACCAGCGGCAGACGCCGTAGAGCGTCTCGGCTGCTTCCCGCGTGGGCTCGTTCTGGTTGAGCCCGTGGGCGATCATGCGCAGAAGGCCGTACTCCTGGCTGCCGACGAGCCAGCTAAGCAGCCCGATCCCGGCCGAGAGCCACGTCGAGGCGACGGCGGAGAGTGAGAGCGTCAACGTCGTGAACAGCGCCCCGAACATCAGCGAGGCTATCGCCCCAGAGAAGATCTGCTCGTTCAATGCACCGGTGCGCCACCACAGGATGCCGGTGAGCAGGCTGCCCAGCACGACCAGGTAGATCAGCAGAATGGCGTTCAGCCCGAGCCATTTGCCCAACAGAATCTGCCACCGGGTGATTGGCTTGGAGATCACCGTGTGCAGTGCGCCGCTTTCGCGTTCTCCGGCAAGGGCGCCGGCCGCAAACAGGATGGCCAAGAACATGGTGAAGGTGCGGACGATCCACAGCCCGCCTTTGCGCATGAGTTCCGTGAAGAGGGCGTGCTCCACCGGCTTGCCCTCGACCAGCGCCGTAGCGGGGCGACCGCGCTCCACTCGCCGGTGCTCAATCTTCCGTTCGGTGCGGACGGCAAGCCGCGTCATGCCGACGATGAGGAACATCGTGAACAGGATGGCGACGACAGCGGTTCGTCGTTTGAGCGACTCCAACATGGTCAGCCGCGCGATCTCGTAGAGCCCTCTCACGCCGTTGCCCCTTTCTGCGATTCCGCGCCGTTGCCGCCGACCAGCCTCACAAAGAGCTCCTCCAGGCTTTGGCGTTGTGGCTTCAGCTCCAGCAGCTCTGCGCCAGCGGCCACAACCATCGGAGCGAGGGTGGACACGGTGGACGGCGTAGACAGGTGGAGGGAGACGTGCTCGCCGGTCACGGTCAGGCTGGAGCTTAGGGCCGCCAGACGCTGCTCCAACTCCGGCGTCAACCCGCGGAGGCGCATCTCGACCGAGACGGACGGCTCTGTCAACTCCTCGATTCCGCCTTGCCGGATCAACTGGCCGTGGTGCATGATTCCGACGCGGTCGCAGCACAGCTCGATTTCCGAGAGGAGATGGGAGTTGAGGAACACGGTCTTGCCGCGGGACTTGAGCGACAGGATGATATCGCGCACTTTCCGGCGGCCCAGCGGGTCGAGCGCCGAGGTGGGCTCATCCAGAATCACCAGGTCGGGGTCGTGGACCAGCGCCTGCCCCAGTCCCGCTCGTTGCTGCATTCCTTTGGAGAACTCCCGCACGGGGACGCGCGCCCGGTCGGCAAGCCCGACCAACTCCAACACGGCGGGAACGCGCGCCTTGCGGTCGGCCGCCGACATGCCGTGGAGCCGGCCGTGCAGGTCGAGCAGCTCCGCGGCGGTGAGGAAGTCGTGGAAGTGGAACTTCTCGGGGAGGAATCCCACGCGCTTCCGCCCTGCCGGGTGACCTAGCGCGTGGCCGCAGAGAGCGCCGCTGCCTGCCGTGGGCAGCACGCTTCCCAGCAGCATCATCACCGACGTCGTCTTGCCGGCGCCGTTGGGGCCGAGGAAACCGAACGCCTCTCCCCAGCCGACTTCCAGGTCCAGAGCCTGCACCGCTACCAGAGGCTTCCGCCGCAGTCCGCCGCCATAGACCTTGCGGAGTCCGCTCGTGGAGATCGCCGTGCCCGTCGCGATCGTCGCCGTCATTGAGACCGCTCCCAAGCCGCTGCCGGCGACCCCAGGTCGGTCAGCAACTGGGACATGCGCGCCAAGCCGGGGAAGGTCGTCTCGGAGGTGAAGCGGATCGTGGCCGCCAGCGTCTGCCCCAACGACTCTGGGGTTCCGGCCCACACCGGGCTGAGGAGGCGGCTGCTCCCCTTGGGCGCCTCGAGGCGAAGAGCGACCTCCCAGCCGGGCTTGCCTTCGAGAGCGACGACGTACCCGCCGCGCGGATCGGCGTACCCGAACCACGGCGAAGTCAGCACCGCGGCGACGTGCAGCCACGCTGCGTTGCCACTGGCGACGGGGACGAAGCTCGGCTGGTTCTCGCGGGGGAGCGCGAAATGCCCGTCGCCGGCAGTCGCGAATGCCGGTGGGTACGCGATCACCGGCTTCAGCGTCTCGCCCGGCGAAAGCACCGCTTCGGGGGTGAGCTCAATGCGCAAGTCCGCGTCCGCCAGCGCCACGCGCAACCGGCAGGGGAAGCCGCCCGACAGCCGCGCGGTGAGAACGCGTTCCTCCACCTTGGCTCCTTCCAACGGCGAATCTACCCCGGCCGCTGCGCGCCAAGTCCTGCGGGTCACGCGGTCCGTCACGGTGAGGGAGCCGGTTCTCGGATCGACCAGAACCACCAGTCGGGGGTTGTCCAACCGTAGCTCTGCAAGCTCACGGGGGGCCTTGCCGCCGCCACCCCAACGGCCGGCCAGCGCTTCGAGCGCCATGGGCGGGATTTGCGGGGCCGCTCCCGTGCCTCCGCCCGCTTCTCGCCCGGCTCCCCGTTGCCACGGCTGCGGCCCGGTGGCGCCAGCTCGCTGAGTCCTTTCGGGCCCGCTCGGCCGGCCACGCTCCCCGACCGGCGCTTTGCCGTTCAGTCCGGTTTGGGCGCCCAGATGACGGAGTTCCGTCAGGTACTGATCCGCCGTCAGTCGGCCTTCGCCGGCTCGCCGGATGAGTCGTTGGAGTGCCTTCAGCGGCGCCGGATCGCCCCCCTCTTTAGCCTGGCGGCCGACTTCAGCGCCGACCATTGCCGTCTCGCGGAGCACGCGCTCGCGGTCCGCTGGTGGCAGTTGCGCAGCAAACACCATCAGCCGCTCGCGTTCCTCCTGCCACCGCTCGCCGGCGCCAGCTTGCTCGCCACCCATTCCTTCGGCCGGTGCCTTCCCCTGCCAGTTTCCTCGGCGCCACTGCTCGGCGCCGTTCCGCTTACCCCGCATGTCCGTTCCAGACATACCTGGCCCACCACCGGGCGAACCTGCGCCCTCACCCTCGACTCGCTGGCCGGGAGCTGCGTCCGGACTCTGCGGCGGTCTGCCTTCCTCTCCCGTGGACTGTCCCCGCAACCAGCGGGCCTGTCGCTCTACCTGGGTCAGCTTCTCGCTGGCGGCCTCAAGGTGTCGCTTGTCGAGGTTCTCGCGCACCTCCTTGAGTTGCTCCTGAACCGCCGGTCGGTCGGCGAGCTCAGTCTGGAGCCTGGCGAATCGCCCCCACAGCGCTCGCTCCCGGTCCATCCCGGCGCGGCTGCTGAAGAGCCACAGCCAGCTTGCCGTCACACACAGGCCGCCGATCAGCGCGACCAGACTTGTTCTTGCCATGCATCTGCTCCTGCGAGAGGTTAACGACAGTGTCTGGTCCAACCGGATTGGGTTTCATGGATACGCCCCGGCGAGACGAGCTCGCCGGGGCACCCTCTGGGTTCTACACCCTTGGGCCGGGTCCTTCCGGTTGCCGGTCGGCTTGAGTTCCGCCGCCGTCGCGGCTATCCTGTCGCCTCAACAACGGAGAACCAGTCCCGATGATCCCCCTGCAGACGGTCGCGTTACTGAGTATGTTCCTGCCGCCCGTCGCCGCGGCTGCGCCGGCGCGTACAGCCGAGGCGCTGTGGACCGAAGGCGAGCACTACTTCGAGCAGTTCGGCTCACAGCGAGTCGACCCGCCGCCAGGCGCTTCCGGCGGGCAGTGCCTCGGGTCGAACTGGGGCGGCGCCAAGGGGCACTTCGTTGTCTATCGGTTCTGCCTGGACGCGCCGCTGGACCAGTGCATCGTTGCATTTCGCGCCGCCCGGCAAGCGGAGCCCGAGAGCCGGTTCGCGCTGTCGCTGGACGACCGCCACGCGGCCGACGTCGTGTTCCCGCCGACTGGTGGATGGGGGCACGGAGCGGACGGCGAGTGGCGCTGCGTTCAGGTCGCACTGGGCGACCTCTCGGCGGGCTGGCACACACTGCGGCTGGAGTCACTCGCCGACAAGGGCAACACGAACCTCGACGGCTTCTTCCTTGCCGTGGCTCCATTCGACCCACCGAACAAGCGAGAGGAAATCGAGAAGGCGCCCAAACTCAAGCTCAGGCGCCGAGATAGGGGAGGGCTCGTGGACGAGAACCTGAAGATCGACGACTTCGCGCCGGTGGCGGAGGACTGGTACTACCCGCCGGAGGAACCGCAGGAACGGAAGACGCTCGAAGTTCCTGCGCTCTTGCGTTGGAGGGGCGAGACAGCGGCGCTCCGTCATGCCGAGACCGGCGAAGAGCGCACCGTGTCGGTGGGCGGGTCCGCGTGGGGCTGGCTCGCCGTCGCACGAACCGACACGCCGCGAGCGTTGGTGCTGGAGAAGCGCTTCCGATACTGGGGAGTGTTCGTCTACCTGGACGGGAAGGGCGTCGTCGCCGAGATCCGCAAGGCGGTCGGGGAGCTTGCCGGAATCGCGCGGCCGCTCCAGAGATACCCCGCGGGGTACATGAACTGGGTCGAAAACAGTGCCGCCGATGTCCTGGGCGACCGGGTGCTCGCGCAAGGGGAGCCGTCCTACCAGCACGTCGCCGGGTGGCTGCCCGACCTAATACTACAACCGTACTTAGCTCGGGGCAGGTCTCCGACCGCCCCGAAACGCTTGACCGGAAGGTCTCAAAGGGCTGCGAATCCACGGGATTCGAGGAGACCTGTCGGT
>Ga0210042_1003447_pt1 | contig 11471 bp, 7 predicted proteins | sample CryGeymeta201518_FD_183982 | JGI IMG/M metagenome (GOLD analysis project Ga0210042, IMG submission 183982) | Groundwater microbial communities from Crystal Geyser aquifers in Utah, USA - Crystal Geyser metaG 2015-18 (SPAdes) (version 2) | ecosystem: Environmental > Aquatic > Deep subsurface >... | reverse complement strand
TTTCGTTGGAGACCATGAAAGTAGGTGGTCCAGAAAATATGACTCTCGTACAACAACTCTACAATTCTGATATGTACAAGACACAACAGACTCAAGCTATCCAGCAAGCACTGGCGAGTATCACTGCACCTGCCACAGATACGACAGAGACAGCAGCGCCTGCAACAACTACTATCGATAAAGCAAAGATCAATGCCATCAAAAAAGCTTGATATGTGGAAGGTAAAGAAAATGCCAGAATCACCATCCTCGAATATTCTGAATTCCTTTGCCCATATTGCAAGAGACAGAGCGATGACAAGACTATAGAACAAGTAATATCCAAATATCCAAACGATGTAAATATGATGTTCAGAAACTACATCGTCCATGGAGAGCCGGCAAAAGCGCCAGCAGAAGCATTGGAATGTGTCGGAGAACTCGGAGGATCAGACGCTTATTATAGGTATATACCCATGGTGTTCGCACTTGATGATAAATCAGAGACGAACTTAGTAGGATTGGCAAAAAGAGTTGGAGTCAACGAATCCAAATTCACTGCTTGTTTAAAGAGCGATAAGCATCTTACTGCGATTGATGATTCTACATCAGAAGGAAGGACATTATTTGGAGTAAATGGCACTCCAGGCAATGTCGTCATCGATAATGAGAAATGAACATATACGCTCGTAGCTGGAGCATATCCAGTAAGCGAATTCGTGAAAGTGATCGATGGAATCCTCAACGCTAAATAGCTCGACCGCCTAAAGAATAAGTGAAACGAAATTCTTTAGGATGCAAGAGCTATCCAGCTGGATAAGTCACAAAACAAAAAAAATAAGAAAACCCCTTGTAGAGATGTTTACACAAAACGTCTCTACAAGGGGTTTTTGCAACAATGAAATTTATTTGGTCTTCAGCTTGTTGATCTCATATTCCATCTCTAGGATGGCTTTCTTGGCCTTGGTGATCTCTTTTCTCTTTTTTTCAATTTCATCTTCCTTGCTCTTGTGTACCACCATAGCGGAAACGGTATTTTTGAGATATTGGAGATAATCATTCATTTGATCAAACTCTTTTTTGAGCTCGATGACACCCTTAGGTTTTTCTTCTATATGTATCACATGTCCGACTTTGAGTCCGACAGTCATATCGATGATGTCTTCGGTAGTGTATCAGCAAGGATGATCATCGTTGATATTGAGATATTCCATCTTGTTGATATTCACGATCTTTTTGATAGTAGCTTCATTGGATTTGGTGAATCTTAGGAAGTCAGGATTCGCTTTTATGAACGTGTCGACCGGCGTATGTTTTTTACATGACAATCAGTCCTTGATGGCAAGGAGCTTATCGATGATATCCATAAAGAGTTGGATCTTATAATTCTTGTTGATAGCCTCCAAAAAATCTCACTGAAGTCTTTGTTCGCTCAGATATCATTGGAATCACATCAACATCCGAAGCTTCTCGCTGACAAAAGGTGCGAAAGGCCAGAGCAGCTTTAGCATTTTGCTGACGACCAAGAGCATGACTTTTTCGGTGAGGGGGGATTTACTGTTCTTGCTGACCTCCAGATATTTGTCGCAAAAATCATTTTTTATGATTTGTAGAAGTTTCTTCCCAAATTCAGAAACATTATTTGAAAATATATATACATCTACATCTTGATAGAGATTTCTTATCTTGTTCAAAATCCACAAATCGAAATCCTGGAGATTGAGGACATTTTTTTCCAATTCCTTCTCGAGTGTGCTGAGCGTTATCTTTTTTTTGCCATAGCTTCTTTCCGCTTTGAGAGCGATATATCTCGATGCATTCCAAAACTTATTGATGAATTCTTCATAGGTATGAATCTTGCTGTGGTCGAAGGTAGCAAGCTCATCTCATTCCAACATCAGATAGAGTCTCGTCGTATCGGCGCCGAATTCTCTTACTAGATCAGCAGGGTCTATATTGTTGTCGCAGAGCGCTCACATCTTTTTTTTCTTGGCATCGCAGAATGTTTTGTTGATGAAAATAGTATCGCAGAGCAAAATATCTTTCAATTCCAAAGAGAGTAATAATACCTTATTGATTTCCAAAAGCACATTTTCTCCGCTCACCATAAGTGCAGGCCTAAACTTGGATTTCCCTTTCTTCTCATCAAAGATTCATAGACTATAGAGGATGAGCGCCGCATTGACAAATGAGATATCAAATTTACTTTTTTCCTGTCTGAGTCATTTATCTCTTTGGATCAATTTATCTACATCAAATTGATATTTTTGATCAGAGACCTGCTTGATGGCAAATGAAGCATCCAAAATTTTGATGAATGATGCTGCAAAATTTTCTAGATTAACTCATTTATCCTTGCCTGCATAGTGCATGACTTCTTTCAATTCTTTGAGCTGTGGTGTGTAGACTCCAAGTTCCTTATCCATGATATCTATATAGGTTTGGAGCACTGTTTGGTCCGAGCCGACATTCGTCGTAAGTAAGATGGTCATCAGATGATCCATCTCGAATGTCGCATTCAGACGCCCGTCGGCGATCAGATTAAAAATGATTAGCGAAAGGATGACTTTCAATTTCTGCTTATTCTTATCTCTCTTGTAGCTTTCCAATACATCGACTTCATCTAGCACGTAGATCATTCATTTGTTCTCACTGATCCAAATCGGCAATCATTGACCAAAAAGATAATTTTTGGAGATGCACCATCTATCGATGGTATCCAAATGTTCTTTGAGGGAACTTATATATCTTGCTGGAAACGTTTTGACCGTTCAATTATCGATAGACAAGGAAAGTTTTTCTTTGGCTTTCTCTACATGGAGGAACCGTTGGACAAGACACATAACCTGGAGTTTTTCGCCGGTCTTCTTACACATAGGAACTTCGTAATCACAGTTTTCTACGCTTACCATATTATCGATGTCATCAAGATTTTGCAAAATATTCCCCATGAATTCATCAACTTTCTTCCCATCAAAATCACCTGCATGTTTTGTGAAGCACCCATCCTGATCAATAGCGAAATGATCTACAGGGAGTTTATGATCCTTGGCGATCTGTAAAGAAAAAAGATCATGCGCAGGAGTGATTCTGATGATGCCGTTGTTGGCGAACATATCCACTCTCGCATCAGCGATGATAGGGATAGTCCTGTTGACGATAGGTATGATGGCCTTCTGTCCTATGAGATTATGATATCTTTTGTTGTCAGGATGCACGGCGAGCGCCACATCACCGAAGATGGTTTCCGGAGAAGTCGTCACGACATTCACCGAGTTATTCTTGGTACTGATAAAATATTTGATAGTATATTTCTTTCCTTTCTGCTTCTCAAATTTTACTTCATCTCTTCCAAGCGATGTCTGGTATTTTGTATTCCAGTACACGATATCTTCAGCCTCATAGATGATATCATCTTGCACCAATTGATAAAAAAGCTTTCTGAGGAAACGCGAAAAATGCAAACCAAATGTGGAAGGTGAGCTTGTCTGCCCATTCGGCAGGCGTTCAAAGTCCATTCAGATTCAGAGTTTTTGTAGTTGGTGTTCGTTATGTTTTTTCTGTCTCTTGATATGCTGTTGCATCACATCCCAAAATTGTGCTTTGGAGATTTTCTCCTTGCTGGTTCATATTTTCTTAAGTTGTCTCTGGATATGTTCGTTCGCCAAAAACGAGCCATAATATCGTGACGGCCGGAATTCAGCTTTCTTGTCTATCATATGATAATATCTTGCGAGTATGTCTTGGAGGACGACGTTTTCTGCGTGTCCTAGATGAAGGTTGGTGGAGGTGGGCAATGGTAGAGAGATAAATGTCTTGCTGTCTTTGCTGTCGGGTGAAAAGTCCTCTTCCTTCCGTAATGCAGTGATTTCATTCTCTACCGCCTCGGCATTATATTTTTTGGAAAAATCACTCATAAAATAGTTAAAAATCGATAAAAATAGTTAAAATGGTTAAAAATTGTGTTGCAAGTTTCATCAAGTTTTATCAAATTCTATCTCTTGGTTTGTTTATTCAGTCTGTGCATATATATAAAGTCTGTAACTAGAATAGATGAGGAGCGTGATAACGATGAAAAGCAAAATACTTTCCATAGGTCAGGTCTGTACTTTTTTGACATTATCTACGATGATAGTACTGCCATCAGTACAGACAGCCTCCACTACATAATAAGCATATTTTTCTTGTTTAGCATCTTTGTTGAATGGATATTCGAATCTATTTTCAAGCACTTCTGCGACCTTGTTCATCTTAGTCACATCAGCAGTTTCAAATTCAGATCTATAGATGACATACTTGCTTGCATTCAAAACTCATGACCGAGTGAGATAACGTTTTTCGCCTATGGTGACATCAGTCACGATGATTCATTTGACTATACAATTAGAGCCGCTCGGAGAAAGATCTCCGATAGTCGCGCTTACGATATCTGATGCTGAGCCGAGTTCCATGCCTGCAGCATCGAGAGGGATGATTTTGAAGTAATAGGTAGTTCAGGTAAGCAGATTCTCTAGTAACATTTCATTGATATTGACGGTAACGCTTTGTACCAAGTTTGATTCTCAAGTTCCATAAAAGACTTTATATTTAGACGCTTCACCGATGACTTCCCGAGTGATGTTGAGTTTATTTTTGGTCACCGGATCAGAAAAAAGTCTGACCTTACCTATAGCTGTTCATTTTTCTATAATCAAATCAGCGATTCCGGAATAAGATTTTTTCTGGCCATTGAGCATCAAGTGGACGATAAGGCCTATATTCCCAGCGGTGTCCATCATCAGTTCTTTTTTGAATACTCAAGGTGAAGATTTCTCCATAGGAACTACCGGCGTGCCATTACTCAATTGCAATTCCGCAGAAGAGACTGCATCATTGGTGTCTACGATAAATGTTGCCTTGGTACCTTGTTTCATTTTGGTGCTCGGCAATACCTGTATGCTGTTGAACACGCCGTCTGCGATAGGTGCATACGTGAAGGAGATCACATCTGATTCGCCGATGATGGTATTGTTTACGTCTAGTATTTTGACTTGAAGCGTATTTGTTCAAACGACGACTCAGGTGACGAAAGTATTGATACTTCCGATAGCATCCGTGATTCATTGTGTAGCTGATACATTATTCAATCGAATTTCATACGGAGAGTTCGGCAAATCCAAAGATGAACCGAAAACGCTCACTATCTCATTTTTTTCTGTGCCGGACTGGGTAGGGGAGTCGATGGTTACTGGTTTGGCGTTTGTACTAGCCTGGCTTCCTACGATGACTGTCTTTTCTCCTTTGATGCTATCATTGGCTATATCTGAGACTTGTATGGTATAGGTTCATTCTTTTTTGATGATGAGTCATTTGGAAAACAATTTCACTCACTGATCCTGAGGTGCAAAGGTATAGAGGTGATCACTAGGAACAACATATTCGCTAGGATCGATAGATCAGATTACATCGATATAGGCGTCTCCTTCGTATTCCTTGATGACGGTGCCATCGCCTTTGACGGCTTTGATAGTCATATCTACGGGCGTATTGGGATCAAAAGAGCTAGGTTGTACTTCTACCACAAAAGCTTCCGGCTCGGCTGCATGAGTTTTTATATAAGAAAATATCATAACGGCGACAAACAAGCTAGCAATAAGAATTTTATGCGAATGTCTCATGAGTGCATAAGAGGGATAAAAATTAATTCTGGTGAAGCGTCTTGCCTTCATCTAAGTTTCCGATAGCCAATGCTTGTATATCTCCATTACCCAGAGTAGCATTTCCTTCGCTGAGTAATATGTATGGATTGCTTCCGCTGAATGGTATCATAAATAGGCTTTGATCATAATCTAACCCTGTAAGTGTAGCGGGTATGAGCCTGATATCAAAGCCGTCTTCTCTCTGATCCGTGATTTCATACGGGAATTGCGAATCTATCTTAGTGAAGTCCACAATTACGCTGGTAGGGTCCAAAGTGACGGAAAAGAGTATTTCAGTGAAATCTTTCACATTTTCAGAGATAAAGACATCTAATACCCCGCTGGTATTCTTATATCCGATATCCCGTTGATTGGCTTGCATGGTTTCGCGATCTTCCAAAAGAAGTACGCTTGCCTGGAAAAGGTTGGGATTTTTGACGACGGCGAAAACGACTACTGCGATAAGAAGCGCTAGTGCGAGTATCTTGAAGTCAGTGAATATTCTTTTGAGAAACCCCATCATCCAGAGATAATTTTTATATAAAAAAGATGTCAAAAAATTCTACAATTTTTATAGTCAATTTGACCTGGAAATCAAATGGAATTAATAGCACGTCATTACGAGCCCCGCAGTATTGCGGGGGAGCCGCCACGTGGTAATCTGAACTATTATAGCCTCTAGATTGCTTCACCCTCCCGACGATTCGGGATCGGGGTTCGCAATGACGGGTGCCTATTTGAGGTATTGATTCTTGTTTGCCGTATGTTCAGCAGAGGTTCTTCCATAATGGATTTGCCCATTCATATCATGGAGATAGAAGAGATAATTGCTGGAAGTGAAATTCAATAATGACTCTACACTGCTGACCGTAGGGCTGCAGATAGGTGTAGGTGGCAATCCACCTTTCACTCTTGTATTATAAGGATTTTTGCTATCATCAACGCTTTTGGCAATCAGTGCTGGCGTGCAGGTTTCATATCCTGTTTTCAATCCATAACACAGAGTGATGTCTGCATCAAGTCTCATACCTATAGATAATCTCTTGAGGAAGATTCCAGCTACGGTCGGTTTGTTGGCAGTGTTTCTTTCTTCTTTCTCTACGACGCTGGCAAGCGTGATGATCTTATAAGGAGTCAAAGAGAATGAAGTGAGATTGATACCGTTGAGCTGGAGCCTGTTATCCAACGCAAGGAGTTGACCGGAATATGGAATCCATATCTTGGATTTGAAAGCTTCCAACTGCATATAGATCAGCTGATCCACAAAATTTTTGTTCGCATCTATATGGTAGGTATCTGGATAGAGGAATCATTCCAGACTCGGAAGATTTAGGTTAGCGAGAAAATCATATCTGGTTTCGTATTTTGCTATGATGGTGGAATCAGAGGCGAGAGCTATGTACTCTCAGGATGCGATATATCATTTCTGGGCTAGGTCTGCATCTATATCATAGATTGATCGTCATTCCAAAACGGTATAGCGGATATAATTCTGTGTCGGTCATTTCAATATCTGTGTGAGGAATGTATTGAATGAATAACTTCCGCTGAATACATACGACCCTTCTTGGATTTTGCCCAAGTCGAAATTTCTATGAGTGAAAAAATATATCTTCAGTTTCGCTTTTTTCAAACTAGAAAAATCACCGACGAATTTCTGAAAAGTATCTCCTTGCTGGATTACTATTGTTTCGTGAAGATTCAAAGAATTCCAACCCAAGAAAAGCTTAATCAGAATTATGGCTACGATAAGCACTATCCATCTCCAGAGTTTTTTCTTTTTTGGAAGCGAGTGTGTAGAGATCATGCGTATATGCTAATGAATAAAAAACATTACTTCATAAATAATAATCCGATCACCGCGATGATGCTTCCCAAAATTTTCCTTGGCAGATCTTCACGTTCATGTAAAAATATCGCAGCCGCTACAAAAACCACAACTATCTTAAAGGTAGTGATAGCAGAAACAATACTTAAATTTCCTACCACAAAAATCAATATGACCCATGACAGTGATTGCATAAATCTCAGTCCGCCGGTGATGGCGATATCTTTCTTGGAATACGGGCTTTTGCTCTGCATGATCAACGTGGCGATTCCCAAGAAAATACACTGACTCCATCGTGAAATCATCGTTCCTGTAGTAAATCCAGTAATCTTCTGTAGTGCTCTTTCTGCCGTAAGCGACATACCAAGCATTATCCCACTGAGCGCTACCATCAAAAAATATTTGTCGAATTTGAATCTGCCTATGCGATGTTTTTTGGAGACGATGACCATTCCTATGAGGAGAAGACATGTCCCGATTATCTGCATCATCGTAAGAGATTCGTGCAAGAATATGGTGGCGAGCAATATGGTGATGGGCGTGTAGATATTATTCACCAGGCTTGATACGCCAGCCTCCACATGTTTTTGGGCGGTGAAGAAACAGATAAAATATCCTGCTCAGAATGCTCAGCATGCTATTCAAAGTAACGCAAGAGAAAGCATATCTCCTTTGAAATACAGAGGTTGAAAAAATGGCAACAACAAACCTCATAGGGCCGTGATCGCCATTATCTGAAAGGCGAATGCGATCTGACCGGTATTCTCTTTATTCTTAGCCGTCGCAAGCCGACGCCTTTGTAATGGCGATGCGCTTCCAGCGACGAAATAAAAAAGATAGGCGAGTATCTGAGACATCAAATTATTTAGTATCTAAATCCTACACCAAACTCTTGCCGGTCATTTCTTTGGGAGTTTTGATTCACATGATTTTCAGCACCGTAGGCGCGATATCTGAGAGTCATCATTTCTTCGCGATCTTCTGGACTTTTCAATTTTCGATGAATCGGCATGGTACCGGATTCAAAGTATGAGCTGTCATCGGCTTCGCCGGAGTTCACATCTCTTCGCAGTTTCCATGATCAGCCGTGACGATAAGTTCAAATTTATTCTTCTTGCAGAATTCGATCATGAGTCAGATCAATTGGTCAAGTTTTTCTACGGTTTTGATAGCAGCATTCATAAATCATGTATGCCCAACGAGATCACCGTTGGCATAATTCACTACTACGAAATCAAAATTATTCGCATGTCTTACAAATTCATCATAGATCTCTTGAGAAGAGACTTCTGGTGCTAGATCGTAGGTTGCTACCTTTTTGCTTGGAACTAAGATATCTTTTTCTCCATCGTAGACGATCTGTTTATCCCCATTGAAGAATTTCGTTACGTGAGCGAATTTTTCTGTCTCCGCAAGATGGAATTGTCTCATCTCGTTGTGAGAGATGACTTCTCCCAAAGTATTTTTGACTTCTTCGTGTTTGACCAAAACCGGTCCATCATATTCTGGGTAATACAAAGTCATAGTGGCGAAATATACATTCCTCAATGTCTTGGTGAGAAAGTTTTTGCTTCGTTTGGTATGTTTTTTTGCATCATCTGGATGGATGGAAGCCATGAGTGCCTGTGTCATCTCTCTGCCCCTATCAGATCTGAAATTGAGATGGAAAATCGTATCATCATCTTCTATCTGATCGCCATCGGTGAAACAGACAGGCAAAATAAATTCATCATCAATCAATTTTTCATAGGATTTTCTGATATATTCGCTCGGAGAATCGCTCGTTTGGATCTGCCCGAACACGATTTCATCATACGCTTTCTGGATTCTGCCTCGATTGTTGTCTCTATCCATACCATAATATCTTCCTCCTAGCGAGGAGATTTTTACATTAGGGAATTTTTCCAGATATTTTTCAAATGCGACCATCAAATCATATGCTCCTTTGGGATCAAGATCTCTTCCGTCGGTGAATAAATGAAGATTGACGTTGATTTCTTTTGGTATGAGTTTCAATATTTTCCTGAGATGTGAATCGTAGCCGTGCACGCCACCTGGACCGAAAATCTGGATCAGATGCAGATTGGAATTCCTTTTTTTGCAATGTTCGATACCGGCCTGGAATTCAGGGATTTTTTTGAAACTCCCGTCATCGAGCATGTCGTCGATTTCGACGATGCTTTGTTTGATGATTCTTCAACTTCCTATAGTGAGGTGACCTATTTCGGAATCTCCTATATGCCCCTCAGGTACACCGACAGCTTTACCGGAAGCGGCAAGGCTTGCAAAGGGTTCCTTGAAGAGTTTATGGAAAAGAGGAGCCTTCGCTTGCACGATAGCATTCTCTTTTGGGGTCTTAGTATTGATGCCGAATCCGTCCAATATGATGATGGCGAGCTTTTCCATTACAACAAAATTAACAATTAAAAGGAAATATACTTATAAGGTTTTACCTTGGCTTTTCAACCCTTAAATATCTTGATGTTAGCGCAAAGTAGAAATGTCCTGTATCTCTGCAAATTAGAAATGTCCGGTTTTTGATCTTCTATCAATAATGATATCGAACAATTTTTGTGCCTTTGATTCGCATTGTTTTTGTTTTGACTTTATATATTTTTCTTCTTTTTTCTTTAAATTATCGTTCTGCTGTGCTGTTTTGGCTGTTTGATTGAGCTTGGAATAATGTATTGCTCTACGTTTTCTTACAGAATTATAATCAATCTCTTTGAAAAATACATCTTTTCATCATGACGTGATACGTAGCTCATGCTCTATGGTTTCATGTACAACCAAATGTTTTTTCGGGTAGATAAGATATTCGTTATTTGTAGGTTTTTCTATTTGAAAACATCTTTTTTTGTACTGTATGACGTTATCATTAGCCAATATCCTTTCTTCTTTTTTCGCAAATATTCGCAACAGTTGATCTCTCTGTTCTTGAAAAATGGGCTGATGAAGATCTGTTTCTCACTTGGCAGCAACAGCAAAGAGTGCATTGTATTGTGGTATAAATATTTCTTTTAGGAATTTATTTGCTTCATCGACCGTACTTATTTTCTGAAGTCTAAACTCATTTACAAGCCTCTCTTGCAAGGTCTGATTGCATCTCTCAACTCTTCACTTTGCTTCAGGACTTTTAGCAAAGATGAGATTGCATCATAGCTGTCTCATAGCACTTTCAAAGTGCGTAATCATATCTTTTTCGTATCTCGCTTTTTCGTGATTGACCTTGTAAGTCGAGAACCTATCTAGGTAAATAGATTTAGGTACTCAATGCAAACATACATATTCCATCCAAAAACGAACCACATTCTCATAGGATTCATTATCTCCAATAACAGCATGCATGATTCTTCCAGTAGCATCATCTATTGCTAACAAAAGACAGAACTCTCAATTTCTATCTTCAAACCATAGGTGATACGAGCCGTCAAATTGCACCATTTCTCATACATAATCTTTTCTTGGTCTGCATTGTCTATAAACATAATGTTCTTTGTCTCTAGGATGCCATATTCAACAATCCGTCATGATTCTCCTCATGGTTTCGGATGATATATGCTTCCCATATATGTCGCCAAGTTTTTGTGTGGCATATGTAGGTCTAAAGCCACGAAAATCATCGCTTTTGATTACATCAATGATAATAGGATCTTCGATTTTTTTGTTGTTTGACGGCTCTCATCTTAGCTGATGTAAAATCCCTTCGGATCAGTCCTTTACATACTTTTTAAACACTCTTCTAACCTGTCTTTCACTGATACCGATCAATTTTCATGCTTCGACTTCAGTGATTCTTTTTTCTAGTAAATCATTTAAAATGGGAATTCTTGATGCCTCTTTTTCAGACATAGCAATAGTAGAATTTGTCATGTGAATGTTATAATGATATAAATACTAATCATTATAACCGGACATTTCTATTTTGCCAAAACCGGACATTTTAACTTTGGTACAACACCCGCATTTCACTTTGTTCTGCGGGG
>Ga0210042_1003423_pt1 | contig 11504 bp, 7 predicted proteins | sample CryGeymeta201518_FD_183982 | JGI IMG/M metagenome (GOLD analysis project Ga0210042, IMG submission 183982) | Groundwater microbial communities from Crystal Geyser aquifers in Utah, USA - Crystal Geyser metaG 2015-18 (SPAdes) (version 2) | ecosystem: Environmental > Aquatic > Deep subsurface >... | reverse complement strand
TCCAGAGCCTCCCTGTCCGCATCATCGAGGAATCCGGCGGCATGGTCGCGGAACTCGTCTGCTGTGCAGTCGATGTGCTTGCCGATGGCCAAATCCGCACGCGGCACAGCCGCCTTCAAGGCTTCACGCCACTCACGCCGTCTCTCCTCAGTGACCTTGCGGAGCGGCGTGACCTCCCGCTCAAGAGCTTCCTTTCTCTCGTTGCCTCGCAGACGCCGCTGTTTGATGGCTTCCAACCTATCCTTGACGGCCTTCTTCGCCGCGTCGAACGCCGCCTGACTTTCCTGGCGTCGTTCTTGAGCATCACCCTCGACGGGCCTCCCGCGCAGTCCGTCCGCCAGCATCTTGCACAAGCCGTTGTGCGTGCGAGTGGCGTCCTTTTGCAAGTCTTCGTCACCGGTACCGGCAGCTTCCCGCAACGCGGCGGGCGAGATACCGCTCAGGACTGGCTGCCACGTGACGGAACGCCTCCAGCTCAGCCGGGCGCCGCGTTTGCCTGCTTGATGGAGCGTCGCCAGGGTTCCGAGCGCAGCGAGGAATCCGAGGGGATTGGCACCGTCCAGACCCGTAAGGACGATCGACTCAGTCGCCTCGGGAGCGCGGCGACCAGGCGCGGGATGGGCAGGAGCCGTCTCTTCTCTCCCGGGCTCGTCATCGGAGGTCCGTTGGCTTCCGTACCAGTCGCCTAGGCGTAAGACCGCTTCGAGGTAAGCGAGTCCCCACCAGCCGTAACGGCGCGTCAACTGCCAGAACCGCTCCGAGATGCCCGAGGCAAGATGATGCGGTGCGACCCACTGGGATCGATCCGCCTCCCCGATCTCGAATACCACTCCATCATGGCAACCCGAGACCGCTGGGGGATCGGGATCAGGACTGACGGGCGCAAAGGGTCGCGCGTGACCGTGGTGGCTGGCGACAAGGTGCAAGGTCAGCTCCGCCTCTGCTTCGTCGCTTGGCAACGGCGCATACCGCTCCGCGATCTGGAGCGACAGCATCTCATGGCGGAAGTCCTGCGGAAGGCCGCTGGCCTCGCGAATGGCTCGGCGCCGTGCTGGTGAGGTCGGGATGAAGGAAGACTTTGCCAGAGGCTCCCCGGAGACCGCGGCCAACTCATCCCCCTGCCGGAGCAGAAGTTGGAACCGTTCGTCGAGCTTGCCCACGTCGTGCCAGTAGGCAGCTCGCAAGAGCGGCTGCAGCAGCTCCTCGGGAAGGCACCGTCTACCGATCTGCTTCACGGCGCCCTCCACGAGTGCACTATGGGTGGCAAGTGATACCTCTCTGCCTATCGCAGACAGAAGGTCATCGTCGTCAGCGAAGAGATCGGACTCTGCGCTTCGACTTGCTTGCCCGCCGCGGGCAAACAGGACGAAACCACCCGAAGGGTGCTCCTCGATCCGACCGCAGCGCACCTGTTGCATCAGGTTCAGGAGCCAATCGGGGAGCGATGGTGCGTCCTCTTCCGTCGCTTGCTCGTACTCAAGCACCAAGTCGAGCGCGTCTTGTACCGCGTCACGCTCCCACGCTGGATCCTCTGCCAGGGCGAGCAGGTCCTTCAGCGGCCGGCACTGAAGCCACGGCTCGAGGACTGCCCGATGGACGCGAAGCGCCGCTGGACGGCCACTGGCAAGGCGAACCGGCTCCCAGATGTCGATGGCACTCGACCCCATGGCATCAGCGGGCTCCGACTGCCCGAGCCCTCCGAAACCATAGTCGGCCGGAAGTACAACCACGTCGTTCGGCTTAATCTTGGAGGCGCGGCGACAGACCTTGGAGCGATCGCGGCCGCGCCACACGAGAACGGGTCGAATCTGGCTTCCTCGTTGCCCATCGTCGCCCTGTTCTTCCGCGGGTACCCCCTCGACGTCACTCACGCCTGCATCGGGCACGTCTGGATCAACCACTCGATCAACCAGCCACGCACGCAAGCGATAGAGTGGCACCGACAACGTCTCACCGGTGCTCGGAGGGCAAAGTGCCACCGTCTCTTTCCACGTCTCGGTCGATGTGCTTGGAAGGTCGGCGCGCCACACGACGCGTGCCTCGGGAGCACCTCTGTCAATGCCGTGGAGGAAGAGTTGTACGTCCGGCTCCGGGCGGGGCGTTGGAGCCGTCTGACACAGAAGGTCCAGATGGGCCGGAAGAAGGATCGGCGCATGGTGCCGCGGTGCGAGGCAGGGCGAGAGGTCTTTGACGTCATCCAGAAGCTTATCGAGCTCCTTGAATCCAAAATCGATGGTCTTCCGCGCGTCCTTGCCCTGTCCCTCCGAGTCCGCCTTCTCGTTGAGAAGGCGCCAGCATTCCACCATCGCCGTTCCGTAGATCGGATCTTGCTGTCCGTCCTTGGTGTCGATGTCGCGAACGATGATCGTGGCGGGGGCCTCGCCCGGAAGACCCATGCGGTTCAGTCGTCCGAACCGCTGGCGCAGGGCATCCAAGCTCGCGGCCTCGGTGACGAGGGCATCGAAACTGAAGTCAGCTCCGACCTCGATACATTGCGTGGACACGAGCACGATGGGCTTGTCGGGCTGCTCGGGGGAGGATGCCTTCAGGACGGGCTTCCATCGCTCCACCAGTCGATCGCGTTCGTACGATCGCAGACGGCCGGTAAGGAGCACGACGTTGGTATTGTGGCCAACCCTTCGGCCCAGGTCCTCGGCGATCCTCTGAGCAGTGAGGACGCGGTTGACGATGACCGCGAGGCGCTGCTTGCCGTCCTTCAGATACGCCTCTGCACGTTTCGCCGCGCCGACGACGAGCGCGTCGCCTTCGGCATTGGCGGAAGTCTTGACGGAGACCAGCTCGGCAGGCTTCCTCGCATTGAGACGCTGATGGAGCACCCGGTGGTCAAGAGCTGCTTCACGATCACGTCCAGGAAAGATCGAGTCTTCCGGGATATCAGGGGGCGGAGTCGCGGAGAGAATCACGAAGGCAAAGGGCGTCCGAATCGGCGATTCAGCCCACTTGTCCCCGCGGTACGTCTCAATGCTCCGCAGGGTCTGGAGGAAGGGGACCGAACAATGAGCCTCATCCAACAGAATGAGGCTGTCGTGGGCGGCAAGACCGGCGAAAATCGACGCTGTAAGGTGGCTTCTACCGTATCCGCGGAACAGGAGCCGCGATCCGAGTTGATCGACCGTCGAAGTGATCACGGCTGGCTGTGACGGAAGGCGAGCCCAACCGTCGTCGCGCAGCACGCCACCGCGCAAACGCGCGACCGCCAGGGGTCGCTTCGTGCCACTCACCAGGCGAAGGCGATCCGCAACGGCCTTGAGCGGACCGTCGCTGGCGTCCCGCAGCTTACGAGCGATGTTCGATGCTCGGTCGAAGGCCTCATCCACGACGATCCGGCGGTCCACGACAAACCAGATCCGACGCGGCGCGCTGCGATCCTCTACGGGCTGTTCCGCCTGTGAAGCGAGCGCATAGATTGCGGCATCGATGCATGCGGTCTTGCCCGCGGCTGTGGGCAGGTCGAGCGCCTGGGGCCAGGGTCCTGTCGTGACACGTTCGACCAGCATGCTTTGCCAGGGAAACGGATCATGCGGCACCCAGAGCGCCTGGAAGAACTCGGCGAAGCTCGGGCACGAGGTCATGACTCGCCCCCCTCACCAGCGTTCATAGGCCGGCACAGGCCGTAGCCCCGGTAGCGCCCCGCACCGAGCAAGATCGGTCCGCACACTGGCTGATCGAAGAGGATGATTGCGTGTGTGTGCCGCCGGAAGCTGCCGTCCTTCCGCTCCAGGCGAGGAAACTCATGAGCCGGTGGCACGCCTAGATGAGCCGACACCGGCGTGACGATGACCTCCCGTGGTTCGGGCAAGCCAATCCGCGTGCAGCCGAGCGCGATCATCGCCGCAACCTCGTCCAAGTACGCGCCTTTCGCCCTGGACTTGGGGTGGTGGTCGAAAGCGATCGGCGTTACCGTGGACCATTGGTTCGCCCCCGTCGGGTATGCGGTCCATGCGACCGGACGAAGGTTCCACGCCGGGCGAGCCGCGGTGACGGAGTCGACACGCCAGACCCCGAGGCGCCCAAGCTTGAGATCTCGAACCCGGCTGACCGCGCGCATCACTTCTCGACGGTCATCGCGCGTGATCTCGCGTGGCAGCGCCAGACCCACGCCCAGGAGATGGCCATGGGCATGCTCGTGACCGACGAACGCCAACGGGACGAACGCGAGATGGGCGTCTTGAAGCGGCGCGCCATCGGAGTCGTGCCCAGCCAGGATGCTCCTCGCGGACGACGTAAGGTCGTTGCAGTGGCTGACAAGCGCCTCGCGCCAGCGCTGCGAGAGCGCCAGGACACAGGCGAGGTCGAGATACCGATATGGCCCTTGTTCGTGCTCAAGCCGCAGGGCGAAAAGATGCGGGCTGAAGACGGTGCCCACCGCAACGCCATCCGAGTCGCTTGGCTCTGGCGGCGCGTAGCCCTGATAGACCGACAACGTCGGGCGTAGCTGGTAGGGGGGGCCGTCCTTGAACTCCGCCTTCAAGCGCGTCTTCGCTGCCTTCTGACCTTTCTTGTCGGACGCGTCTGCCGCAACTGCTTGCAGTGCTGAAAAGGTCGCGACCGCCTCGCCGTTGAACTGTCGCTCCAGATACTCGAGCGTCCCGTGCGGTGCGATCCGCAGATGCACCGTTGCGCGGTCGTCATCGGGCACCCAACTGGGTTCACCGATCTCGTCTGTGTGCGCCAGCCACATTTGCACGAGCGACGACGAGTGCCCGATGCGTGTCACTTTGGCGGCGAGGCCTGCCAACGCATCGCGGACCGAGTGGTCAGGGTCGGTGTCCAGCCATACCAAGTACACCGTGTCGTCCTGCAACCAGGCGCGGGCGAAGGTACGGCCCTGCCGGTTCCTCCGGAGCCCGGTCTGACCGATCTCCTGAAATACGACGGTTTTCTTGTTCTTCTGCTTGCAACCAGCATTGTCGTCGTTGACTGGCACGTAGTGTGTGACGACTGCACGTTCCAATGCGTCCGGCGCGACGATCCAGGGGGCCAAGGGCCGGCCTTCCTTCTCCAGGTCCTCTAGCCAACGCAGTGCCTTGCGTTCCTCTGAATCAGCACCGGTCTGGAAATGAGCAGCGGCGAGTGCCATGAAGACACGGCCTGGATGCGGTGGCCACTCGGCCCGCCGCAAATCGTCAGGCTCAGATGCGGCGGCGAAGCCGTTCAGGTAGCGGATGCCGAGAGCCAGCACGTCAATTGCCCTCGTCCGCGCTCTCCTTCGTCGCCTCGAGCTGACTGAGGCGGACCAACTCGAGCAGGTTCGCCGACGGCTTGAGTGAAATCGGTTGGTCAAGCCACGGCAACCCAAGTTTTTCCGCTGCGATGATCGCGTCCTTCAGGATCTCGGTCGCCTGATCTCCAGTCAGCGTGAACTTACGCGGCGTGGCGCCCGGCTTGTCGAGAAGCTCCCACTCCATCGGTTCGTCGGGCCACAGCAAACAGCGCGAGCGCAGACCCATCCCCGATTCGAACGCGAGGGTCGCGGAGCATAGGCCGAGCGCGGCAAGGACGGTCCGGGCCGCGACGTTCCGATCCTCGGGGCTCACCTTCCCCACCTCTGTGCTCTTCGGTTCGGCACTGCCCTTGCCACCAATCGGAAAGCGGAGTCGCCGCAAACAGACCAGCGAAAGTGTTGTGGTCTGCTCGGCGTACTCGATGGTAATGCCAGAGTAGTTGTTGTCGTCAGCCTTCCTGTCTCGGGTCTTGGGGAACGGAACGCTGCTATGGTTGACCGCGGATGGTGACACGACGTTCTTGGCATCCGGGGCGGCCACTACATAGGACGTGTCGGCTGCTTTCAGAACCTTGACTGCTGCACGAATCTCAAGCGGGTCTCGGCGCACGCCCCTTAGAAGATCGCCGACTTCCGCATCGATGCCGACGACCTCCGAGACGATTGCCCGCTCGAACTTCGGTCCCAGCCCCCCCTTCGGTCCCGTCGAGTCCCACATTCCGAAAACCAGAGCGGTCGGGCACATCTCGAACAGAGCGGTCGCGTTGGCAACGCTGACGGTGTTGAGGGCCTTGCCTTTCTCGCTCTGCCGAAACGCGATCCGCTCCTCTTTGCCCTGATCCTTTGAGACGACGTCACTATCGCGCAAGATGGCGTCGGCGAGACGATGAGGCACCTGCAGGCTGGTCACCTTACCGATGGATTCGATCAAGCGGTTGGCGTCTTTGTCGGCATCGACGTCACCGGTGGGATCGTGGTCGCTGAAGTCGACCACCACCAGGGGGAGCTGAATCTTTCCGGACTCGACAGCTTCCTGCAGCGCCAGCTCCATGCGGTTGGCCTGACTCTGGACCGTGTCAAGCACCACACACGTGACCGCCTCGTCACGACCAGCAACGCGCCGCTGTTCCACGGCGTAGACCGCACCCGCGAAGGTGGGTGGAAAGACCTTGTCCCCCTGACCTCCGGCCGGCTGCAGTCGGCGACGGCAACGAAAGGCCGCGGCTGTGCCTTTAACGGCCTCTTGTAGGGTTTGCATAACTAAACTATTCGCCATGTTGTCCTCCATACGTCTGTGGGTTGAGTCGCGTAGCGTGCGTGTTATCCCGGTGCATCCTCCCACTACTTCGGAAGGTCGTCGATGCGGTCGTCACACGCCAGCCGCCGCTGGTAGTCGAAGGGGCCGGCGGGCTCTTCGAGGTCCATGGCCTGGCGGAAGAAGCCGTCGTAGTGGTCAAAGGTCATGGTTGTTTCCCAGGTATCGCGCGGGACGCGGCCGGAAGTTTGTGATTTTCCCGCCTGGCGGTTGGCCTGTGTCGTTGCATCGTGGTCCCCATCCTACGCCCCCACCCTACCCAATGGAGGGGGTACGGAAAGCGCTCGATGTTCCGCTTCACCGCTTGGATCAGGACCCGCGGCTCGACCTCGTAGAGGGCGGCGAGATCGGTGCTGAGCATCACCCTCTCCCCTCGGATGGCGAGGATCGCGCGTGCGATGCGCTCGACAGGGAAGAGTGCGGAGGTGTTGGGCATCCGTGCCTCGTGCGTGCTCATCCTGAGCGTGGGGGTGTCATCGGACCGTGCGCGGCGGCGGCTCTCCGCGCCGGGCCGACTCGGCGCGCCCCTCTACGGTCATCACCCAATCCGTGCGAAGACCGCCTCCAAGAGCAGCGGCACCATGATTTCGTGGTGGCCAACGAGTTCGTAGCTGCGGCCGCCGGAGGAGGTGGGGCGGGCGAGGACGTTCTCGTGCGGGCGGTAGTGGCGGATCATGTCGAGGTTGGCGGTGACGATCTCTGCCACCGGAAAGCCCTGGTTGCGACACAGGGTGACCGCCTTGAGGAAGACCTCGGGGAGGATCACCGAGCTGCCGCAGTTGATCCACACGCCGCCGCCGTCGAGCTCGGAGACGACGTGGGCGAGGATCTTGAAGTCGGTGAAGCTCGCCGCGCCAATCACTGCCCCGTCCATCGCCGGGTGCATGTGGATGATGTCGGTGCCGATCGCCGCGTGGACCGTGGCCGGGATCTGGGCCTCGGCGCAGTGGGCGAGGAGCGAGTACTCCGGGTGCGGACTGTGGTCGAGGATGTAGCGGCCAACCGCCTCGCCGTAGCCGAGCCCCGCCGCGACCCCCTCGCGCACCGCCCGGTGGAGGTTGGCGCCGGTCTCTTCCCACATGCCGAAGGAGCCGTCCTCGATCGCTACCGCCACGTCCTCCGAGGTGGCGCCGATCAGGGAGAGCTCGTAGTCGTGGATGGAGCCGGCGGAGTTGAGGGCGAAGGCGGTAATCACCCGCCGCTCCACCGCCTTGATGAGCAGCGGCGTGAGGCCGGTCTTCAGGACGTGCGCCCCCATCGCGAGGGCCACCGGCCGGCCGCGGCTGCGCGCCGTGCAGATCGCCTCGATCAGGCCGCGCAGGCCATCGGCGGCGAGCAGCCGGGGGAGGCCGTCGACGAAGGCGTCAATCCGCGGCACGCCGTCGTGGCAGCGGGCGAAGAGGGCGGTGGAGACCTTGTTGGGCCGCCCGGCGAGGGCGCGGGTGGTCCCCTTGGCGAGGTCGATCTGCGGGAAGGGCATGGGGATCGCTGGGAGTAGGAAGGGGGAAGCGGGGTCTTTAGTCGCCGGCGTCCTGCCGAGTCAGCGCCGCTTCCACAAGGTCGCAGAGGATGTGGCCGAGGGTGATGTGCAGCTCTTGGATGCGCGCGGTCTCGGCGTGGGGAACGGTGAGGCAGAGGTCACAAGCGGTGGCCAGCAGGCCACCGTCGCGGCCGGCGAACCCCAAGGTGTAGAGCCCCTGGGCGCGGGCGCGCGCCACCGCCGCCAAAACGTTCGGCGAGTTGCCGCTGGTGGAGATGGCGATCAGCACGTCACCTGCCTGGCCGAGGGCCTCGACCTGGCGGTCGAAGATGCGCTCGTAGCCGTAGTCGTTGCCGATCGCGGTGAGGGCCGAGGTGTCGGTGGTGAGGGCGATCGCCGGCCAGCCGCGCCGTTCGCGGGTGTAGCGGCCGACCAGCTCGGCGGCGAGGTGCTGGGCGTCCGCCGCCGAGCCGCCGTTGCCGCACAACAGCACCTTGTGGCCGGCGCCCAGGCAGGTCACCAGCCGCTTCGCCGCCACTACCACCGGTTCCGCCATCTCCGCGGCCACGCGCTCGCGCAGGCGCGCGCCGTCCACGAGCTGTTGTCGCACGACCTGCGCCCATTCACCCACCATTGCACCTCCAGGTTGTAGGAGTTGCCCTCTTCCCCCGCGCCGCAATCCTAGGAGTCTGTCGGATTTTGTCGATCGTCACGAGCGGAGTCAGCGTCAACCTCCTGCGCGCGGAGGTAGCGGTAGACCGCCTCAGCGGTTGGGGCGGTCATCTTCGGACAGCAGGCAAGCTCTTCGACGGTAGCGGCGCGCACCCGGGCGAGGGAGCCGAAGTGGCGGAGCAGCGCCACCTTGCGGGTGGGGCCGATACCGGCGCAGCCATCGAGGCCGCTCGCCACCAGGCGGTCGCCGTGGAGCTTGCGGTAGTGGGTGATGGCGAAGCGGTGCGCCTCATCACGGATGCGCGCGACAAGGTGGCAAAGAGGATCGTCCGGCGGCAGCACCACCGGCTCGCCACCGCCGGCGCGCACAAGGCGCTCGTGGCTTTGCACCTGCTCGCCCCGCCCCCGCCCCTGGCCGTCCAGCGAGCGCGCCTTGGCCAAGCCGAGGAGGTCGCAGCGACCAACGAGGCCGAGGTCGGCAAGAATCGGCACCACCGCGGCGAGCTGCGGCGGGCCGCCATCGAGGAGGATGAGGTCGGGATAGGGCAGGCGGTCGGCGAGCTCGCCCGCGTAGCGGCGCTCGATCACCTCCGCCATCATCGCGAAGTCGTTCGGCCCCGCCACCGCGCGGATGCGGAAGTTGCGGTAGTGGCGCTTCAGCGGCCGCCCCTCGTCGAAAACCACCATCGAGCCGACCGCGTGGTCGCCGGAGACGTTGGAGATGTCGAAGCACTCGATGCGCCGTGGCAGGCGGGAGAGACCGAGGCGCAACTTGAGGTCGGTGAGCAGATCGGTAGCGCGGCTGCGGCGCGCCTGGTAACCGTCGTACGCCTCGCGGGCATTTTGTTGGGCGAGGCCGATGAGCTTCGCCCGGTGGCCGCGGCGCGGCACCACGAGGTGGCAGCGGCGGCCGCGACGGGCGGTGAGGTAGCCCGCCTCCGCCGCGTGCTCGGGCAGGGCGATGGGCACGAGCACGGTCTCCGGCACCAGGGTGCCGGCGGTGTAGAGCTGGCGGACCACCTGCGCGAGGAGCTCCGCCTCGCTCCCGGTCTCGCCCTCCATGAACAGGTCACGCCGCCCCTGCAGCCGGCCCGCGCGGACCACCAACTGCGCCACCGCGGTGGTCTCCCCCAGCCGGTAGAGGCCGAGGCAGTCGAGGTCGCCACCGCCCACCTCCACCACCTCTTGGCGGGCGGTAAGCCGCTCGATGCGCCGGATCGCGTCGCGCAGGCGGGCCGCCTCCTCGAACCGCTCGCCCGCCGCCGCCTCCTCCATCTCGCGCGTGAGGTCGCGCACCAGCCGCCGGTCGCGCCCCTCAAGGAAGGCACGCACCGGCGCTACCACCTTGCGGGCGTACTCCTCCGGGGTGATCCGGCCGGTGCACGGCGAGTAGCAGCGGCCAATCTGGAACTGGAGCGATGGCCGCTCCTTCCTGCGGAAGTCGTGGTTGCGGCACTTGCGCACCATGAAGGTGCGGTTGATCAAGCTCATGGTCTCGCCGATCCCGGTGCCGGTGACGAACGGGCCGTAGTAGCGGGCGCCGTCGTCTACGACCCGCCGGACCACGTCGATGCGCGGGAACTCCTCCTGCACCGACAGGCGGAGGTAGGGGTACTGCTTGTCGTCGCGTAACAACACGTTGTAGCGCGGCCGATACCGCTTGATCAGGTTCGCCTCCAGCAGCAGCGCCTCGACCTCGTTGTCGACGATGATCGTCTCTACCGCAGCAATACGCGCCACCAAGGCGCGGGTCTTGGGCGGCTGCTCCGCGCGGCTGAAGTAGGAGCGAACCCGCCGGGCGAGATCCACCGCTTTGCCGACGTAGAGGACCTCGCCGTCACCGTCCTTCATCAGGTAGATGCCGGGGCGATGGGCGAGATCCGCAAGCTCCGGGGGGGCTCGACGCGCCATACGCGATTCTACCGGCGGCGGCGCGGTGAATGTTGCCCGCGACCGAGCGGGCCGCCGCCTCGCCTGCCGCCCGACGAGCGCCGCGAACTGCTCACCGCACCCCTTCGCGGCGGCGTGCGCCGGCGCCTCGCCTACAACGCCGCGATCAGCGACCACAGCCCCGCCAGCAGGGCAACGGTGGCGACCCACGGCGGCCGTCGCATGGCGCGAGAACCGGCCTCGACCGCGCTCACCCGTGACCCCCCTCAACCCCGTGGCGCACGGCGGCGGCGAACAGGGCGATGGTGAACGGCTTGGCCAGGAAGCCCGACGCCCCCGCCGCCAAACAGTCGCGCACCCGGCCGTCGTCCGCGTAGCCGCTGGTGATCACCACCGGCAGGCTGGGGGCGACCGCTTGGATCCGGTGGAAGAGCTCCTCGCCGTCCATCTCCGGCATGCGGAAGTCGGTGACCACCACGTCGAAGCGGTCCGGCTCGCCCTCCACCAGCGACAGCGCCGCCACCGGCGACGCCTCCACCGTGCCGGTCGCGTGCAGGCGATCGAGGGCGACGGCAACCAGCCGCCGCACCCCCGGCTCATCGTCGACAAACAAGACCCGAAGGCCAGCGAGGTCGCACACGGTAGAGAGTGTCGAGTCGGTGGCCGCCACCGGGGCGGTCGTGCCAAGAGGGGGGTGGGAGGGGTGGGTAGCCATCGTTGAAGCGCGGGAGAATCTCCTCCCCAGATCGGCCAACCGGCGGCGCGGCTGGAGCCAAAGAGGTGTGGCCCACCCCCGCCCCCCCAGGCGCGGCCGGGGCGAGGCAGCGCGGGGAGTGAGGCGACGGGCGAAGCGCACCAGCCAGCGGGGGTCTCTGCGAGCGGTGCAGAGGGAGGGGGTGGCG
>Ga0210042_1003410_pt1 | contig 11528 bp, 12 predicted proteins | sample CryGeymeta201518_FD_183982 | JGI IMG/M metagenome (GOLD analysis project Ga0210042, IMG submission 183982) | Groundwater microbial communities from Crystal Geyser aquifers in Utah, USA - Crystal Geyser metaG 2015-18 (SPAdes) (version 2) | ecosystem: Environmental > Aquatic > Deep subsurface >... | reverse complement strand
GAAGTTATATCGCCCAAACGACTCTGCAATATTCGCTCCAACCGAATCCGCCGCCCGCGCCATCTGCTTGCCGACAACATCCTTCGCAAACTCGTTCCATTCAACGACGCGTTTCCAGATCGAGTCCGCGATCACCTCGGCTGATTTCAACACCTGCAAATCCTCAAACGTCGCCATCTCTCCTCCAATCGCCAATTACCATTTACCAATTACCATTTACCACTTACCAATTACCATTTACCACTTACCACTTACCAATTACCATTTACCACTTACCACTTACCTCAACTCCGCTCCACTGTAACCAAGGATCTGTCTGGCTACAACCAGTCTGTTGATTTGTCCAGTTCCTTCGTAGATATCCGTGATCTTCGCGTCGCGGAACCATTTCTCGAGCAGGAACTCGCGGCTGTAGCCGAGCGGGCCCAAAATCTCCACGGCCTTCTGTGTGATCTTCGTGCCCACGTCGCCCGCCTTGACCTTGCTCATCGAAGACTCGAGCGCGTTGGGCTTCTTGTTGTCCGCCATCCAGACCGCCTTGAGCACCATCAGCCACGCGGACTTGAGCATGATCTCGCAATCAATCACTTCGCGCTCGATGTTGGTCAACTTTTGGCGCGGGAGGCCATAGCGAATCTGGACTCCGCTTTCGGCGAGTTTCTCTTTCAGGAACTCCAACGCCGCACGCGCGACGCCGAGTCCTGCCGCGGCCACGAGCGGGCGGGTCGCGTCGAACGTGGCCATCGCGCCCTTGAAGCCTGTGGTCGTCTTCTCAACGGTGGGACTGCCGAGGATGTGGTCGAACGGGAGGCGCGCGTCCACCAGCGAGATGGAAACCGTGTCGCTGGCGCGGATGCCGAGTTTATGCTCCATCTTGGTGACCTTCACACCGGGCGTGCCCGCCTCGACGACGAACGAGCGCATGCCCGCGCGTCCCGCCGTCGGGTCAATCGTCGCCCAAACGACAACGAATCCTTTGCCGAGTTTCTCGTACTCGGTCAGGGACTTGTCGCCCGAGGTGACGAAGATCTTCTCGCCGTTGAGAATCCACTCCCTGGTTTTCTCATCCAGCACAGCCCGCGTGCGGATCAGGGAGGTGTCTGAACCTGCGCCCGCCTCGGTCATGCACATGGCGCCCATGGTTGGTTTTTCACCCGCATAGCGCGCCAGGAATTTGGCCTTTTGCTCGGGTGTGCCAGAGGCCTGCACCGCCGCCGCACCCAATCCGCCGCCGGGCGTGATCAGGTACATGCCCGCGTCACCCCACGAGAGTACCTCCATCTGCGTGGCAAGCATCTGGTAGGCAATTGGCGCGCGTTTTTCCTTCCCCTCCTCGCCGCCATCGCTTTTTTCCTTCGGCGCCAGCGACCCCACGCCCATGGCCTTCATGGCCGTGTGCATGAACTCGATGTAGTCCCAGGGGATCTCGTGCTCGTGCTCATCGAAGTAACGCGACTTCGAGCGCATCATCTCTTCGGCGACAGTCTTCAACACAAATTGTGTTTGCAAAATTGGTTTGGGGGTTTCAAATTCGATGGTCATGGTAACTCCTTGTACACACGTAAACACGTATACAAGTACACAGGTGACTTGTTTACGTGTCTACCTGTGTACCTGTATACCTTTTTACACGATTGTCATTCCCGTAAACATGGCAAAGCCGCGGCCCTCGCGCATCCACATTTCGACGGGATGCTCGCGGATGTAACCATGCCCGCCCAGGATTTGCACGGCGCGGTCAGTGACCATCATGGCCATGTCGGCTGCGCCTATGGAGGCGAGATACGCCTCGGTGAACGCGTCATCCTTGCCCACATCCAGTTTCCAGGCGGCTTCCCACATCAGCAGGCGCGCGGCTTCGATCTCCGTCCGCATCTCGGCCAGCATGAAGGCGATGGCCTGCTTCTGCGCGATCTTCACGCCGAAGGCTTCGCGCTCCTTGGCGTAATCGCGCGAATATTCGAAAGCGGCGCGCGCCACCCCGACCGCGGACGCGGCGTTGGCGACGCGCATCGAGGCCAGCACCCGCTCAAAGTCATGCCCCGCATCGCCGCCGATCCGATTCGCCTTGGGGACTTTGACTCCGTCCAGTTTGACGCGGTACGTCGGGAGCGCGTTCAGTCCGAGCATCTTCTCCGCCTCTTCCCCGACCGAGAGGCCGGGCGCGGCTTTCGAGACGATGAATCCCTGCGTCCGCCCTTCGAGCGCGGCGTAGACGATCATCGCCTCCGCCTCTTTCGCAAACGGGACGTAGGCCTTCTCGCCGCTGAGGATATATTCCTCGCCCTTGAGCGTCGCAGTCGTCTTGAGCGCCAGCGGGTCGAAGTCGAACGCGAACTCGATCAGCGCGGCGGTGTAGGGACGCCAGTTACCTTCGATGACCTTCGGCAGGTATTCCTGTTTTTGCGCCTCGTCGCCGCCAAGCAGGATCGGGAGGGCAAACAGCCCCGGAGCGCCGACCGCGACCGCCCCGGCCAGGTTGCCAAAAGCCAGTTCCTCCGCGGCCAGCGCGCCCGTCACGGCGGAGCGGTCCCCAAATCCGCCATAGGCCTCCGGGATGGAGGCTTGCAGGACGCCCAGTTCCCAACCCTTGGCGACCAGTTTCGGAGGCAGGGACCTGCCCTCCTCCGCGTCCCGCGCTGCGGGGCGCAGGTCGTTGACCGCGTACTTGCCCACCGCGTCGATCAACATTTTTTGTTCTTCATTGGGTTCAAACGAGTACATAAGCCCTCTCCTTTGGTAAGAGTTCCGTTTCAGGAACGGATTGGTAACAACGATATCGAATGACGGGGTTGCCGTCGCCTTCGAGTTCGTTCAGGTTGGAAATCTCCAGCAGGCCGCGCTGGTAGAGGTATTCAACGTACGCGCCCATTTTTTCCAGCACGAGCAGGGAGTTGTAACCGCCGATCTCGCCGTAGACTTGCTTGCACACTTCCGCCACGGTGTTCGGCTCGGCGAAGCCATCCAGCGTTTGATGCAGTCGGTGTGCGAGGTTCTCACGGATGTCGGCGATGCGCGCGTTCAGGTCGGGGATGGGCGCGTCGTGTCCGCTGAGGACGAGGCGCGCGCCGTCCGCCCAGCGCCGAAAATTGGATAACGCCTCGAGGTAGTGACGAAGCCCCATAAACGGAGTCAACTCCTCGGGCGATTGATGCGGCGTGACCTTCTCGATGACGAGATCGCCGCAGAAGATGACATCGTCGAGTCGAATCGCCACGTGGCCGGGACAATGTCCGGGGACGTGGATCATCTCGAACGGACCGATCGCCATGTCCGCGGCTTCGAAGGTGAAATCCACGGGGACGGAGTGGTAGACCGCCTTGGTGAAACGGTACATGCGGAGCAGGTCGCGGCGCGCTTCGGCTCCGACGCCGGATTGCTCCAGGAACGCGTCCAGCCGACGACCCATCACCGCCAGGCGCACCTCGTGATGCGTGACCGTCTGAACGTCCAGTTCGTGGATTCCCACGCGCGCAGTGGTGAGTTCGCGCAAGCGGACGAGGCCGCCGAAGTGGTCAATGTGTCCGTGGGTGATGAGGATGTGCGTGAGGTCGGCGAATGTGACGGGGATTCCCAACGCCGCGCCTGCCTGTTCGAATCCCGCCTCCAGGCTGGCATGACTGCGCTCACTGCCGGAGCCGGTGTCTATGAGCGTGAGCATGCCGCCTGTCTGCACGAGGTAGGCGTAGGCGAAGAAATTCGGGAAAGCCTCGACGGGAATGGCAAACACCCGCGCGCCGCGCGAGGTGGTGAAGGATTGGAAGGAGGGAGGTGTGGACATAAATAAATTTTATTTCAAGAGTACGGTGGTCGAGTAGCGAGCGTTCGTTGCGAGCGTATCGAGACCACAGACTCGAGTAGTTTACTGGTTACGTTAGTCTCGGTACGGCGGCAACAGATGGTCAGATGAAAATAGTAATGTCGGTTGCCGCCTACTCGACCAACGGTGCTTCTTATTCTGACACCAACAGACCGTGATAAAGCAGGTTTACGTAGTGGTCGGCGATCTGCTCGATGGAGAGTTCGCCTTTGGGACGATACCAGGTGAGAGTCCAGTTGAGGAGACCGAGCAGGCCGCGGACGGTGAGCGCGGGGTCGGGACAGGCGAACACGCCCGACTTGACGCCCTCGGATAAAACGTCCCGCCACAGAGCCTCGAAACGGTCACGGTTCGGGATGTGGCGGGCATGTTGTTTGGGTTCGAGCGAGCGATGCTCGAACAATAAAACCGAGGCCAGGTCGGCGTTCTCGGCCATCAATTGCAAATAAGTGCAGACCATCTGGCGCAGTTTCTCGTCCGCAGGCGCGGACTGCGCGGTTTGTGCGGCGAGCGGCGCGATGCGCTCGGTGAGCTTATCGAGCGCGCGGTCAAGCAGTGCCAGCAATATCTCCTGCTTGCTGGCCACGTGATGATAGAGACTGGCCTTCTGCAAGTTGACGGTCTTCGCAATATCGGCCATCGAAGCGGCGTGGAATCCCTTCTTGCGGATCACCTGCGCGGCGGCGTCGAGGATGTCTTCACGGGTCATGGATGCTCCCTACCGAACGGTCGGTAGGGATATTATACGCGGGAAGGGGGAGGAGTCAAGGTTTTGAGGGCGTTTGTGATGGTAAAATCGAAGCATGGAAAAAGGAATTGGACGCGTTGTTGCCGTCGGTACTGGATAGGGCATTCAGAGGTGAATTGTGAAGACCCTAAAGGTTTCCTTGGCTATCGGTCAACTTGTCAGGCGGGACGGTTTTGCCTATCGGGACGAAGGTCAGCGGGAAAAACCTTTAGGGTCTCGGATGACGGTGGTCAATGCGTTGAGGGAGTTGCAGTCCGCTACGGGGGAGGAGTTGGGCGCGTTGCTGCCGAGTGTTTTAGATAAGGCTTTCAAAGGCGAACTATGAACATTTGGATTGAAATAGAAAAACTAAAGGGTCAAACGCTCACTACTTTGGATCAGCACAAACCATTTGATGTTGTTGATGTCACTGAGCATGATGTTATCGTCCGTCCACATAAAAATGAAGTTGAAAGAAAAATCCCACGCGACGAGATAGAAGATGCTTTTAGAAGATTGTCTGCCGTTGGAGAACTTACTCGAAGTGACATTCGAGAAGAATTTAGTAATTTCAATCCTGCGTATGTTGCTGCAATTTTCGCCAAACTTCCAGGTGTAAGTCATTCCTTACGCCCCATTCGATTATGGATAACTGGAAAATCCTAATGAGAACGCGGCTGGCGTCGCTGCGGGAGTTACAGTTCCAAACGCAAGAAGAATTGGACGTGTTGTTACCGTCCGTGCTGGATAGGGCGTTTAAGGGAGAGTTGTGAAAAGACCTGACATGTCTCCGCGAAAGTCTTGCGCTCCAAGTCTCATGTCCTTGCATGGGTTGCGATTAACACGCGCCACGATGAGACATGTCAGGTCTGACGATGGACAAGCACGGCTGGCGTCGCTGCGGGAGTTACAGTCCGCTACGGGGGAGGAGTTGCGCTTGTCCCCTTCGGGCATTGTGACCGCAGGGTGTGTTGGCTGTATAATTGACCCTGGCATAAGGAGTAGCCCATGCACCAGTCCATACTCACAGAACCGCAAGCCCAATTTCTGCGCGACGAGAAAGAAGCCCTGGCCGGGTTTCAACTCGCGCTGGCTGAGTTCGATCTGCCGCGCGAAGCTCTGGACAGTCTGCAAAAAGCCATCCTGCAACTGGATGAACTTTTCCTGATCGTCATCGCGGGTGAGTTCAACGCTGGTAAGAGCGCCCTGATCAACGCCCTGCTTGGACAAAAGGTTTTGGCTGAAGGCGCCACTCCCACCACCTCGCGCGTCACCCTCGTCAAGTGGGGTGAACGACCCGCCGAACAAGTGGTGGATGAAAGTTTCGCCGTCTACGCTTATCCCCTGCCGCTCCTAAAAGAATTGAATATTGTTGATACTCCGGGCACGAATGCTATCATCCGCCAGCATGAGCGGTTGACGGATGAATTCGTTCCTCGGAGTGACCTGGTCCTGTTCATCACCTCCGCCGATCATCCCCTCACCGAAAGCGAGCGACAATTCCTGGAACGCATCCTGACTTGGGGGAAGAAGGTTGTCTTTGTTCTGAACAAGGTGGACATCTTCGAAGATGACTCTGCCCTGCAGGAAGTCCGCGACTTCATCCTGAAACATACCGCCATGATACTCGGCGATCAACCCCAGCTCTATCCTGTTTCCGCTAAATTGGCCCAGCGCGCCCAATCGGAATCGGATCCCGAAGAACGCGCCCGTCTGCGTAGACTCAGCCGCTTCGATGATCTGGAGCAATACATCAGCGCCACCCTCGACGACACGGCACGCTTGCAACTCAAATTCAATAACCCACTGGGCGTAGCCGATCACCTGATCGCCCAAGCCGGGGGGAACTTGTCCGCCCAGTCCGAGGATTTGAATGAAGACAAATTGACCGCCGACTCACTGGAAACTGTCATCACAGAATACGAGCGTGAACTGCACAGCGAACTTCCTCCACGCCTGGCTGAAGTTGAGAACATCCTGCACCGTCTCGAACAGCGCGGCCTCGATTTCTTCGACAGCACCATGCGCCTGACCAACGTCCAGAACCTGGTGCGCGGTGACAAGGTCCGAGCTGAGTTCGAGAAGCAAGTCCTAACCGATGTCCCCCAGCAGATCGAAGATCAGGTTCAGCGTCTCATTGACTGGCTGGTGCAGAAAGACCTGCATGAATGGCAGCAAGTCATGAGCTACCTGCAACGCCGCCGGGCGCAGAACTTGGATCATATAGTTGGCGAAAGCTACGGTCCGCGCGAGACTCGCCGGCGTGAACTGATAGATACCGTCGGAAAAACCGTCCAGACCATTGTGGAGAGCTACGACCGCAACCAGGAAGCCAGCGAACTGGCATCCAATGTTGAAGCTGCCGTGGCTCAGACCGCCCTGCTGGAAGTCGGCGCGGTGGGTCTGGGGGCGCTGGTCACCATAGCCGTGCTTTCTTCCACGATGGATATCACCGGCATCCTGGCCGCCAGCACCCTGGCCATCCTGGGCTTTTTCGTGATCCCGTTCAAACGCAAACAAGCCAAAGACAATTTCAAAGAAAAGATGCTCGCCCTGCGCACAAAACTGCTTGGCGCTCTGACGGCACAATTTAATAACGAGAGAGAAAGCGTCATCACCCGCTTGAACGACGGCATCGCCCCCTACACGCGCTACGTCCGCAGTGAGCGTGAACGGATTGACAAGGCCGAGTCCACCTTGGCCGGATTGCGGCAGAGCCTCTCGGCGCTGCGCGCGCGCAGCCAGGCAGTATTGATGAAATAAAAACACTTGTCCGTTTATTGTTTCTCTCCTGTTTTCGTTTTATTAAAATGGAAGGGCCAGGTTTGCACTGCACCTGCCTCGTGAAAGCCACGAATTCACGAATAGATGATGCGAGATTCGTTTATTCGTGAAAAATTCGTGGATGGTTCTTGGGCGCGGCTGGCATCGTCGAAGTTCCTGTGCTCTCCAGGACTGCGGAAGAGCCGTTGTGAAGAAAGGAATAGTTATGGCTGGCAAATACACTCCGCTTGAGAATTACTTGCGCGACCTTCCTGAAAACCAAAGAGAAGCTACGCTCCGTTTTGAAGAGATCGAAAGAATATTGAATGATAAGTTGCCATCGTCTGCGTATGAAGACCGACGCTGGTGGGATCATGAGACAGAAGGCAACCATGTCAATAAGCGCGCATGGTCAAATGCTGGCTGGAAGATCGAGAGCGTTGATTTCAACAGGAAACAAGCAAGGCTGGTTCGAGTATGATTGCGAAGGTCAATGTTGTTGCGGGAGTTACAGTCCCAAATGCAAGAGGAATTGGACGTGTTGTCATCGTCCCCGAGTGCAGCGAGTGGGATATCGTCCGTGCTGGATAGGGCTTTCAAAGGTGAATTGTGATGGATAATAAATCACATGGAAAGATGACAGTTAAAGCCGCTGAGACTCTCTTTGGCTATTATGAGGCAAAAGGCTATGCTGTGCTTTACGATCATGATTCTACAAAAGAAAATGTCGGGAAAATCGTCTCGTGGTTTGGAGATAAGTACAGTCGGGAATCCGAATTGAGCCAATTAGATATTGCCATTATTGAAAAAGGTTCAGACAAAGCATTTGCGCTTATAGAAATTGAAGAAACAAACGACACTCCAAAAACCTTTATGGGAGATGTGTTTGGTGTCTTGCTGGGAGATCATATTAGTTTTCGTGGAGAACGCAAATTTTCAGTGGGAGAATACACGACATTGATCGTTCTTGGGAAAAGCAAGGTCATGCACAAGAAGCGCAATGAGTATCTTTGTGAACAAGGTATGAACATAAAATCCAGTTTATCCACTGCTAACTCTGCAATTGGGAATATAGTGATTGATACCTTTGCCGACGAAAAAGGTTTGTATGAGCTTCTATCATCGGTACTGGATAATGCTTTCAAAGGTGAAGTATGATGGCGAGAAACCGTCCACGAATAAAACCACGAATACTCGAATGGCTGGCGTCGCTGCGGGAGTTACAGTCCGCTACGGGGGAGGAACTGTCCGCGCTGTTACCGTCCGTGCTGGATAGGGCTTTCAAAGGAGAATTATGAAGACCCTAAGGGTTTGTCCCGATAACCTTCGTCACGTCAAGCAAGAGAGTCTTGCCTGCGGGAATGCGAGTCAGTCAAGGAAACCCTTAGGGTCTCGGATGATGATGTATGTTCGGCTGGTGGCGGTGCGGGAGGTACAGTCCGCTACGGGGGAGGAGTTGTCCGCGTTGTTACCGTCCGTGCTGGATAGGGCGTTTAAGGGAGAGTTGTGAAAAGACCTGACATGTCTCCGCGAAAGTCTTATGGTCGGAGTCTTGTGTCCGCACATGGGTTGCGATTATCACGCGCCACGATGAGACATGTCAGGTTTAATAGGCTTATAAAGGAGAACCATGAGCGAATACCAATACTACGAATGGCAAACGGTTGACCGTCCCTTGAACGCGTCCGAACAGCGCGAAGTGGACGGTCTATCCAGCCACATGGACACGGTCACATCCACGCAGGCTATCGTTACCTACTCGTGGGGTGATTTCAAACACGATCCCAAAGAAGTGTTGTTGAAATACTTCGACGCATTCTTGTATGACTCAAACTTTGGCTCGCGTACGCTCTTATTCCGACTGCCCAAAAACCTCGTGGATGTTCCTTCCATTCAGCCATATCTTTTTGAAGATCGGATCATGCTCGAAGAACATGGCAAATACTTTGTTCTCGAAATACAGTTCAACGAGGATTCGGATTTTTTCGAATGGGTAGAATCGGACAGCGTCCTGGGTCAACTCACTCCCCTGCGCGAACAACTCCTGCAAGGCGATACGCGGATGCTATATCTCGCCTGGCTCAAAGTCGTCTCGATGGATGATCCCGAAGTAATGGAAGAGGAACCCGAACCGCCCATACCGGCAGGATTGAAACACCTGAACGCCAGCCTGCAAGCGTTTGCGGAATTCTTTGAAATAGATCCGCACCTCATCTCAGCCGCGGCGGTTTCCAGCAAAAAAGCGGAATCCTCGCCCGCGCCCGATCTCGAATCCGCACTCGCAAAATTGACTCGCGCAGAAAGCGACGCCCACCTTTTGCAAATCGTGCGCGGCGAACCTGGCGCAGTTTTATCCTTGAAAAAACACCTCGCTCAATTGAGTGGGGGAACGCCGTCTTCACAATCCCAGTCAATGCGCACGGCGGGGGAATTATTCGAACAAGCCGAAAAAATCGAATTGGAAGCGAATCGCAAAGCGCGGGAGGAAGCCGAACGCAAGAGAATTCAAAGATTGGAGAAACTTTCTCAAGACGAAGATGCCACATGGGTCTCCGTCGAAAACCTTCTTGGACAAAAACGCGGCTCGGCATACGCTGAGGCCACGAAACTGTTGGTTAATTTGCGCGATATGACAGAATATAAACAGAGGAAAAACAAATTTGCCGAACAATTCAAACTCATTTGCGAAAAATACGGGAAGAGCACCGCACTTTTAGAACGCTTTCGCCGCGCAGGTTTATTGTAATGTGCCTCCTATGGACGTTGCTACCGTCCGTGCTGGATAGGGCGTTTAAGGGAGAGTTGCGATGAGACCTGACGAATGGTATCTTGGATGTGATATTATTTTACCCGGAGGTGTTTTGTAATGGCGATCAAACTGGTTAAATGCAAAAAGGATGGCTTTCCCATCCTGGAAATTAATGGGCAACCACAATGTCTTGCGGAGTTTATGAATCATTGCCTGGGGGGACGAAAAATAACCGATGTTGTCCAGCGGAACGGCACGTTTTATTATGTCTTTGAGAACAGGCATGAATTACCCATCCTCTGTTACTGTTGCGGAAATCCGCTGGCCTGCCCGGATTTGGACGCGGAAAAAAAGCGCATGCGCGGGCGTAGCCTGAAAGCCATGACGTGGGTCCCGGAACTGCTTGAAAACGGAAACTATGCGATAGATTTTCAATTGGAATTCTCCCGCAAAGCCGGGGAGAACGCCGCAATGATGGTGCAGACATCCACCCTGTCGGCCGATGAATTGCATCACCCGGTCACTTGTTGTCATTCCGGAGCGCCTGCCCCAATGTCCGAAGCGCTTCGTCCCGCCATTGTCCCCTCGCCACCCAAAAAGAGACACAAGCGAAGATAAAATTGCAGTCCAAAACGCAAGAGGAGACTTGCGCGGACGCGGGTTTGATTGTATGCTTGTCTTCGGCATGAAATCCAAACGTCTCCTCCCCCTCTTCCTTCTCGCCATCTCCCTGCTCGCCCTCTGGCTCTACTTCTTCCACGACCTCCCGCGCGTGGACTCGCTCTCCGCGCACCTCATCCAGCCCAGCGTCCGCATCACAGATCGAAACGGGGGACTGCTCTACGAGATCCTCCCCAGCCAGGGCGGACGCAACGCGGCGCTCGCGTTCGACTCCATCCCGCAGTGCATGAAGGACGCGACGATTGCGGTCGAAGACAAAAACTTTTACACCAACCCCGGCGTGGACATCCAGGGCATCCTGCGCGCATTGTGGATCAACCTTCAGGGCGGTGAGACGCTGGCGGGCGGCAGCACCATCACGCAACAGGTGGCGCGCAACCTGCTGTTGAGCGACGAACTCGGCACGCGCTCCCTGCGCCGCAAAGTCCGCGAGGCCGCGCTGGCCTGGCAGATGGCGCGGGGACTTTCCAAAGATGAAATCCTCGCGCTCTACTTGAACCAAACCTACTACGGCGGCATGGCCTACGGAGTCGAGGCCGCATCACAAACCTTTTTCGGCGAACCCGCCTCGGAACTAACTCTCCCTGAATGCGCGCTGATCGCGGGCTTGCCGCAATCCCCCGGCACCTACAACCCATTCACCAATCCCGACCAAGCGCGCGAACGCCAACTGGTCGTGCTTGGCCTGATGGAAAAGAACGGGTTCATATCCACACAAGATAGAATCCTCGCCGAAGAAACCAGCCTCCACTTCACCGAGACACCCTATCCCATCCGCGCCCCGCATT
>Ga0210042_1003391_pt1 | contig 11571 bp, 9 predicted proteins | sample CryGeymeta201518_FD_183982 | JGI IMG/M metagenome (GOLD analysis project Ga0210042, IMG submission 183982) | Groundwater microbial communities from Crystal Geyser aquifers in Utah, USA - Crystal Geyser metaG 2015-18 (SPAdes) (version 2) | ecosystem: Environmental > Aquatic > Deep subsurface >... | reverse complement strand
ATCACCGAATCCCTCAATCCGCGGGTGGTGCGGGTGGTGGCGCTGCCGTCTCCGACCGAACGGGAGCGCAGCCAGTGGTACTTTCAACGTTATGCGGCACAGCTGCCAGCCGCCGGCGAAATGGTGCTTTTCGATCGCAGCTGGTACAACCGCGCCGGGGTCGAAAAGGTCATGGGTTTTTGCAGCAACGAAGAACACGCCGAGTTTCTGCGTTCCTGCCCCGAGTTCGAGCGCATGCTGGTGCGTAGCGGCATCCTGCTGATAAAGTACTGGTTTTCGGTCAGCAACGAGGAGCAGGAGCGCCGCTTTCAGGCCCGCGTCAAGGATCCCACCAAACGCTGGAAACTCAGCCCCATGGATTTGGAATCCCGTTCGCGCTGGGTCGAATACTCCATCGCCAAAGACGAAATGTTCGCCCACACCGACATCAAACAGGCCCCCTGGTACGTGGTCGACGGCAACGACAAAAAGCGCGCGCGGCTCAATGTCATCCATCATCTGTTGCAGATGATCCCCTACAAAGATTTAACCCCAAAACCGATTAAACTGCCTCCCCGCCAGGAGGAAATCGGTTATGTCAGGCCGCCCTTAAGTGACCAGACCTTTATCCCCGAGGTGTACTGAACAGGCAAAAATACAGCTTGCCCCCTGAAGGTGCCATCAAATTGGTTTGCTACAGACGTTTGTCGCGTAACGATGCGCTTCGAGCCCCACGAGATCTACGCCTTTTTAGCTCAGGCAGGAAAAATACATGGTCGAAAATCTTCATCGCCGCGGACTGCTGATAACGATCGGCGCAGTTTTATTGCTCAGCCCTGATTCCATGCTGGTAAAGCTGCTTAGTTGTGATGTTTGGACCATGCTTTTTTGGCGCAGTTTGATCACTGGAATTATCCTGCTGGCCGGGCTGGCGCTGCTCTATCGCCGCCGCCTCATAACCTTGAGCCTGGAATCCGGTCGCTACGGTTTAATGTCGGCTATGATTGCCGCAGCCGGTTCCCTGCTGTTCGTTAATGCCCTGATGCGCACCACCGCTGCCAATACCCTGGTCATTCTGGCGGCGACCCCCTTGTTTGCGGCCCTGATCGGCTATATTTTTATTCGCGAGCGTATTTCACGTGCCACTCTTGCCGCAATTTTCACAGTTTTTTGCGGTATTTTTCTGATTTTTACGCGCAGCCTGGAGCTGGGTGATATGGTTGGCAATCTCCTCGCCCTGGGGGCGGCCAGCCTGTGGGGGGGCAACCTGGTGGTTTTGCGCCAGGCTCGGGCCCACAACATGATCCCCGCCGTTGCCTTTGGCAGCTTGCTCGCAATTCCTTTTGCCTTGGCGGGCGGCTGGCCCGAGGCCATATCTGCGCGCGATGCCGCGTTGCTGCTGCTTCAAGGGTCGCTGGTGCTGCCCCTGTCCTTCGCCCTTATCACTCGCGGCTCGCGTTATTTACCGGCCGCCGAGGTCAGCTTGATTCTGCTGCTCGAAACCCTGCTCGGACCGCTCTGGGTCTGGCTGGTGGTCGGTGAATCCCCCGATCTGTCCACTCTGTTGGCCGGATTGTTGATTCTCGCCACCCTGGTGGTTCATTCCCTGTGGCAGCTTAAAAATAATCCCGCAGAAACACTGAGCCCATAAATTTTCCGCACAAAACTAACGTATTGAGTACATCTTGTCGGGACACAGTGTTTTATGTAACTACAGCTCTTTCCTGGTCGAGAGACCTTTACGTTCAAAAAAGCTTGTTCGCGCAGAGCCGCAAAGAAGGGCGAAACCCTTTGAGAGCAAAGAGGCACAAAGAACCGATTACGCTAGAGAAAAATAAAAGTTATGGCCCGAATTGAAGCCTTAAGACTCTGGTTTTTCTCTGCGCCTTTGCGGCTCTGCGCAAAACACCCTTGACTCTCACGGTCATTTTTACACCAAGGCTACTGAACAGTTAGGGGTTTATTTGTTGACACCCTTTCCAATTGATATTCGTCGATTATACTTGTGGAGGTCGTGCCTTTTCTTCTGCTTTGCTATGAGGTTTGCTCATGTCTGACCATCCCTGCCCGCCGGATCCCCATCCCGATCTTGACCCCATGATGAACGTGATTAAGAGCTACCTGGAACATCTGGAATATTCCCTGGGGAAAGATAAATACTCGGCCACCTGCTACGATATTTACACTGCCCTGGCCTATGCGGTGCGCGATCGCATGATTGAACGCTGGCTTGATACCCAGCAGGCTTACTATCACAGCGATCAGAAACGCGTTTACTACCTGTCGATGGAATTTCTCATGGGGCGCACCCTCGAAAACAGCCTGATAAACCTGGGCTGCTACGACGATTTTCGCAACGCTATCACCTCTCTGGGCTACGACTTTGATAAAATTGTTGACGATGAACACGATGCCGGGCTGGGTAATGGGGGGCTGGGCCGGCTGGCGGCCTGTTTTCTTGATTCCATGGCGACCATGGCGATTCCCGCCTACGGTTATGGCATCCGCTATGAATACGGCATTTTTCGCCAAAAGATTGTCGATGGCGCCCAGGTAGAAATCCCCGATAACTGGTTGCGCTATCGCAACCCCTGGGAATTGGATCGCCGTGATCGCTTGCATCCGGTGAAATTTTATGGGCGGGTAGTCAGTTCAAACGATGAGGATGGCAAGCTGCAACATCGCTGGGTCGATACCGAAGATGTGATGGCCATGGCCTACGACATGCTCATCCCCGGCTATGAAACCCACACGGTCAACACCATGCGTTTATGGAGTGCCAAATCAAGCCGTGAGTTTGATCTGAAATTTTTTAATCAGGGCAATTATATCCGCGCCGTTGAGCAGAAGATGAATTCGGAAAATATTTCCAAGGTTCTCTACCCGGCCGATGATGTGATTGAGGGCAAGGAACTGCGTTTCAAACAGGAATATTTTTTGGCCTCAGCCACGGTTCACGATGTAATCTATCGCTTTAAGAAAAAACATGCAGATTTAACTTTGCTCCCCGAAAAAGTTGCCATTCAACTTAACGACACCCACCCTTCCCTGGCGATTCCTGAATTGATGCGGGTGTTGCTTGACCTTGAAAGGCTTGAGTGGAACGCGGCCTGGCAGATTGCCCAAAAAACCTTTGCCTACACCAACCATACCATTCTGCCCGAGGCGCTGGAAAAATGGCCAATCTGGTTTTTTGAGCAGATACTGCCCCGTCATCTGATGATTATTTATGAGATCAATGAACGCTTTCTCAGCGAGGTGCGCGCTGCTTTCCCTGGCGATGTTGGTAAATTGGAACGTATGTCAATTATCGAAGAGCACTGGGAGCGCAAGGTGCGCATGGCAAATTTGTGCATCATTGCCAGCCATTCCGTTAACGGGGTGGCGGCCCTGCATTCAGAAATCATCAAAAACCAGCTGTTTCACGATTTTTATCAGATGTACCCCGCACGCTTCAATAACAAGACCAATGGCGTGACCCAGCGTCGCTGGCTGAAAAAATCCAACCCCCGCTTGGCCGCTCTGATCAGCGAGAAAATCGGTTCTGGCTGGGTGACAAAACTCGACGAATTACAGCAACTGCTGCCTTTGGCCGAAGATGCCGATTTTGTGACGCGCTGGCAACAGATCAAGCACAGCAACAAACAGGCCCTGGCGGAGTATATTCAACAGCACAACGGCATCAGCATTGATCCGGCGTCGCTGTTCGATTGTCAGGTCAAGCGCATTCACGAATACAAACGCCAGCTGCTCAATGTGCTGCACATTATTACCCTGTACAACCGCATTAAAGAAAACCCCGCTCTTGATCTGGTGCCGCGCACCTTTGTGTTCGGCGGCAAGGCGGCGCCAGCCTACTTTATCGCCAAGTTGATTATCCAGCTCATCAGCGCCGTCGGCAATCTGGTCAACCATGATCCGCTGGTGCGCAATCGGATCAAAGTGGTTTTTCTGGCCAATTACAGCGTGTCCCTGGCGGAAAAAATTTTCCCGGCGTCCGATCTCTCCGAGCAAATTTCCACCGCCGGAACCGAAGCTTCAGGCACCGGCAATATGAAGTTTGCCCTTAACGGCGCCCTGACTATTGGCACCCTGGATGGTGCTACGATTGAAATGATGGAAGAAATCGGGCGGGAGAATATGTTTATCTTTGGGATGACGGCCCCGGAAGTTCAGTCTCTGCGTGCCAAGGGTTACAACCCGCGGGATTATTACCAGCACAACCCCCAGTTGCGCCAGGTGATCGATATGATTGCCGAAGGGGCCTTTTCTCCCCGCGAGCGCGGCCTGTTTCGACCGCTTGCCGACAGCCTGCTGAATCAGGGGGATCAGTATATGTTGCTGGCCGACTACGCCTCTTACCTTGCCTGTCAGGATCGGGTCAGCGACCTTTACCGCAAACCGGCCGCCTGGGCGCGCACTGCTATTCTGAACACGGCAAAAATGGGGAAATTTTCCAGTGACCGCACCATCGCCGAATACGCCGCCGACATCTGGAATGTGGCCCCTTTCCCGGTCGAAAATTTCCGCCACGAGGAGGAGGATCAGGGCAAGCGTTCCACCCCTTAATTCAGCCCGGCACTGCCGAGGGTAAAGAGTTTTTGCACCACGGCTGTGGCCAGGGCATCACCAATCTTTTCCAGGGCCAGAATGCGCGCCCGGCTTTCCACCTGTGAACCCTCCCGCACACTAGTGCGCAGGGCATCCAGGGGCTGACCGTCGGGGAGCAGAAAGCGGGTTTCAACCGTCGCCATAACCCAGTGCAAGGGGCCATTGCCCTGATAGGGTTCCAGCTGAATGCGCGCATCAATCTGCATATCCCCCGGTTGATTGATCTGTGGAACCAAACCGAGCTTTGCCAGGGCTGAAATCATTGCTCCTTCGACAACACCCTTCTCGTCACCAGTGAGTTTAAGATTCAGCCGGATATCGGCAGCGGTTTTTTCGGCCCAGCCCGCCACTTCAGCCGCCGAGGCCGGTGCGGCCGCCACATAGCCCGAGGGCACCAGAATCGCCAGGTCTGCCGCCAGCTGACGCCGTCGCTCATAGCGTTGCAAGGCCCGCAGATAACTCGCCAGGCGCTCGATGGCGTGGTTTTGTTTTTTTGCCCTGGTCAGATCATTGCTGATGGCCAGATCGATATCGGCCAGTTCCTGCCGCAGGGGGTGGGCCGCCTGGCTGCGGTCGAGCACGGCCAAAGCATAAATCTCACGGGGCTGTTTTTCCCAAACTTCCGCAATCCGTGCGCCGCTGAGAATGCGATGGGTGGTTGTGATCAGCTGGGAACTGGCTTGTTGCTCATAGCCACTGCGTTCCCCCGATGCCAGTCGATTAAGCCAGAAAGATTCGGAACTGGTTTGGGTCGATTGAATCGCAACAGAAAAAATTCGCGCAATCGCCGCCCGGGCACGATCTTCCGCCTCCTGACGCTTTTCGGCACTGCCGACTCCGATCAGCCAGGCATCCTCCGGATAGTTCGGGCTGTGACCCGCGATCCAATCCGGCACCTTGGGCGCGCAACCACTGGTCAGGAGCAGAAAAATCCCGCACAAAGCTAACGCCAACTTCTGCATACTCAACCTCCATCAATAAATGCGGTGAAAAGCAAACCCGACACCACGGGCCGGGACTACCAGGGTTCCTTCAATAGTGCGCCCTTTGGCCGTCAGGCGATAGCGATGCTCACCAGGTTCTAGCGGCAGCGCCGCCATTTGAACCCTTGCCGGTAAACCCGTCCAACTGCGCAGGTCGGCATTTTCGCTCAGTACATTGAAAATGCGCACCAGAGCCCCGGCGCCACCGCCGTGCTGCTTTTCAAGTTTGCGCGCGGCGATTTCCTTGGCCAGGGTGCGCGCAATCGCCTTGGCCAGCACACGACCGATACGATCTTCCAGGCTTTTGACCGCGATAGCCGCAAGATTTTCAACCGGATAAAGCGGCACCGCCTCCTTCTCGATCCACACGTTTGTCGGGGAAGAAGTCTCCTGCCGGGCCACAAATTCAGGCAGCGCCAACTTAACAGGAAAACCGTGTTCTGTCGGGAAAATCGCCATCCGTTCACGCTTAACCGGGATTTGTCCCCCATTGACCAGCACCACCGCCAGAGCGTCAATTTTTACCGGGGTGACGCCCTGCTCCAGCGCCCGACGGCGGTAGTCATCGCGCTCCGTTAGCAGCCCGGAACGCTGGGCCGTGGTTGTCAGCAGGCTCCAAAGGATGTCCGGCACTGCCACGCCGTAGACTCCGTGGGTGGCGTTAAAGCTGTCCAGGGCCAAGCGGTAAGAGATAAAGGCGTTGTTCCAATCCTGCTGCGCCTGATGGATCAAGCCCGTGAGCAGCCGCAAAAAACCATCTTCCTTAAAAATAGTTTTACCTTCGTAGGCGTCGCTGAACTCTTGTAGTTTAAGATCTACTCGGCGCGCCTCAATTCCGGCAGCTTCCAGATTCCCCAGCGCCAGATAGTTGAGAGCCTTGTAGTAATTGAGATACACGACCTCATAGTCGGCACCGGTATAGGCCATGATCTGGTCGTTGGTCAGAAAGGAGAGGGTACCGGCACTGACACTTTGGGTAAACAATTCTTCGCTCAGCTGGTCGGCCTGCTCAAAAACTTCATTGCTTTGTTGGTAGCTGCCCTGTTCGTGGAGCAGCAGGCCGCGGGTCATGAGATACAGCAGGCGATCATTGGAGCTTTTGGCCAGCCGCGATTTGTCAAGTTCGACCAGGGCCGCATCGTAGCGTCCGGCAATCGACAGATCCTGCACCTGGTGCTGCACCTGTTTGGCCGCTGAGCAACCGCTGGTTGCGGCCAGCACAACGCAGAGCAGAGCAGAGCGAAGTTTGACCCAGCTGTCAGTAAGAAGAAATCTACCCACGCAGCGTTAAAATCCGAAGCGGCGGCGATCAACAAATTTCTTAATTTTCTTGTTGCCAATCCACACCTTGCGATTATTGGTCATATCAATCAGCTCAAGATCGACCTGATAGAAAACCACCTTGTCGCCCCCCTCTTTATCGACAATGGAATTGATCGCACCAATCAGCATGTAATCGGCGCCCGCTTCCATTCCCGGGGCTTTGCGAGTTTCGGGCGCAGCATTCAGATCCTGGTCAAGGCGTTCATCGCGCACCCCAAGACGCTCCTCGGCCGAAGCCACAAAATTGGCGCGGCCCGAATTGATCAGCGCCCGTTCAAGGTCTTTGGTAAAGGTTTCCGTCGCGATATGTTCGCTTGAACGATTACGAATGGCACCAACAATTACGTCGGGCTTTTTACCCTGGCGCTGGCTGAACTCCGTCAACCAGGGGTGGTTAAGGCAATCCTGCACCATGGCTTCTGAAACCATCTGGCTGTCGGTGTCATTCCAACGCCCGGACATATCCTTCACTTCGTCGATCTCCATCCGTTTCACACTGGTGCCACAGGCCGCGAGCAAGAAGGTCAGCAGCAAAAACACCATCATTTTCAGCAAGTTCATGGTTATATCTCCGCGTTATTGTTTATTCATCCGGTTGAAAGCCTGCTCGGCATGGTCACGCACATAGCCGCGAAAGCCCTCATCCAGGGCTCCCATCTCTTCAATCGCCGACTTGAAAGCCACAACATCCAGTTTGGCCAGGGCATAGATGTTGTCGGTTTCGGGCCTGCGCCAGAACTCGACCACCCGGGCGCCGCGCACCGTGACTTCGGCTAAATTTTTCATGGTCGCATCAATATGCTGCTCTTCCTGCATGGCCTTGTTGGCCTGGGTTTCGGTAGCCACCTGATAATCGCGATAGAGATCGGTCACATAACTCTTTAACTGACGCGCAATCTCGGCGCGGGCGCGTTGCTCGGCAGTTTCGCGTGACAGCGACGGGCTGGCGATACCGGTGACCACGCCGACACCGTAAAAAACCTTGGTCTCGTCATCATCAAAGGCGCCGCTGCCCATATTCACCCAATCGGGCGCACCGGCCACCAGTTTGCTCTTGCTCGAACACCCGGCAACCAGTGCCAGCGCGACACAAAGAAGAACAACAAGGCATAATTTCAGATTTCTTTCCATAGTCCGGCTCCTTTAATGTTTGGCGACCACCGCAAAAAAGTCGCCCTCAGGCTCAATTAACGCAGTTGAGATCAGCGGGTTGGTTATGATGAGGAAAACAATACCACAAAAAAAATGATTTTGATCTTCTTTGCGCCGTTGCATCTCTGTGCGATAAACATTTTTTTTGGAGGGCTCCCGAACAGAAAAGGGCTGAATGGTTACCGGTTTTTTATGGACATCTGGGTTCAGTCGTGACCCAACGGTGGTTAAGACGTTTGAATTGATGTCTCGCAATTTGACTTGATTTTCACAGGTGGGAGTGCTAAAAGTGTTGCCCGTGTTGCACAGGAAAATGATGTCGGGGCGTAGCGCAGTCTGGTAGCGCACCTGCTTCGGGAGTAGGGGGTCGGAGGTTCAAATCCTCTCGCCCCGACCAGTTTTCCTCCAAGAGATTCATCAAGTGAACCCACCCCGGATTCGGAGTGGGTTTTTCTGTTTGTGGGTTCCGGTGTGATTCCGGTGCAGTGGTTTTCTTGTCCCAGGGGACGGTGACGGCAGAGAGTGACCGTTTTGGTGCTCCGGGGTGAGGTTTGCTTCCAGGGGCGCGTCCGGTGCGGCAAAAGAAAACCCCTCGCGTCGGGGTGGTTCGCATTTTTCAACAGGTTGGCTGAAGTAATTTTGTAGTCGCCCGTCCCAATCTGTACATCATTAAACCGTTTGCCACGCCTTCAACTGCCTTAGAGCCAACGACTTTGGCAATTTTGGAACCAACCTGCCCAAAATGGCTCACCACCAAATCATTCAGAGACTCTGCAAAAGATTCGGTTAAATCTTGAAGTTCACCAGCGATATACGCTTGACTGATAGCATGAAAAAGAATGAATCCCGTGCCAAGATTGCTGACCCTAAGATTGTAAAGGGTCATCATATCGCGAACCATTGACAAGCTAAGGGAAAGGACAATCGCCTGATCACCCGGCCAGCGACAGCCTGGTACGTTCTTCCTCGCCAAGAAACGACGGATCCATGATGTAGGCTTCGTCAAGCAACTGCTTCAGTTCGGCACTCGTTAATGGCCGGTAGCTTGGGGGGTTGGCTTCGTAAACATAGTCTGGCCCCCCAGGATAGAGGGCCAAGGCGCCGGCGCAGTCGCCCCCCCAGGGCGGCAAGGAGCCCAAAATCGTCATCCGGGGAAACCCGGTGTTTACTGGCAAAGTGATCGCGCACTTGTCCTTCGGGCAAAAGATTTGAGAAGAAGGCCTTTGATGCCTCGGGAGGAAACGGCTCGATTTGGAGCGGTAGAGAAAGTGAAAGAGGAATGGGGGCCTTGCTCCCGGGCCAGCTGGCCTCGTAGTTGAAGGAGTACTCGCCGCTGTCCTCGCCAATGAGGGTTCCGACCTTGGCGGTGTCAATATAAACGTGAAGTAAATTTCTCATAGATCGATCAGTGTTAATCTCTCGTGTCGGCAATCAGGTCGATGCCGAGGGTGTTGAGAAGATAGAGAACCTTGCCAATCTCTGCGGTTTTCTTGCCGCGCTCGACCTCCGAGATAAACTTGACGCTGACGCCGCTGAACTCGGCGACCTGTCCCTGCGTCAGGTTCTGGACCTTGCGCTTCTTGCGCAGCAGCTCGCCCAGATCCTTCGGGTTGGTGATCGCAATGCCGCGGTCGGTGATGATGGTCACCTGCTCCTCCTGGCTGACGTGCCGTGATGCTGTTGGCGAAAATTGTACCGTACGGTGAATGTTGGGACTAACATTCACTGCGGACAAGAAAAAACTACCGAACGGTAAAAAAATGTAATTCACATGCGGATTAGATCAAAAATTATCCCGAAGGGTAGAAAACTTTGATTTCAAAAAAGATACGTAACCATTCAGCTCTTTCTTGGTCGAGAGACCTTTACGGTCAAAAAAGCTTGCTCGCGCAGAGCCGCAAAGAAGGGCAAAAACCTTTTAGAGTAAAGGCACAAAGAACCGATTAAGCTGGAGAAAAACAAAATTTATGCTCTGTTTTCAAGCCATAAGTCTTGGGATTTTCTCTGCGTCTTTGCGGCTCTGCGCGAGGTGCCCTTGACTCTCACGGTCATTTTTACTCCAAGGTTACTGAACAGTTACAAAGATACAGTGGAATTTTTACCGTTGGCTCAGTTTAAACCAGAACTCAACTTTCGCCCCGACTCGAGCGCTGCAATACATGGAAAAAAGGGTGGAATTTCAGAAAATTCAGGCCGTAAGTAGCATCAGCCGTCGAAATAGCGCCAGGATCTGCGTCATAAACTCCATTAGCGCTGCCGCAACCGGCGCTGCGATTTTGTCGCTGAATCTCTTGATCAACGGCTGTAATGAATTCAGCAGGAGAACGACGGCCTCGGCAAAACTGGCTTGTCGCAGCTCATCGCATCCGGTATGGAACAATGTTCCCAGCGTTCTCGGGTCTTTTTCCGAACGTCGGGCTAATTCCAGCATGATGTAGCGGGCAAACACAAGTGTCGTATGGTTTTGAGCATGTTGCTTTGTCTCAGGAGTCGTGCGCTGCGCTGTCGACACTCCAGATGTTATCTCCCTACGAGCAACGTCCAACAAATCAACAATATTCAGGTTCCCCGGTGTTAGCCCTAACTTTTCTGGATACTCAAGCATCTCCTGACAGAAAAGGCCCTTCGGTCACAAAACCGAAAGGCCTTTTTCAAGCACTAATTTAGTGCCTGCTAATCGAAGATCTTTCCTCTAAAAAGCGCTATCCAACTGAGTCGAAGCCGCAGTTGTGACTGTGATATCCGCGACCTGTGTAGCCTCACCGAAGGAGGAGGTGACGACCTGATAGTCTCCGGCGGGCAGATCTAGGGTATATGCGGCACCATTGGCAATATTGACCACCTTGACACTTATCGGGGTCGGGTCTGTAGCGTTATCGCAAGTGATCTCCTTGCGGAAATCAATGGTCACATATTGGTCTGGCGAGGCACCTGCAACGGACACCGTTCCAGCAACAGTCCCGAGGGCAGTTGTTGCATCTTCCAGCCCGAAAACTACCTCAGCTATGCTGCTATCTGCCAGTAAGCTGACCACGGTGCAGGCGGGAAGGTAGCCAGTTTGGGTCGCAACCAGATTGTAGTCGCCCGCTTTCAAGAAAAGGGAAAATTCCCCATTGTCCGCAGTCAGGGTCCCCGCTTCAATTGCGATCAGATCTTTCGGGTCGACGCTCGTCGGGGCAGCGACCTGGGCGGTCAAAAGGGCTCCACCGAGAAGCTGGGGAGTCGTTGCCGTATCGGTAACCGTTCCTGAAACGATGGCATAATCCAGGGTATTGTGCACTTTGACTGTCGGCTTAAGTAAGTACTGTCCGCTCGACCCTGCTTTGACCACAGAGCTCATGGCGTCGAAATCGAGAAGTAATTCGGTGGTCTGATTGGCGTTGATGTCAAAACCGTTGACGATTTTTAAGCCCGTATTTGTGCCACTTGGCACTTTCATTTTATGAACCTCACCAGTCTGGTCGATGGTGTAATTGGCGTGATCATGCATCCTGCTGAACATATTCATGCCGGGGTCTGCGGT
>Ga0210042_1003385_pt1 | contig 11585 bp, 13 predicted proteins | sample CryGeymeta201518_FD_183982 | JGI IMG/M metagenome (GOLD analysis project Ga0210042, IMG submission 183982) | Groundwater microbial communities from Crystal Geyser aquifers in Utah, USA - Crystal Geyser metaG 2015-18 (SPAdes) (version 2) | ecosystem: Environmental > Aquatic > Deep subsurface >... | reverse complement strand
CCCCGGACATTGCCGCGTTGGTGCCGCTGGCCAAGCTCCTGGATGTCTCCACCGACTGGCTGCTGGGGTACCAGCACAGCGGCCCCAACGTGTTCGAGGCGACCGTGCTGTTCTCAGACATCGCCGGGTTCGCCCGCGAGAGCGCGGGCATGTCGCCAACGGAGATCGCCGACTGGCTGAACGGCCACTTCCACCAGGTCACTGAAGCAGTGCTCCGGTACGACGGGGTTCCGATCAAATACATCGGAGATGCCTTCCTGTGCTTCTTCGCCGGCCCGGACCATCGCCGCCGCGCCGTCGAGGCAGCGCTCCACGCCAAGCGCGTGGTGCCCCGCGACCCGAGGTTCCGCCTGAGCCTGGGACTGAACAGCGGGGACCTCTACCTGGGAGCCATCGGCCACCCGGACTACGCCCGCCCCGACATCTTAGGTGACGCGGTCAACCTCGCGGCGCGGACAGAGATGTGGGCGGGCCGCAACACCGAGAGCGGCGTTGCGGTGACGGAATCCGTGGTTGAGGGGCTGGGCGCCTCCGTCGAGAAGGGACGACCGCAGAGCGTCGAGCTGAAAGGCCGAGACGAGCCGGTCACGCTCTACGAACTTCTCGTCCCGTGAGGCCCGGCTGCGCGTCGGCGCGGTCGCCGTGGCGGCCGGGACTGGCGAGCACGCGCACGTAGTCGAAGTGGGTGACCATCCCGTGGATCCCGTGCGCGCCAACGAGCAGCGGGGCGACGACGGGGAGTCTGACCTGGCCCCATCGCAGCAGAGCCGCAACCGAACCCACCAGGCAGTGGAGTGTTGGAGTGTGGGGGGATTGCCCCAGCACTCCAACACTCCTCGCGGCCCGTGGCCGCGCGCACTCCATGCAACGGAATCTTCGCAGGAAGACAAGATCCTGAGCGTTAGTAGTACAGGTCCACCATTCCTTCCAGGGGACGCGTACCGGTCATTCCGTCGGCGGCACGATGGTTGAGGGGCTGGACTTCCTGCGCACGTACAGCTTGGGGACACTCCGGTACTCCGGGGAGGTCTTCCCCACCGCCGCTTGCACGGCCGGCCGGTAGGTGGACAGGAGGTCCCACGCCTCGTCGGCGAGCGCGTCCCTGGCCGCCAGCTTCTTGTCCAAGACCTCTCTGGCGGCCTGGACTTCCGCCTCTGCCGCGGCAAGCGCGGCCTTCTTCTCGCCGAACTGGGCGAGGGTGAGCGACCGGACGGTGAACGCCTCCGGCATCCGCTGGTCCCAGTGGGCCTCAACCTCCCCGCACTTCGTCAACATCGCTTCGACTGATCGGTCTGCCACGGTACTGACTCCTTTCCTCACCTGCAGGCCGCACTGCTGCGCGTCGTTTCGTCTCACGGACGCCGGTTGGCCTGCCTCAGACTGGTTGCGGCCAGGCCCGGAGACACCCGGGCCCGGCCCGCACGGGGCCGAGGCTGCCTCGGGTCCGGCCGGGCCTGCCTCCCTCGGGGTCGGGCCCGCCTCACAATACCCCAAGACCGGCCCGAAGTCATCCGGGCCGGGCCCGGACGCACCCGAGGTCGCCTCGGACGGCACCGGGCCTGTCTTGGCTGGCAGCGGGCCCGCCGGCGGCGTGCACTGGCGGGTTCTGCAAGGGCCGCCGCGATCTTTCGAGCCGGGCGGGCGCTGGAGGACCATGCGCGGTCGTGGGCGGGGAGTCATCCGTCGCCCCGAAGACGCTGCTTTGCCCAGAGCACCGTCCGATCAGGCCGCCTTCAGCCCGTGCAGCCTCCAAGCTCCTCCGACGTGGCGCAAAGCACCGAACGGGCCTCGCAGCGCCTTCAGCGCTTCTTCGGCGCACTCGGCCTCGCTCACCGCCGGTAAGAGACGCCCCGTCCGGTCGGGTGCCGAGCAGATGATGCTCACGCCAAAGTGATGGGCAATCGCAGCCAAGACGTCGCTGATCCCGTAGGTGCCACCCACGGCAAGCGGAAAGGGCTCTCTCCTGGTCTCACTCGGCCGTGTATAGGGTGTGGCCTCGATGCCTTTGAGCCGTAGCCACTCCACACTCATGGGAAACCCCGACTCGAGCCTGAGGTCCCCCGACCCTCCGCTGAAGGTGCCGGGGCGATACCAGAGGCCGATCTGGAAACCGGAATTGGGCCCGTAGTACTCATACGAAAGCCCGGGAGCCTCCTCGACCCAGCCGGTGCGTCGGTGGATCGTGTCGTAGAGTTCCCGCTGTCCTGCGCTGAGTCTCTCCTTCGGTAGCCAAACGACCCCGCAGTCGAACAGCTCCTGAAGCTGGCTGTCGGTCAACTGCGCCAGGCAGTCGACGGCGGTACGACGAACGAGAAGCTGCACGGCGAACTGCGGGTCTCGGTCCATCAACCGCCGAACCTCGGAGTCAGGAAACGTTCTTGCCTCCAGGAGGTTCTTGACCCGCTCGCGAAATTGCCCTTCCCAATAGCCCAACGGACTTCGCGCGTCTGCCACAAGCCGGTATGAGGTCGCCGTCTCCCCTGCTACCACCTGCCAGCCCGCACTGCAATCGGCCGCAATCGTCTCCAGGACATCGCCAAGCCGATGTGCGGATACGGCGCAGAAGAGCGACCGGTCGACCAAGGAGGCGTCAGCGGTCAGGTTCACGTGGGTGGCTTGTGCCAACCGACCAAGCGCCTCACCTGCGGTCATCGTTCCCTCTTCGAGGGAGGCTTCGACGTCCAGCCGCCGGTCGAGGTTCACGAACGGTGCCCTCTCGAAGAGGTGCTTCCGGAGATACTCCGGCATCCCGGGGACCGACGCGCAGAGCCCGTTGGCCAGACACGCACTCAGGAGAACCACACCATAGTTCGCCTTCACAAGCTCACCTCCTGCGCCCTGCCCGGGCCGGCTTGCGAATGCGCAGGAACAGCAGGGGAGGGGCCGCATGCAGACGGATCGGTCACGCCGGTATGCACGCCCGGGGGCGCAACCGTCAGCGTCGTGCCACGGGACCCGCAGGTAGTCGCGCGCGAGGCGAGCAGTGAGGTCAGCTCCGCCGCGGAGCAGTTGGTCTGAGTCGGTCCGAACGGAGTGCCGATTTCCTCAACGTTCACTGCCGGGCACCCACCCACACACGCCTTCTCGCGAGGGCAGTTGCGGCAACTGCTCGGGATCCTCGGGAATGACAGGAGAACGCGCGGGCGATAGTCAAGAACGCCCTCAAGGACGGTGCCGACTCGCCACTGAGCGCCGGCCGGCGAAGGAGCGAAGCGGGTGCACGGGTATAGATCCCCGTTCGCCCCCACCGCGAGCTTCGTCCGGCCGGCGTCGCATCCCCAGGCGCCGCTTCGCTTCACCGACTCCCCGCTTTCGCAATCGTCGAAGTAGAGGTTGCGCAGTTGGTAGCCGGCGGCGCGGAACCGGTCGTATTCATCTCTCACCGCGATGACTTGTGCGCGCCATTGCCGCAGCCCCTCTGGGCCCCAAGGCGCTGAGTCCTCGCGGGCGATGATGAATTGGTTGAACCCTTGATGCACCAGGTACGTGAAGTTGCCCGGCAGATCCGCAATCGTCTCCGGCGTGACTGTCATCCGCGTGCCGACCCAGCCCTGGATCCGCTTCACGCTGGGGAGCCTTTCCATGATCTCGGCAAAAGAGCCGCGGCCGCCAGGGAATCGGCGGTGGCGGTCATGAGTCGCGGGACCGCCGTCCACGCTCACCAGGAAGTTGAAGCCGTAACGGCGGCCCAACCGGAGCGCCCGCTCATCAAGCAGCGTGCCGTTCGTGGTGAGGGAGAAGCCCATCTCCTTGTTGGCGCACTCCGCTTCCCGAGCGCCATACTCCAGCAAGCTCTCCAACAGGTCGATCTCCAGGAGCGGCTCCCCACCAAACAGAGTGAGGCTGAGTTTGGGGCTCGGACCGCACTCGCGGAGCAGGAGATCGACGGCGGCCCTTGCGGTTTCCCAGGGCATCGCGCCACGGTGGTCTGCCGGTCTCACGAAGCAGTAATCGCAGCGCAGGTTGCATCGCTCGGTGATGAAGAGCTCGAGCTTGCTGATGGGCGGCAAGAGCCGGCGCGCAATCGCCGCTGCCACCGCCTCGGGGGTCAGTTCGCGACCATGGGAAGCGACTTTCCGGGCTGCCTGGGATGTCGTGCTCATTGGACACATGGACCACTCGGCTGCTGTGTCATTCATTGTACGGCGACTCGTTGCACGTGTAACACTGGCTATCGAAGGAGGTGCAAGTGAAAACAGTTCCGGAGCAATTGTGATTGCCACCCGCAACGTCGCAGTTGTAGGCCGCGATCCCATGCGGACACGAGAAGCCTTCGCAGGTGTTGTCGCGAACGACACACCCGAACTTGTGGTCCATGCTACACGGCGGGTTGTAGCCACTGCTGCAATGAACAGGGTTGTTCCCAGTGCAACTGTACGTCTGCGGACAGGACGCCTCGGCGACTGCGTCGAGGTCCCACACCCCCAACTCCTCCGCCACTCGGTATCCGAGTGTCTCGGCCCCATGTCGCTCCTCAATGCCCCTCTCAACCATACTAACCAGGCCGTCAAGCCCTAGCAAGGCGAGGAACGAAAGGCTCCCTACCTGCCCGACCTTGGCCAGGAACTCTCGCCTCGTTGCAGCTTGCTCGGCATTCCGCACACCATCCACCTGCAGTTCTTGCTTATCCATCTTTCTGGCTCCTCCCGTATGGAATCCCCAGAGTGTCTACGCGGCAGCCCATTGGGACGCCCTGGCCGCAACCGTTCGCGGTGGCCAAGTGCTTCCCAGGTGGTGCTTGCCGGAGGTGGGGCGATATGAGCATCGTCTTCGGCGAGTCAACCGCCAACTGGTTGTTGCTGTTGCGCACTCTGGTCTCCGGCTGGCGGTTGGGCGCGCCTCTCGTCCAGCGCTCTCAGGACTGCGGTCACTATCCAGTCAATGCGTCTCTGCTCCTCAATACGCGTCACGACTGCATCCGCGATCCGGCTGATGAGCGCTTCCTGGTCTGGGGGCGTGGGCGTCATAGCACTGTTTCTCTCAATGACTCGCGTTTGCGGCCCCTGCCGCATCCCGGGCCCCCGTCCCCGGCCGCTTTCTTCCGATCTCCGCGCGCGTCACGGTGCTCGCGGACTCGCGAACCACGGGGATAGCGAGCCGGAAACCCGGGTAGCGAGGGCTTTCCACGGTTATGGATGTCACCAGTTGATCTGCGGCCGCCACAGGTGCTACCTCGACCTCAACGTCCCTGCGGAAGTAGAGCGAATGACGTGCCCTCGTCCACTGGCCGGGGGGAGCAATCCGTACGCGGGGGTCTTGGGCTGATACGTTCAGGGCGATCTCGCAAGGTGAGCGGATCACCAACAGAGCCTTCGCGGTTGCGTGCCCGACGCTCGGGACAACCAGGGGCGTCGGGAGGCATTCGAACGGCTGCTCCCGCCACCTGCCGATCGCGGCAAGCGCCGTCTGAGCCTTGTCCGCGAACTCTGCAAGGACAAGCCCCGTTCCGTAGGGTGCAACCTTCCTGACGCTGTCATACAGAGACAACGCTTGGCGCAGCAGCTCGGCCGCCCTATCAAGGTCTCCCTCGAAGTAATGAGTGCAGGCAAGAGCCCACAACAGGGGCACCCTGACCTCATCCGAGTTGGGCGCGCCCTGGGCCGCCATCAGAAGCTTCCGTGCCCCGTCCCATTGGCGCTGGTCCATGCACATTAGAGCTCGCGCCACGGTCGCCATCCCGGTACTCCATGCCTCGCCGTATTGCGCAACGCGCCCGTACGCGCTCTCCGCCGCCTCAATATCGCCCAAGGCAGCGTAGGCGGCAGCAGCGTCAAACGTCAGGTTGGCCAACTGCGTGCGGTGCTTCGTGTAGCTGGGGGCGCTGAGGTATAGGGCCGCCGCCGACTCGAACTGGCCTCGTGCCATGTAGTGGCTGCCGAGACCATACAGCTCCGGGATCGATTGGTCAGTTGGCCCGGCGCGTCTTGAGAGTAGGTGCTGGTAGAGCGCCACACAGCGGTCATCAAGCAACTCGCGCCAGTGATTGGCCAGTTTCAGTATCACTGCGTTGGGCAGGTCCATCCAGCCGCGCCCGGACACGTGCCCCTCGGCTACGAGGGTCCGAAGGACCATGTCGCAACCAGAGCAGGGCTGCCAACGCATCTGTTCCGCCAAGCGCACGAGAGTCTTTCTGTCCTGTTGACGAAGCCAAGCCCACACCGGTGAGGAGTCGTCGTCCGCCCCCAAGCGCGCCAACATGAGGCGACCTGCGTTGGAGACTGCGCGGAGGAGGCCTGCACCGTCCTCTGCCACGGTCCTGACCCACTCTGCCGCGGTCGCGGCAGTGCCCAGCGTTACCGGAGCGAGCTCGTGGACGTCTGCCACAGGTGGAGGGATACTCGGCTGCACAAGGGCAACTCGGTCGAACACCTCCGGCGGCCAGTCCTTCCAGGCCTCGGGGACCTGGGCGGAGGCTGTGCCCAGTGCTGTCAGCGCCGCGATGGTTGTGAACAGTCTCGTCATGGTAGGTCTCGCAAGCTCTCAGCAGTCAGCCGTCAGCGGCCGTGCCGTTCACGAGGACCGGCTCCGGTTCCCACCGGATCCCCTCGGCTTCGAGGATCACGCCGATGAGCGGGCCAACCTCCGGCATGGCCGCCAGCCGTCTCGCGTTCTCGAGACCTACGCGCCCTATGAGCAGCGTGATATCTGACACGTCCCGGAGGGAGCGCAGTGGGCCTAGGAGAGCAGCCGGCGGCCTCTGTGCCGCGGAGGCGGAAAGAGTCGCGAGGGCAACGCGTGTGTTGCCCAGCCTCACGATCAACGGCGTGAAGGCGTCGGTGGGCGCAGAAGGGAGCTCGGGCACCAGCGGGATTCCCTTCGCCGAGATCAGTTGCTCGAAACCGGATGCCAGTTTGCGGTCTGACTGGGAGGGCGCCACACCCTGGTAGTGCAGGAGCGCCGCCGCGGCAAGCACGGGCTCGTACTTCGCGCCCACATCCGCCATGTTGCCCAGGTCCAACACGACCGCATTCTCGGCCTCGCCTCTGAGTTGCTGGACCAACGAGGCGCGCCGTGCCAAGCCACCTGCCTGGCCGCCGATCCCTCACCCACATCCCGACAGAAAGACCCCCGTATCGATCGTGTAAAGCAACCGCACGCCACCTCTCTCCGCTCCGGGGGCCTCGCCAGCCGCAAACGAAGCGTACAAGACCACGGCAGACAGCAAGGGACCGAGGGGTCCAGGGGGTCGCTTTCTCACCATTCTCCTCCGCCGGCTGTCAAGCACTTGCACTTCACTCCACCACGTGAACGTAGACGGGCACGAGCACGCGTTCCTCGCCCGGGATGTTCGTGATAGCCACGACCGCCCCATCTATCACGCCCGGTGTGGCGGCGGTCAGGAGCTCGACGATCGCCTCGTAGGTTCCCGCCCCTGCCCCGGGCACCACGGTTGCCCGGAGGCCCGGAAGCTGGCACTCGACGCGCTCGACGCGGAAGCCGGCCCTCCCCGGTGACGAGATCCGCACTCGCCGCTCAGCGCTGCGACCTGCCCGCACTTCCCCCAGGAACAGCCTCGCGGGGGCCACCTCGACACACCCCCGCAGCTCGACCGTGGCAGGGATGACGATCACCGGCGTGCGGGCGTCGTTGGTCTTCAGTGTCAGGTCCCCCAGATGGCGGCCCGCCGGCGCCTTGGCCGATACCGTGGCCCTGACTGGGATCGAGTCGGCGTCCGCTGTGGGCCGGTCTCCCCTCGTCCCCACTGACACGGTTAGCGCCTTGTTCGAGGAGGTGGCATCCAGAATGCGGAGGTCACTCGATCCGCGAACGAGGACCGTGACGGTCCGCTCCTGACCTCGCCCGCAGGCGAGCAGCATCTGCCGGGGGCCGTAGGACACCGGGAGGCGCTTCCGCACCCGCAGAGAAAGATACCGAACCGGCTGGCCCGGATCATCCGAGAGCACCTTCACCGCGTGAGCTGTGCCCTCGGCATCGACCGGTCCCTCAACGATGATGGCGCCTGGGGCTCCGGGCGGCAGTGTGGCACCCCCCACGATCGCCGTCGCGCAGGCAGAGGAGAAGGGCGCCGCCTGCACGGTGATCGGCGCGGGGCCGACGTTCCGGCACTGGAAGACATGGGCAGCGGTGGGCTCCTCCAGCGTGCCTGCGTCGTAGTCCACCTCGTCAAAGAGCAGCGCACACGCGTGTGAGGGGTGCCTGTCGGGGGTCGGGAGCAGACAGTAACCTGAGAAGGTCTCCCGAAACTCGTCGCGGGACACCACCTGGAGGTCTCCCCCGCCGTCGAGGAGTCGCACGGAATCGTTGATACAGTCCAGATAGGTGGAGAAGTGGCCGTAGCTGTGGTGCACGACAGCAGGGGCGTTGCGCTGAAGCAACTCGTCCACCGTCAGCCGCCAGCCGGTCAGGTGGAGACCAATCTCTCGCCCCACCTCCACGAGGTCGGCCAGGCTGACCTCGTGCTGGCCCAGTTTGCCTGTAGCTGCCATCCAGTCCTGGGGCGGCACACTGACATCCAACAACTCGGCCAGGGCCCGCAGAGCGCGCGGGCCGCACGTCCGCTCGACGGCCCCACTCCGTGACTCCGCCGTCGAGGGACCAGTCTGGCAGACAAGAGCAAGCACGCACACCCAAGTGCCTGCCGTTGCGCAGATCACTTCACTGGGAACAGAACGCGCCTGCCTCACCGGTCGCCCTCCGGCGGTCCGAGTTGCGGAAGGGCATCCGCACGCGCCAGTTCCCCATCGTACTCGGGAATGGGCAGGTGCCCCGTCTTGAGCTTCTGCCACAAGAAGTCCGCGTTGCCGACAACGGCGCTGCCGTGTGTCGTGAGGTCATCCACCCACGTGCCCAGCGGGAATCGCACCGGAGCGAACACGCCAGCATCCAGGTCGGTGTTGACACGCAGATCGTCGAACACACAATGTTTGGTTTCACGCCACGCGCTGTCGGTCTCGGTGCCGTACTGGTACATGTTGGCGGTAGTGTCACTGGGCAGCCAAAGCTCGTCGTCGATCTGCTTCAGCGCCAGGACCGAGATCACGTCCCGCTGACTGAAGAGCTTGCCCGACGTCTCGCCGCGCGCCGCAAACTCCCAGCGCATGATGCTGTAGCCGTGGTCTGTCGCTACCCATGCAGTGACGCGGCACTGGAGGCCGCCCGCAACCTCGGAGGGGGTGCCCGACAGCTTCCAGCAGGAGATGCCGAAAATGGTTTCCGAGCCCAACACACGCACCTCCTTGAGGCGTGCCAACGTGTCGCCTGCGCGGCTTGCGGACTCGAACTTCAGGGTGAGCATCCTCATGAGCTGGTCACCCACGCGGGCGCGAGAGGGGAAATGGCTGATCTCGCCGCGGGAGGTCCAGGGCCAATGGGTCCACACACGCTCGCCGTCAGACACGATCAACACAGAGGGGCGCCTCTCCCCGTCGCCGACTTCGCCGACGAGCTTGCCGTCGTAGGCCTCGGTCTTCCACTCGTTGACCCCGCACGGCAGCAGCTCCAAGGCCTCTAACCGGCAGCACTCCCCGCGGACATCGAACGCGAGGCGGAACAGGTTCTCCGCCCTGATCGGCGTGGTCGGAGCGCCCACAGCCGCGCCTTCGCGGCGTAGGTAGGAGAAAGCCTCCACAGTGGCATCGCTGTGCCGGCCGTGCTGGGTCGCTTGCCCGCTGAGCGTCAGCACCCGGGCGTCTCGGTACTGAACGCCGCGGACCAACGTCTGGGGCAACGGTACACGCTCGGATGAGGGCTCGCCGCGCGCACCACAGCGCGCGAGGGACAAAGCGAGCAGGCCCAGCCAACTGCAAAATCGTTTACGGACTCTGTCCATGGCGTTCCTCCGCGACCACCCCGGCAAACTGCATTCCGCCCAACCGTACTGCCTTCCGTGGACGCCGTTTCGGGCACTCCGGCCGGGACGGCAGGCACGCGCCCGCCTCAACGGGCGAAGCCCGCGTCTGGGAATCACCGCACCGGCAACCCCCTTGGCTGGCACTTCGCCAGACGACGCGGAGCCGGACGCCCCCCGGCCGGAAGGCATACGCCGGGCCGAGAGGGGAATGAGTGGTCAAGCTGACCTGCCACCATAGCGCCCGCCGATCTGCCGCCGGAGAGGCGTGCACCCAACTCACGGTGCCGGGCCGCCGCGACGCTGCAATCAGTCGCATTGCCCGATCTGGATCCCGTTGCAGGAGCCGTACGGGCAGATCGCGACGCCGTCCCTCTCCTCGCTACAGTCGCACTCGCCGTTGACGGGGTAGTGCCAGGCTTGCCACATGCACATGACCGTGGTCGTGGCGCATGAGACGTTGCAGTCCGGCCGATCCACACAATGCCCCTTCTTGATGGCAGCATCGCGCATCTGCTTGCTCGTACACAGCCACGCACTGCCCACCTGCCGCAAGCCGCACGCCAACAAGTCGGTGCAAGCAGTGCAGTCCTCTTTGACGCACTTCTTGCCCGGCGTAAGGGCAGCGCCCTTCACCTGGGTCATCTCACCAGCAGTCAACGCCTCTGCGGAGAATGCCACTTCCGCAGCACCGATCACACACAGCAAACATAAGGTCCCAACTCGTATCCTCATTCTCGTCTACTCCTTGTGCTGTCGAATCGACAAAGTCGAAAAGCCCCCGACCTCATTCGATCTGGGCATACCAGTCTACATAGACCACCTCCGGCGAATCTGGCGTCATCTTGGCTGTTATGGCGAGGCGGCCCTCCGAGGGCCCGGGTGCATCGTTCAACTGCGGACGGTACTCGAGGGTCACTTCGTGCCGGACAGCCGCCTCGGCAGAATCGACAGCGGCCGTAAGGCACGCGAGCCCGGTCTCCACGCTCTCCACCGTGAACGGCTGATCCGCGACGAGCACCACGCGGGCGGATCGACCGGTGCCACGGTTCACGATCCCGAAGAACGCTTGAGAAGGCCTGTGGCGGATGACAGGGACTACGGTCACCCGCCAAGGGAGCTTGAGGGCATAGCCCTGCAGGTTCGGACTCTTGACAATGGCCTCCCCGCTGAACTGGCCGGGTGGCATTTCCCCGGATGCCTCGATCTCCAGTGTGTACGCGGAGGCGAAGGACACAGGGCTATCGTCCCGCACGACCCGCACGCTCAGGTGCGGACGATCCAATAGCACCTCAAGGGCGGGGTCTTCCCCGGGTGACCGCAGAGCCAGCACAGTGACGGAAGATCGCCCCGGTTGCCCGCGGGTGGTGGCCACCTGCAAGGCCGGCTTGTCAACGATGCAGCCGGTGGGCCAGTCGCGATGCTCTGGGTCTGGCAGGGCCACCCAGAGCGGGTGGTCCCGCAGACGCCTGACGATGCCGAGGTACCTCTGCAGAGTGCTCAGTTCTTCTGCCACAAGGAGGGGCGGGATGCTCTTGGCTGACGCGGCCTGGCAGAGGTTGATGCCCTCGGTCAACGCCGCCTCCGCGGACGCCAAGTCCCCTCCCTGCCAGTGCGCCCAGCCGATCTCGGCGCATGCCATGAGACGAGTCAGTGTTCCCGATTGGCCCTGGGACGCGGCCGACAGGCGAGAGGTGAACTCCGCCAGGTCTTGCCGAGTCGGAACGCGATCTATTGGGATCCTCAGACGTGCGCGTCTGCACATCGCCCACCCAGT
>Ga0210042_1003381_pt1 | contig 11591 bp, 10 predicted proteins | sample CryGeymeta201518_FD_183982 | JGI IMG/M metagenome (GOLD analysis project Ga0210042, IMG submission 183982) | Groundwater microbial communities from Crystal Geyser aquifers in Utah, USA - Crystal Geyser metaG 2015-18 (SPAdes) (version 2) | ecosystem: Environmental > Aquatic > Deep subsurface >... | reverse complement strand
ACCCAAACTGCATGAATTGCGGCATGATTTCGCGCCTCTCGTTGACGACCAATGCGAACAGTTTGAGGTGTATGAACAGCCTGTCGAGATTCGTCTCAAATTGTTTTTTTGGTCAAGCGCCAAAACCCGGCGAAAATAGGCGTTTATTCCCGCTGCCTGGCAGTGGGCACCTTCTCTAATTAGTGCGCGATGTCGATGTTCCCTTTTTCTACCCAAAACAAAGCAGCCCCCACTCCTGACGCACCTGCCGTCAGCGCCAAAACCGCCCAAGCGCATCCGCTCGATGCCATGACGCTGGGTGCGTTTTCCAAGCAAACCTCGGGTGAGCGCATGGCCTGCATTCGCGAATGGCTGGCGACCAGTCCGAGCGCCGACCAGTTGCAGCAGGTGTTCAAGGAACTCAGCGGCAAGGACAAGGGCGCTGCCAAATTGCTGCGTGAAAAGCTCGACGACATCAAGCGCAGCAAAACGCAGGCCACCATTGCACTTGAATGGACCGACAAGGCCCAGGCTCTGCTGGCCCTGAGCAAGCTCAACCTGGCCGATGCCCTGGCCTGGCAGCGCGATGCCGCCAAAGCCGGCGCGCCACTCAGCAAAGAGCCGCTGGCCGGCCTGAAAGCCCAACTGGTCGAGCGCGTGCGCGCCATCGAAGATTTGCAGCACCGGGTGCAGGTGCAGCGCGAGGCAGCGGTGCTGTTGGCGCAGCGCATCGAAGTGCTGTCCACCAAACCCTGGACCGATGCCCAAGCCGCCCTGGAGGCGCTGGCCTTGGACGTGGTGCATTGGCAAACCGAGGCTGAGGCGTTGCAGGGCGACGCCAACTGGGCCAGTGTTGATGTGCGTTTTGTATCGCAGTTGAACGACTCGCAAGCGCAGTTGCAACTGGTCTGGCAGGCTTTCCAGGAAGCGCTGGCGCTCACGGTGACTGCCGCACAAGACGCCAGTGCGCCGTTGCCCAAGGTGCCGGTGTGGGCTGATGAACTGCGCGTGGCGCGTGGTGTGCCGCTAGAGTCCGTGGTAACGCCCTCCAAGCCCAAAGTGGACCCCGAGATTCGTGCCAAGGCCACAGCTTTTGTGGCTGAGGTGCTGGCCAAGCTGGAGCATGAAATGGCCCAGGGCCATGGCAAGGCCAGCGCCGGTGCGGCCAACGCTTTGCGCCAGGCGCTCAAGGACAACGGCCGTCTGATTGACGATAAGCTTGAAGCGCAGGCCCATGCGGCGCTGGTAGCAGCCGGCGAACTCGAAGGCTGGCAACGCTGGCGCGCCGATCAGTTGCGCGAAGAACTGGTGACCAATGCCGAAGGCTTGCTCAAGCGCCCCGAGGGCCAGGCCATGGGGGGCCGCAAGATGCAGGACCAACTGCGTGCACTGCGTGAGCAGTGGAAGCTGACCGACCAGGGCGGCGTGCCCAACCATGCGCTGTGGAAACGCTTTGACGAAGCCTGCAACGAAGCCCACAAGGTGGTGGAAGCCTGGCTCGAGAAAATGAAGGCCGAGTCGGCCGAGCACCGCGCCCAGCGCCTGGCGCTGATCGAAGAACTCAAGGCTTGGGCCGAGGCCAACCGGGTGGCGCTGGACGACGACTGGAAGGGCTTTAGCCGTGTGCTGCACCAGTTTGGCGACCGCTGGCGCGATTCTGGCCATATCGGCGAAAAAATGTTTGCCGAACTGCAGCCGCTCTGGAAAGCCGCCATCGACCACGCGGCCGAGCCGCTCGAAACCCTGCAAAAGCTCAGCCTGGATGCGCGCCATGCCATGATCGATGAAGCCCGTGCGCTTGGCGAAGAGCCCATGCTGCGCATCGATGCCGTCAAGGCGCTACAGCAACGCTGGCAGGCCGAAGCGCACCGCGTGCCGATCGACCGCCGCCAGGAGCAAAAACTCTGGGACGCGTTCCGCAAACCGATCGACGAGGCCTTCAACCGCAAAACAGCCGAGCGCGAGAAAGCACAGGGCGCCTTGGGCGAGCGCGACCGCACCGTGCTGGAAGCGTCCAAAGCGCTGCAGGCGGCCAATGCCTCAGGCGATGCGCAGGCCATTCGTGCTGCTATGGCTACGCTTGATGCCGCGCTGAGCGGCCAGGTCCAGGCGCAGGCCGCTGTGGCTGCTGCCGGGCCTGCCGAGGCGAATGTGACAACGGCTTTGTCTGACGCTGCGGCGCATGATTCTGCATCAGTGTCTGCCTCTGCTGCTGCGTCAGTAGACGCAGCGGAGGAGACAAAGGCTTCTGCGGGTGAAGCTGTGGCAGGCGAGGATTTGCCGGGCGAAACTGTAACGGGTGAGCCCGTTGCAACCGAGGCCGCCGAAGCTGCGCCAGTCGCTGAAACGGCCAAGCCTGTGGCGCCGCCCAAGCGCGTGATTGCGATGCGCGGCGACGACCGCCCTGGCATGAAAAAAGAAGAACCCGCTACCATGGGCCGCAGCGGCAAGTTTGGTGACCGCAAGGATGGCGGCCGCCCCGGTGGCCGTGATGCACGCGGCCCGGGCCGCATGGACGAGCGTGGTGGCGCACGTGGTGACCGCGCGGACCGTCCCGCCTATGGCGAGCGCTCTGACGCGCCGCGTTTGGGTGACGCCGCCTTCAGGGCGCAGCGCGACGCGCTTGAGCAAGCCCAGTTTGCCCTGCGCAAGCTGGCAGCCCAGGCGCATGGCGAGGCCTTGACGCATTTGCTGGCGGCTTGGGAGACGCGCGACGCGGACCAGGTGCCAACGGTTCAGGAACTGGGCAACCGGGTCAGCCCGGCAGCGCGCGGGGCCTGGGTCAAGGCGCTGTCGCAGCCCGCATCTGGCGAAGCCGCAACGGCCTTGCTGCGGCTTGAAATGGCTGCCGAATTGCCCACGCCAGCCGAGCAGATGAGCGCGCGGCGCATGTACCAATTGCAGTTGCTCACCAAGCGAAATGACCCAACACCGGCGCAAACCTGGGCGCAAGATGCAGCAACCGTGCTGGCATCAGGTTTCGACGCGGCGCAGGTGCGCCGCCTGCAAAACACACTCAAGGTGCTGTTGAAGCCGTAAAACCTCAGGCGCTGGGTGCCACCGCGACGCGTCGGGGTGCGTGGCCAGCCTGTAGTCGCAGCACTTCGAGCCGGGGTGGCTGCGCTTTGGCGTCCCAATCGCTCAAGACCAGCCGCCGCCATACCGGCTGCTGGCTGTTATCGATTACGTGGTCTTTGGGCATGTGGGTGTGGCCGTGGATCAGGGTGCTGGCGGTGTTGGCCTGTAACCAGGCCTTGGCCTCATTGGCGTCCACGTCGGCATAGCTGGCGCCGTCAGCTAGGCGCGGTTGGCTTTGGGCGCGCAGCGTGCGCGCCAGGGCCTGGCGTTCGGCCAATGGCTTGGCCAAAATTGCCTGCTGCCATGCCGGGTTGCGCACCTGCAGGCGAAACTGCTGGTAGGCCACATCATCCAGACACAGCGCGTCGCCATGTGACAGCAACCCGCGCTGGCCATCAAAGTCGAGCACGGTCGGGTCAGGCAGCAGCGTCATGCCGCAGCCCTTGGCAAAGTCATCACCCAGCAAAAAATCGCGGTTGCCGTGCATGAAGTAAACCGGCAGGCGCGCTGACGTGGCCCGGATGATCTGCTGACATTGCAGCGCGAAAGCGCCATCGGGGTCGCCAGCCGCACGGGTGATATCGTCGCCCACCCAAACCTCGAACAGGTCGCCAAGAATGAACAGCGCGTCCGCTGGCGTGCTCGCCATGTAGCGCTGCCAAGCGGCAAAGGTGGCCGGCTCGCTGGCCTGCAGGTGCAGGTCGGAGATAAAGTCAAGCGTGCGCCAGCGGGCCGGGGCTGAGACCTCGGACCCAGCCACGGGTTCGACGTACTGGTTGGCTGGCGCGTGGCGGGACATTTGAGTCCCCGTGCGGTTACAGTGCGACGGCTTTTTCGATCACCACGTCTTCCAGCGGCACGTCGTCATGGTAGCCCTTGCGGCCGGTTTTGACAGCCTTGATCTTGTCTACCACGTCAATGCCGCCCACCACTTTGCCAAATACGGCGTAGCCCCAGCCCTGGGCGCTGGGTGCGGTGTGGTTCAGAAAGCTGTTGTCGGCCACGTTGATGAAAAACTGGGCGGTGGCTGAGTGCGGGTCGCTGGTGCGCGCCATGGCCACGGTGTAGTTGAGGTTTTTCAGGCCATTGTTGGCTTCGTTTTCGATCGGCGCGTCGCAGGGCTTTTGCGCCATGCCGGGTTCCATACCGCCGCCTTGCACCATGAAGCCGGGAATCACGCGGTGAAAAACAGTGTTGTCGTAGTGGCCCTTGTTGACGTAGGCGAGGAAGTTGGCGGCGCACTTGGGCGCTTTTTCGGCGTCGAGTTCCAGCGTGATGGTGCCGTAGTTTTTGATGTGGAGTTCGACTTGGGGATTGCTCATGATTTATTTCACCAGGGTTGCGGAGTTGATAAGAATGGGGGTTTTGGGCACGTCGACACCAAACGGGCCGCCGGGGCCGGTGGGTGTGGCCTTGATGGCATTGATCACCTCCATGCCTGAGATCACTTTACCAAAAACCGTGTAACCAAACAGGCGCTTGGAATTCAACAGGTCAGCGCGGGGCGTGTTGGTATACACCTCGCCCTGGAATTCAAAACGCGGCACCGGGTCACCGGGCGGAATGGCGACGGGGTCGAGGCGGCGGTTGTCGGCCACGTTGATGAAAAACTGGGCGGTGGCCGACTGCGGGTCGGAGGTGCGTGCCATGGCCAGGGTTCCGACCGTGTTGCGCAACCCTTTTTCATGGGCCATGCGGCCTTCATGGACGACTGGCGCTCGGGTGGGTTTTTGCTGGTAGTTGGCGTCGAAGCCGCCACCCTGGACCATGAAGTTGCCGATCACACGATGAAAAATGGTGCCGTCATAGTGCTTTTCAGTGACGTACTGCAAAAAATTCTCTACCGTCTTGGGTGCCTTTTCGGGGTACACCTCCACCACAAAGTCGCCCGCTGAGGTGGCAAATTTGACCTGTGGCGCGGCTTGCGCCAGCGTCAGGTTGGCCGCAGTCAACAGCGCCGTGGCGGCGACTGCGCTGCGCGCCCAGATACCAAATTTCTTGAAATTCATCTGCTTGCTCCTTGGGAAAAGTTGGCTAAAACCGGGCTGATTGATGCACAACCGCGGCGGGAACGTAGGCCTTACGGCAAAGACTTGAAGACGTCACCGATCAAGGTCAATTTGCGCGGCAGTGCGGCATTACCGCTGTCGAGTTGCAGGGCTTTGCTGTAGGCCTGACCGGCCAGTCGGGCATAAACATCGCCCAGATTTTCATAAGCCGTTGCATAAGCCGGGTTGGCGCGGATCGCCATTTCGAGCGCTGCGCGCGCCTCGTCATACTGACCGTGCGCAGCCTGTAGCACCGCCAGGTTGTTGTAGGGCTCGGGCAGTTCGGGGTAGTCTTGCGTGAGGCTGGTAAAGGTGGCCATGGCCTCGGCCTGCTGGCCAAGATTGCGCTGAATCACGCCTTTGAGAAAGCGCATTTGGGGGTCGGCCGGCTTGGTCGCCAGGTGGCTTTCCACCTTGACCAGAGCCTCGGCAAACTTGTTGGCGCGCACCAGTTCACGGGTGTCCGAGTATTCGTCCGCCTGGCTTGCCAGCGCCAAAAAGGTGCCGGCAAGGATGAGACAACGCAGGGTTTTTCGTACGACGGAACGGGCGTGCTTCATGGGTGGGTGGGTCTGATGGGGTGGCTCGTCCTGCCTGCCCGCAGGTGTTGACAGGGCCTTATACTGACAAGAATTGTAGCCGACGGGGCTTTTTTTGGGGTGTTGGCCGGTCGCTACACGCCACGCTGCATGCGCCCGGTTTGCGCACCCCAACTGGCACTGCATTGACCCCTCCATTGGATTTGAACGACTCATGAGTTTGCGCATTTACAACACGATGTCTCGTGTGATTGAAGCTTTTACGCCGCTGCAAAGCGGCCATGTCCGCATGTATGTGTGCGGCATGACGGTGTATGACCTGTGCCATCTGGGCCACGCGCGGGCCATGGTAGCGTTCGATGTGGTGCAGCGCTGGCTCAAGCGCAGCGGCTACCAGGTCACTTATGTGCGCAACGTGACCGATATTGACGACAAAATCATCAAACGCGCCCTGGAAAACGGTGAAACCATCCGCGCCCTGACCGACCGCATGGTGGCTGCCCTGCACCAGGACGCCGATGCGCTGGGCATCGAGCGCCCCACTCACGAGCCGCGCGCCACCGACTACGTACCGTCCATGCTCAAGCTCATCGGCCAGTTGCAGGACAAGGGGCTGGCTTATCAAAGTGGCGACGGCGACGTGAACTTTGCGGTGCGCAAATTCGACGGCTACGGCAAGCTCAGCGGCAAATCGCTTGACGAATTGCGCGCTGGCGAGCGTGTGGCCGTAACTGACGGCAAGACCGATCCGCTCGACTTTGTGCTGTGGAAATCGGCCAAACCGGCGGAACCCATTGATGCCAAATGGGGCAGCGTGTATGGCACCGGGCGACCGGGCTGGCACATCGAGTGCTCGGCCATGTGCGGTGAGCTGCTGGGCCAGACGGTTGACATTCATGGTGGTGGTGCCGACTTGCAGTTTCCCCACCATGAAAACGAAATAGCCCAAAGCGAAGGCGCCACCGGCCAGCCCTTGGCGCGCTTCTGGATGCACAACGGCTTTGTCACGCGCGACAACGAGAAGATGTCCAAAAGCCTGGGCAACTTTTTCACCATCCGCGAAATTTTGGCCCGCTTCGATGCCGAAACGCTGCGTTTTTTCATTGTGCGCGCGCACTACCGTAGCGCCCTGAACTACAGCGATGTGCACCTCGAAGACGCCCGTCAGTCACTCAAGCGCCTGTACACCGCGCTGGCGCTGGTGCCGCCTGACACAGTTGTTATCGATTGGACCGAACCCTTTGCAGCGCGCTTCAAGACTGCCATGGACGAGGACTTTGGCGCGCCTGAAGCCGTGTCCGTGCTGTTCGAGTTGGCTGGTGAAGTCAATCGAACCCGCTCGGGTGCGCTGTCGGGTGTGCTGAATGCGCTGGGCGGCTGCCTAGGGTTGCTTCAGCAAGATCCTCATGCGTTTTTGCAGTCGGGCGCGGCTCTGAGCGAAGCCGACATTACCCAGCGCATTGCCGAGCGGGCGGCGGCCAAGGCCGCCAAAAACTTTGCTGAGGCTGACCGCATTCGCCAAGAGTTGCTGGCGCTGGGCATCGTGCTGAAAGACGCGGCCAGCGGCACCACTTGGGAAGTTACCAAATGATGGTGCTGTCATGATGACTGCTGTAGAAAATTGTCCGACGCCTTCTTATTGGGCGGACGCCTGCAAGCATCTGGTGAAAAAAGACCGCGTCATGAAGCGGTTGATCCCGAAATTCGGCAAGACCTGCCTGCAAAGCCGGGGCGATGCCTTTGCCACGCTGGCGCGCAGCGTGGTCGGTCAGCAAATTTCGGTCAAAGCGGCGCAAACCGTGTGGGACCGATTCGCTGGACTAACGCCCACGATGACCCCCGCGCAGGTGCTCAAGCTCAAGATCGACGACATGCGCTCGGCGGGTTTGAGTGCGCGCAAGGTGGAATACCTGGTCGACCTGGCGATTCACTTTGACGGTGGTTTGGTGCGCGTTGACGACTGGACGGCGATGGACGACGAGGCCATCATCGCCGAACTGGTGGCCATTCGTGGCATTGGCCGCTGGACCGCCGAGATGTTTCTGATTTTTCACCTGATGCGCCCCAATGTGTTGCCGCTGGACGATGTTGGCCTGATCAACGGCATCAGCAAAAGCTATTTCTCGGGCGAGGCCGTCAGCCGCAGCGAAGCGCGTGAAGTGGCGCTGGCCTGGGCGCCATACCGCACCGTGGCAACTTGGTATATTTGGCGCTCGTTGGATCCGGTGCCGGTGGAATACTGATCTGTTTTTTTAAATTTGAAAATGTCCGTCATTGCGAGCGAAGCGCGGCAATCCAGGATGCCTGGGGCCATGGGTTGCCACGTCGCTGGCGCTCCTCGCAATGACGGGTCTTATTGCAATGGTGGGCGACAAAGATGTTCGCAAGCATTCAATCCCCCGATCGTTTAACAGGAGCCCATCATGGCTAAAAAAACCTTCCTCGATTTCGAGACCCCGATCGCCGAGCTGGAAAACAAGATTGAAGAGCTGCGCTACGTGCAGACCGAGTCGGCGGTCGATATTTCGGCTGAAATCACCCAGTTGGCCAAGAAAAGCCAGCAGCTCACCAAAGACATCTACAGTGACCTGACGCCCTGGCAAATCACCAAGATTGCGCGCCACGCCGAGCGCCCCTACACGATGGACTATGTGAACGAGCTGTTCACCCATTTTGTCGAGCTGCATGGTGACCGGCACTTTGCCGACGACCTCAGCATCGTCGGCGGACTGGCGCGTTTCAACGGCACGCCGTGCATGGTGATCGGCCAGCAAAAGGGCCGCGACACCCGCGAGCGTGCCAGCCGCAACTTTGGCATGAGCAAGCCCGAGGGCTACCGCAAAGCCTTGCGGCTGATGAAAACTGCCGAAAAGTTCAAGCTGCCGGTGTTCACCTTTGTCGATACGCCCGGCGCCTACCCCGGCATCGAAGCCGAAGAGCGCGGCCAGGCCGAAGCCATCGGTCGCAACATCTTCGAGATGGCGCAGCTTGAGGTGCCGATCATCGTCACCATCATCGGCGAGGGTGGCTCGGGCGGCGCGCTGGCGATTTCGGTGGGCGACCAATTGCTGATGCTGCAGTATTCGATTTACTCGGTGATCAGCCCCGAGGGTTGCGCCTCCATTTTGTGGAAAACCTCCGACAAGGCGCAGGAGGCTGCCGACGCGCTGGGCATCACCGCGCACCGCCTGAAAGCCCTGGGCGTGATCGACAAGATCGTCAACGAGCCGGTGGGCGGCGCGCAGCGCGACCCCAAACAAATGGCGGCTTTCCTCAAGCGCGCCTTGACCGAAGCGTACCGCCAGGTCAGCGACCTCAAGGTGGCAGACTTGCTGGCGCGGCGCTACGAGCGGCTGCAAAGCTATGGCCGCTTCACTGACACCAAGACCACAGGCAAATAACCTCTCTACCTCGTCGTTGCGAACGAAGTGACGCAATCCATGACCTCCGACTGCATGGACTGCCGCGCTTCGCTCGCAGTGACGGAGCTCCCGTTCAAGGTTTGTGTATGGTATCGGGCCGATTCAGTGGGTTTGCCATGACGCAGTCCTTTGAGCAGGCCATGGCTGCCTTTCAACCAGCCTTGCCACTGGCCGTAGCCTACAGCGGCGGTGCCGATTCCACTGCGCTGCTGCTGGCCTGCGCACGCCGATGGCCGGGTCAGGTGACGGCGGTGCATGTGCACCACGGCCTGCAGGCAGCGGGCGACGACTTCGAGCGCCATTGCCGGGCCTTTTGTGAGCGGCTGCAGGTGCCGTTGGTGGTGCAAAAAGTCGATGCCCGCCATGCCTCGGGGCAAAGCCCTGAAGCCGCCGCGCGCCACGCCCGCTACCGGTCCATCGAGGCGCTGGCGCAGCATGGACCCGTTGCCTTTCAAGCCGTCCAAACCATCGCCATCGCACAGCACGCCGATGACCAGGTCGAAACCCTGTTGCTGGCGTTGAGCCGCGGTGCCGGCCTGCCGGGCCTGAGCGCCATGCCAGCGCAGTGGCAGCGCGCCGGCCTGACCTGGTGCCGCCCCTTGCTGCAGGTCAGCAGCGCGGCGATACGGGCCTGGCTTAAGGCGCAGGGTACAGACTTCATCGAAGACCCCAGCAATGTCGATGAACGCTTTACCCGCAACCGCATTCGAGCGCGTCTTATGCCCCCACTGCAAGCCTGTTTTCCCCAATTTCGAGACACTTTTGCCCGCAGCAGCCGCCACGCGGCGCAGGCGCAAGCCCTGCTGCAGGAGGTGGCGGCTGAAGACCTGAAGCGCATCGGCGTGCCGCCCGACATCAAAGCCATGCAAACCTTAAGCCGTCCGCGGCTGGTCAATCTGCTGCGCCACTGGCTGTTGAGCGTGTACCAGGCCACACCGGCTGCCGCGCAACTTGATGAATTGACAGCGCAACTCGAGGCCTGCCGCACCCGTGGCCACCAGTTGCACATCAAGGTGGGGCAGGGCTTTTGTGTCAGGCGCGGAAAAACCCTTGATTGGTACAATCCGCAGCTTTTGCAACCCACCTCGACCCCTTCATGTCCTTGATTGTTCACAAATACGGCGGTACCTCGATGGGCTCAACCGAGCGCATCAGCAATGTCGCCAAACGCGTCGCCAAATGGGCGCGCGTCGGCCACCAGATGGTGGTGGTGCCCAGCGCCATGAGTGGCGAAACCAACCGTTTGCTGGCTTTGGCCAAGGAACTCGCGCCGTCCACCCTGACCGACGCTTACAGCCGCGAACTCGACATGCTGGCCGCCACCGGCGAGCAGGCATCGAGCGCCTTGCTGGCCATTGCGCTGCAGGCCGAGGGCCTGGAGTCGGTGAGCTACGCGGGCTGGCAGGTGCCCATTCGCACCAACAACGCCTACACCAAGGCTCGTATTGAATCCATTGACGACAAACGCGTGCGCGCCGACCTTGCGGCCGGGCGGGTTGTCATCGTGACTGGTTTCCAGGGCCTGGACGAATCAGGCAACATCACCACGCTGGGCCGCGGCGGCTCTGACACCTCGGCCGTGGCCGTGGCGGCGGCCATGAAAGCCGATGAATGCCTGATCTACACCGACGTCGATGGCGTGTACACCACTGACCCACGCGTGGTGCCCGAGGCGCGCCGTCTGGAAACGGTGAGCTTTGAGGAAATGCTGGAGATGGCCTCCATGGGCTCCAAGGTGCTGCAGATTCGCTCAGTCGAGTTTGCCGGCAAATACAAGGTCAAACTGCGTGTGCTCTCGAGCTTCACGCCGTGGGATATCGACATCAACACTGAGGCCGCCAGCGGCACCCTGATCACTTTTGAGGAAGACGAAAACATGGAGCAAGCCATCGTTTCAGGCATCGCGTTCAGCCGCGACGAGACCAAAATTTCTGTGCTGGGCGTGCCCGACAAGCCCGGCATTGCCTACCAGATTCTGGGTGCCGTGGCTGATGCCAACATCGAAATCGACATGATCATCCAGAACATCAGCAAGGGTGGTTTGACCGACTTCAGTTTCACCGTGAACCACGGTGACTACGCCAAGACCATGGATTTGCTGAAAAACGTGGTGATGCCCAAGCTCGGCGCTGAGGAAGTGGTGGGCGATACCAAGATATGCAAGGTCTCCATTGTGGGCATCGGCATGCGCAGCCATGTGGGCGTGGCCAGCACCATGTTCCGCGTGCTCAGCGAAGAAGGCATCAACATCCAGATGATTTCCACCTCCGAGATCAAGACGTCGGTGGTGATCGACGAAAAATACATGGAGCTTGCCGTGCGCGCGCTGCACAAGGCATTTGGTCTGGATCAGGCGCCAGCCTGAAACAAGCCCCAAGTCGTGACATAATCGCGGCTCTGATTTTCAGGAAACGTGACCGAGTGGCCGAAGGTGCTCCCCTGCTAAGGGAGTATGGGGTGTAGAGCCTCATCGAGGGTTCGAATCCCTCCGTTTCCGCCAAACCTAAAAAACCTTTGCAAAACAA
>Ga0210042_1003378_pt1 | contig 11596 bp, 9 predicted proteins | sample CryGeymeta201518_FD_183982 | JGI IMG/M metagenome (GOLD analysis project Ga0210042, IMG submission 183982) | Groundwater microbial communities from Crystal Geyser aquifers in Utah, USA - Crystal Geyser metaG 2015-18 (SPAdes) (version 2) | ecosystem: Environmental > Aquatic > Deep subsurface >... | reverse complement strand
GGATATCGAAATCGTCGAAACGCACCATCGCCACAAGGTCGATGCCCCCTCGGGCACTGCCTTGCTGCTCGGCGAAGCGGCGGCCAACGGGCGCGGCATCGAACTGGCCGACCACAGCGAGCGTGGTCGCGATGGCCAGGCTAGAGCGCGCTCCAAGGGCGCGATCGGATTCGCCAGCTTGCGGGGCGGCTCGGTCGCGGGCGACCATGCCGTCGCCTTTCTCGGCGAGGGGGAACGCATCACCTTGTCGCACAGCGCCGAAAGCCGCACCATTTTCGCGCGCGGGGCGATGCGTGCAGCCGGATGGATCGCGCGACAGCCGCCCGGGCGCTACTCGATGGAAGACGTGCTGGGCCTGTGAAGAAGGCCGCCATTTTCGAATTCTTCTCGCGCTTGGCCGAAGCCAATCCCGATCCGGTCACCGAACTTGAATTCGCCAATAACTTCCAATTGCTCGTCGCGGTCGTCCTGTCGGCGCAATCGACCGACGTCGGCGTCAACAAGGCGACGCGCGCGCTGTTCGCCGAGGTGAAAACGCCCGCCCAGATGGTCGCGCTCGGCGAGGACGGGCTCAAGGCGCACATCAAGACGATCGGGCTGTTCAACACCAAGGCAAAGAACGTCATCGCGCTGTCGCGTGCGCTGATCGCCGATCACGACGGCGAAGTGCCCGCCGACCCCGCCGCGCTCGAAACGCTGCCCGGGGTCGGACGCAAGACCGCCAATGTCGTCATGAACTGCGCCTTTGGTGCGGAAACCTTCGCCGTCGACACACACGTCTTTCGCGTCGCCAACCGCACTCGCCTCGCGCCGGGCAAGACCGTGCTCGTGGTCGAACGGAAACTCGACAAGCTGGTGCCGCCGCCGTTTCGTCGCGATGCGCACCACTGGCTGATCCTGCATGGCCGCTACACCTGCAAGGCGCGCACTCCCGAATGCTGGCGCTGCCCCGTCGTCGACCTGTGCCCCTATAAGCCCAAGACGCCGCCGCCCATGACCAAGGCCACGCCCAAGGTCGCATCCACGCCCCGCTGATTCACGCTGGCACAGCGCGGCGCGCTTTGCTAAGCGCCCGGCACGGCTCGATGCACCCATAGCTCAGCTGGATAGAGTGCTGCCCTCCGAAGGCAGGTGTCAAGCCGGTTTTAGCGAATTGTTTTGAAGGAAAAGTTCAGAGTTTCAGTCGCTTAAGTGACTGCGCAGGATTGGGTTCACATTGCAATTCTTTCCGCGTAAGCATCGCGTAAGCACAAAGCACCCGTAGCTCAGCTGGATAGAGCGTCGCCCTCCGAAGGCGAAGGCCACTGGTTCGAATCCAGTCGGGTGCACCATTTTCCAAAATTATGTCTGAAACGGTCCGATGGCGGACGGACGGAAACTCGGCGCATGCGTTGCGAAAGCGCGCATATCCGCCGCGTACGGTGTGCTGGGTTAAGCCCATTCTCAAGTGCGCGTCAGTGACCAGGAAATTTGCCTGAAAGAAACCCGCAGAAAATTGTTCTATTTCAATTGGGAAAGGCGGCGGCGCGCGACAACCGAGCGCCGAATTTTAGAGAAAACTCTTGTTACGAATAGACCCTGAATTTCGCTCTTTGTTTCGGAATGGGGACCAAATGGCCAACACATACACGGCAACAGTTTGCCAGTCCTGCAATCGCTTCGGCCACTGAAAGAGCGGGCCGCATGCCGCTCCAAACAACGCCAAACATATGGTCCCATTGCGCATCGCAGAGGTGCCCAATATCGCCCCGCCCGTTACATCCGAGTCTACCCGGTCTGGCCTCAATAACCGAGCCAACAAGTCGCTATTGGCGCCCTGCCCAATATGCCTGGAATTGTGGGCCTCTGGAGTCAGGCGGCCACTTTGGCCGTCGCATTCTGAGTGGCAAGGGAGCTGGCAAATCAGGCCCTATGATTATCGCTTCACCTGGAGCGAGCATGGGTATGAACTGGGTGGCCGCGCGATCCAGATCACCGCATGCATGTTCAATAGTATTCCGATCCTGTTCATTGATAAGGCGGTGCACAATGAGCGTGCCCAACTGGCTCAAGACATCTTGCGGAATGTCGCGCGGACGTTGTGTTGCCAAGACACAGGTGAGTCCGTATTTGCGCCCTTCCTTCGCGATAAGCCCGAAGGAATCCAAGCGTACGCTTCCGTACTCGTCACCGATCGTTCGCCCCAAGAACTGATGTGCCTCATCAAGAAACGTTACGATTGGTCTTTCTCTGAAACGACCGACACGCGCGACACCCAAGAGATATCGACCTATGATGTCGAGCAGGAGCTCGCGCGTCGAGTGTTCAAACCGGACCTCTTTGAAGGAGATTAGAGCAACGTCTTGATTGTCGTCCGCAAGGAATTGGTCAATTTCATCGACCAGGGAGTCTCCCCCAGTTCGGAACAGGCAACTGAGTTCTGGAGAGTTGATCAGGGTAGCAATTCTGGAAACCAACGACTCGCAATAGCTAGCCCCGTTGTTGTCCGGGCCGCCGAAATAATTGGAATTGTTCTGCGACGTGGCCCAAACGCACTCCGCCTTGATTTGCTCAGACAGGCTGGCGATTTCAAAGTCACATTTGGGAGAGTGCACGGCAGCTCCATTGGCTCGCAGTGCATCGAAATAAGGAGCCCGCGGCTGGTTTGCTTTCGTAACTACGCCGTTCTGAATTTGGAGCCCTTGGGGGACGGCATTATCTAGCGCTCGGACGAGTTTAAGGCTCTTAATTGCGTCCCTCAATTTTGGCCCCTGACTCTGTCCGGATGGCCTAAAGAGCGAAAACAGATCGTCCTCCGTGATCTCCGTATATGGGAAATGCACATGGCGAGCGTTCGGAACGTTTGCCTCAAACGCAAATATGGTATCGATACCGGCAGTCTCGCAGAATTCTCCGGTCGGATCGAAGATAATTGCCTTCCCTCGGAGTTCTTTTATCTTCTCGATAAGACCGGCGATGGTCCAGCTTTTCCCACCCCCTGTGGCCCCAAAAATCCCGCAATGGCGACCAAAAATCTTTTCGGGTGGAAGTTCAACCGACACACTTTGGTCACCGGCTTCAATAGCACCAATGATGAGGTTGATTTCACCTGCCTTTGTAGCACTCTTACCTATCATTTGGCCGAGGATTTCCGCACCAGCTAGATAAACGCCGTCACCAATCTTTGGGTAGATGTTCACACCACGGGTCAACTTGGAGTCGCTATCCGTGACTGTCGCAAGTAATTGAATGCGACCTATCGGATTTGGCTCTGACTTGTTCCCGAGTTGAGGTTCAACCGACAGACGTTCGCCGTCCGGAATCTTCACTTCCGTGATCCTGCCAAGAATTTTGGTTCGTTCGCAATCAACAAAAACGAAATCCCCGACTCCGCCCTTGGAGAGAGCGCGGCGTTCCGGCTGCGCGCTTGCATATGGAAGGTTCGCGTGAACCTGCGCAGCATTAACCTGAGTCACGGTGCCGACGTATTTGTCAGGATCGACAGGACTAATTGTCGTCATGCCTGACCCGCTGAGTTATCACGCAATACACGTACCCTTTCGACATGTCGTTCCCTGTCAGTTTCCCCAATGAGGTCGGGCATCGCATCTACCAAGTCTTCAAACCGTCCATTGATGAGATGAATGCGGGGGTCACCGGCCGCGGCCAACGACGAGATGCGTGCGAGGAAACGGTTCGAATGCGGTTGCTGCTGTAAAATCGTGTGGGCAGGCGGATCCGGATCGACGCCACGCAGGTCGTTCTCAGACGTGATGAAACTCGGATCGCAAATGACCAACCGAAGCGTAAGGTTAGATTCGATTGCAGAGAGGATGGGGCTGCTAATATGATCGTCATTAAAACCAAACCCGGCGACAATCAAAGCAGTATCCGGTTCCCGTAGCGCAATCTGGAATGCACCCATCATATCGAGATATGGTGGATCGAAAGCTTCCTGGTACTTGCTAGATCGCGGATAGATCAGCACTGGACGATATTCGTCGGTATTCTGGCGCGAACGAACCACATCAGAGCCGAGGCGGCGCCAATCAGCTGAACCATGAAGTTTATAGAGCTGAAATGCGTTGGGAATGTAGTCTGGTGCTTCTTTGTTCGCCTCTCGCCGGACAACATCGAATTCAAAATGCTGCCGATCATATACCTGATCAAGTGAATGCGAGAAGCCGTCAATCACCATGAACCGCAGGCGACGCGAAGCCTCTTCAAAAGCCAAATCATAATTCGTTGTGAATAGCTTTGCCCTTGCTTTCCTGAACCCTCTTCGCCCAATTTTCCTGATAAAGCGTTGGTGGGAATCAAGGTCAGTTCCAAGACCAACAAAATCAACCAGTCTAAGAATTGTGCTTTCTGCGTTTGCCACGAAGGCTCGGACCCCAGCAACATCTTCATCGTCGTCCTTCGCCCCGTCGTTCAAGTCCAAATAGATTTTACAAAGGGTAAGAAGTCGCTCGATATTCTCTCCCGACTGCGCATTCGGGAAACGAGCTCGTATCGCGGCGAATTCCGCATCGCCGACTTCTTCTCTGACGGCGTTCCACAAATCTGACATCGATGGCGCTTGGGCACCGCCATCCTCGTTAGTCGCACAGAGCGAAGCTCCTGCCCCCGTCAAGGTCGAGAAATTCGATGCGGACAATGCGTTTATTAGTGCGCTATCAATTTGCTCTCGACTCCCTCGCTCTTCTACGCTGCCCTCATCATCGAGCTTGTCAGAATACGCGAGCCACCCTCGACCGGGTGTGTAGAGCCGAAGGTTAGTGCGGTTTGCATCCGTTTCGTTCCAATAGTCCCAGATGCTCATGCGTTATTTCCCAAAAACATTCCTGATTGTGAATTCGCCCGATATTGGCAAAACTCTTTTTACGGTGGAGCAACCGTCATGGACTGGGAAAGCGCATAATACCAAAAGGAAAATTGAGACTCTGTTTCAGATAACGCCTGAGGCGACCCTACTCGCCGCTGCCGCGAATGCCTTTGGCACCTTGGCTAAATTCTATCAGTCGCTGCGGCTCAGATGCAAACCATGCGTAGCTGCCCCAAGCCAACGTTCCAACGGTCTTTCGAAAAGTTGCCGACCCGCGATCCAGAAACGCCGTTACGAACGCCACATTTTGAGATGTAAAACCTGCCTTGTCAGCGAGCTTTAGCAATGCGGCCTTGCGCGCGTCATTGACCGGGCCATCAGTGTGAACCACCTCGACGAAAACCAGTAGGGGGTGAGCTGGGCCGAGATCGACCAGGACGATATCCGGCAAGCTTTTGTCTGCGGGGATGGTCAATCCGATTGCCTTCGCCAATTCGTCATCCCGCGCGACAACTTTATTGCCGCTTTCGCTGAGCGTGATGACCCCCGGTTTTTCTAGGAATGTGGGGGCAAACACCTCAATGACGGCTTTGGAAATATCGGAACTTGGTCCGGTCGACATTCGTCGCTTTTCGCCATTCGGAAAGGTGACCAGCTGGTGATCTCCTCCTCCCGCCGCGCCGCGCCGCACAATCGCAATTCGTGCTAGCGCGCCGGCGTTAAGATGCTTCTTGTGCCAAGCTTCCACTTGGGTTTGGAGAACTGCTTCGGTTCGCACGGGGCCGAACAAGTCCGCAAAGTCAGCCTGCAACGCGTACCGTGGAGCTGGCGATGTCGTGGCCAGGCCCTCACGTTCCACGACCGCCCCATTCTCAATGAGCGCATACCTGATCGTGTCGTCCCGAATGGATTCACGTGTATTACCCGCATACCAGCGTCCAGGCACATCGGCCTTGTTGGGCTTCATCGAGTCCTTGACCCACTGCTCGCGCTCCCCTTGACCGGTCAGCAAAGCCTGTGCGTCGGTCATCCTCGTGACCTGGTCGGGGCGAACCCAGCGACCCGCGCCTTCAACGGCACCCGCGTAGAGCATGACAAATATGGTCTTTGCCGCGATCTCCCAAATCGAATGCTCGCGGTTCGGCGAACCCTCAGGAAAAATCAGTGGAAGTCGGCGGTGAATTTCATCCCAGGGAGTAAGTGTTGGTAGGCTCATGATTAGAGGCCATAAATCTGTCGTAGTGCTTTTTCCAGCGTGTCGCGAGTTGCGCCTTTTGAGACCAGTCGCTCGATGTTCTTCATATCCAAAGCGGAAGGCAAGGGAATGGCCTCCAGCTCGAACGCGGAAACTGCCACACTTCCGCTGATGCAGCGAAAAAGTTGATCGACCACGTCACTGTTGAGTACCGCGGCCACTGCGGCGGCGCTGACTTTTGCTGATGGGGTTGGACGAACCATGTTCAAGTGATTTTCGACGATCACGCCGCCGTGTTTATCGACGAACTCCTGAGGAAGTTCAGCAGCGATCAAACGTCGCGGCTGCTCCTTCGCCGTGGTTCGCTGAACAAGAACAGAGGGTTGATCGACAACTAGCCAATCATCCCCGGCCTCGACCTTGAAATAGGGAGCGTGGTTCTTCTTCTCCGCGCGGAAGAGAAACCGGCCATCTGCCGTTACCGCCTCGGCCCAAACTAGCGGCAACGCTCCTCGGACAGCCCGCTCACGCAACTGCGGCTTGAACCTGTTCCAAACCAGCGGACCAGTCGAAACGCGATAGCCCCAATCCGATAGACGAGCGGGCATCTTCGTTGCGGCTTTGATTATGCCAACATGCTCAGGTTGTCTCGGCGCCAGCCAGGGCGCGGAGGAGTCATCGGGTAATGTGACTTTTCCGTTCTTCGTCAATCGAGCTTCCCGCTCATTGTCGACGTTCAAGTAGTGGACTTGGAAAGGCCTTTGTTCACCGCCTTTGCGATAGAGGGCAAGCAGGGTCTCCTGCATCACATCTTCGAAGACACCACGCCGCGCATGGACAAAGTCGATGGCTTCTGGCGGGGCTTCGCTGGCGAGCAATCGGCGCAGAGCTGTGTAGTATTGTCCTCCAAGGACGCTGGTTGGAGTAAGGTAGGCAATGACACCTCCGGGTTTCGTCCAACGCAGCGCAACATCGGTAAACAGTCCATAGAGATTTGCGTGGCCGTAGAGGCTTCGCGTGAAGCGCTCGCGCTGCTCCGCCGAGAGGCGCACGCGGCCATAGGGCGGATTGCCGACCACCAAATCGAATTTGGGCGATGGCGTTACATCGAGTGTATCGCAGACTTCGACAAACCTTGGTGCTGGACGACCGCTTGCATCGATCAGATCGGAAAGAAATATCTCAAGCGCAACCTGCGAAAGTGCTGCCGCATGAGCGTCAATCTCCATACCGGAGAGGCGTGCGCCAAGCTGCGCCAAGACAAATGCCGGTTCGCTGCCATCAAGCGCGCTGCGCATCCGCGAAGCAGCTTCGAGCAGGAAAGCTCCACCGCCGCTCGCCGGATCGAGCACACGCGCAGTCGCCCAATCGACGCTGCCCTCCTCTGCAAGATCGAGTAGCCGCTTGTTCAGCGATGCTGGTGTGTAGAAGGCTCCGAGATCGCTCCTTTGCTTGGACGGAAGGAGCGTGGTGTAGAGGCTCGTCAGGAAGTGGCATCCTTCGAGCAATGGAAGCGATGCGGCTTCGATCCCGATTGACCGAGCGAGCTGTTCGGTTGTCGTATCCAGGGAGTGGCTCTTACCCGCCAGGTGATCGGCAATATCTAAATTTGGAGCGACCTTCGCGGCGAATGAAACCATTGCAACATGCGAGAAATCGGCAGCAAGTCGAGCTCGGTACTGGTCATTGAGGGTTTGTGCCCAAGCGCGCGCGACTGTACGCGCACGAGCCAGCTCACCTCGCTTCGATTCAAGCGAAAGCGATTGATTGTCACGTTCGACCGGGTTCAGTTTTCGTGCCGAAATTGACGTCAAAAGCCCCTCCTTTGCACTTGATTAGCGAATTTGCAGGCAAAGAGAACCTTCAATTTATGTTCTTCTTTTGTTCCTTTTGCAAGCCTTAGTTGCAGTCTCCGCAGGGTGATGCCTCGCAACGCAAATTCCAGCTTGCCGGTAGGCCACAAAGCTATTGGATTGACCACAACGCCACATCCATCCAAGAACTGCTTAGATAAGGGGGGCATTTTAGCATGGAGTTCTCTTTAGCTCTATGATCGCGACCCCAACGATGGCACGGATTAGATCGAGTCGGATCGTTACATGCGCTTAGCTTGGTCTTTAATAGGCTCTCTGAACCGCCCCGGGATTGCCGGAGGCCATTCGGTTTAAATTATGCTGCCATGGGCGTGTCGTCCAGCATGGCGTAATAGTGTTCTTCTGCTTCGGCAGGTGGGATATTGCCGATGGGCGCGAGCAGGCGCCGGTTGTTGAACCAGTCGACCCATTCGAGTGTGGCGTATTCCACGGCTTCAAATGATCGCCAAGGACCGCGACGGTGGATGACCTCGGCCTTGTAAAGACCGTTGATCGTCTCGGCCAAGGCGTTGTCATAGCTGTCGCCAACACTGCCGACCGATGGCTCGATCCCGGCTTCGGCAAGGCGCTCAGTATACTTGATCGAGACATACTGGCTGCCGCGGTCGCTATGGTGGATCAACCCGCCGCGATGGGCTGGCCGCCGATCATGGATCGCCTGCTCCAGGGCATCCAACACGAAGCTGGCATGCGCCGTTCTGCTCACCCGCCAGCCCACGATATAGCGGGCGTAAACGTCGATCACGAAGGCCACGTAGACGAACCCCGACCACGTTGCGACGTAGGTGAAGTCCGACACCCACAGCATGTTCGGCGCCGGAGCATGGAACTGACGGTTGACCTGGTCGAGCGGACAGGGCGCAGCCTTGTCGCTCACCGTCGTCCTGACCGGCTTGCCCCGGATCACGCCCTGCAGGCCGAGATCACGCATCAGCCGCTCCACCGTGCAGCGGGCAATATCAAAGCCCTCGCGCTGCATCTGCCGCCACACTTTGCGATACCCATAGACCTTGAAGTTGGTATCGAACACACGCTGAACCTCGGGCTTCATCGCCTCGTCGCGCCGGGCACGAGCCGACAGACGCGACGGATCACGCCGCTGCGCGACGCGCTCGTGGTAGGTGGATGGGGCGATCGGCAGAACCCGGCAGATCGGCTCGACCCCATACTCACCCCGATGCTCATCAATGAAGCTGGTCATCGCTTGAACGGGCGGTCGAGCTCCGCCTGGGCAAAATATGCAGAAGCCTTGCGCAGGATCTCGTTAGCCTGGCGCAGCTCGCGGTTCTCGCGTTCCAAGGCCTTCAGCTTGTCTGCAACCTCGACCGGAACACCGGCACGCTTGCCGCTGTTCACCTCTGCCTTCTCCACCCACTCAAGAAGTGTGTGGCCGGAACAACCGATCATGGCAGCAATGGAAGTGATAGCCGCCCAGCGGGACGGATGCTCGCCTTCCTGGTCCAGCACCAGGCGGACTGCCCGCTCACGCACCTCAGGGGCAAACTTGTTCGTCGTCTTGCTCATCGTAGACCCTTCCTCTCAGGAGTTAGGGCCTCCGGCAATCCCGGGGCGGTTCAGTCTAATCGGAATGCCCAGGAAGGGGCCAAAGGCGTGATCGCAGGGCCGCAGTCGCATCCTGCGCTGAAATCAAACGCAATTTTGATGGGACCGCCAGCTTGCGATATTGGGAGCCGTCGCATATTTCTAAGCAAAACCAGCCACATACCACCCGACCGACGGCGGTGCTTTTATCTCGCCCTCCTATCCTCCCATCAAAATTCGCCGCTTTCTCGCCTGACATTGCCGAGCGCTTTCACTCACCGCGAAATGCGCCCTTCCGTCGATCGATTTGTCACAGTGGGTTTGCAGCCAAATTGCGGCGCAGCCGCAGCGATGAAGCACAAATAGCGCGCCCAAAGGTCAGTCAGACGCTCTTTGCAGCATCTTTCTTGAGCCTCTCTAGCCGCTCCGAACATACCCCGTGAACGATGCTGCCTAGCTCCTCGACCTGCTCACCAAGCCATTCGAGCTCCTCCAGCGTGATGCGATAGTGCTTCGAGTATCGTGCCTTCGTGTATGCTTCTTTAAGCTTCTCGAAGCGCGCTCGGTCGCGTCTTGTTTCGCGTGGCCAGACGTGAGTGAGGCGTGCATCGATACGCTCCGCCTGGGTACGAAGGAAGCCAAGGTTGTGCACGTGGGGTGTGTAGAAAGTGCAGACTAAGAGCACGCAATGGTACAAACCTTCGGTTGCTTGGTGGTATTCGAACGCCGCGTGCTTGTTCATGCCTTGGTCGACCGCGTACTTTGCAAGTTTCACCCGGCCCTGGGCTGATGTCAGCCACTCGGTGAAGTACTCCTGCGCCATGGAAAGAGCCTGTTCGGGCGTCTTGGGCTTGGGCGTGTGGAGTTCGGTGTCGTCGGACTGGTAAAGCGCGACCCCATCCTGTTTCACGTCCATGAAGAAGTAGCGCCCATGCGCCAGGCCGTCGTTCACCTCTTGCAGCGTGTGAACGATGAAATTCACTGGCGTGTTGAGCGTCTTGGTCACGCCGTATTCGCGCATCAGCCGCTCATCAAGTTTGGCCCAGTATTTCACTCGGTCGGTCAGTCTGCTGTCATTGACGATCACCAACAGATCGTAATCGGACTGGTAGCCTTTCGCCGTATGCGGCTCGTCGACCCAGGTTCCGCGTGCATAGCTGCCATACAAAATGACCTTCAATATCCGTCCGGCCTTCTTCCATTCGTGCTTGGCAAGCGCAAAGGCGTCGTCGAACTCTTCAAAGATCAGCTGCACTACGCGTTCAAGCTCGCGTTGTTTTTGCGGGGGCAGATGATCGAGGTCGGTCTTCATCGCTCAATCTCTAGCAAGCGCTTGAGATGCTTGCACCTGCCAAGTGGCGAGGCGCGCGGCGACGGCGCACCCTAAAGCGCTGAGGAGCAGCGCGCTGGTGGTTCGCGTTAGCAACAATCCGATAGGATTGTTTGTTAGCATAGTTAAGGGGCTCGCTATCCCAGCGTTTCTGCGGGTTTGAGGGCTGTTTCGGTTCCCGATAGTCCGAATCTTCGGTTCCTGATCGTCCGAAGGGTCCACAGCTTTATCCACAGGGTTAGCCATCCCCATTTCTGGGGAGGGGGCTTGAATCGCGTTTGCAGTAGGAGTTTGCTGGAAGGTTTGCATCGGAACCTGCTTCATGATCCGGCTGCGCGCTCGGCGATGAATTCGCTCATGGCGCTCTTTCGTGCAGTGCGGTCCAGTGCAAAGCTGCCTCGCTGGAAGTTCGTGCCATTGAGCAAAGCGCTGACATACCCCGCAATCATATCGGCAGCAGTGATAAGCGTAGCGTCCAAGACGTGGATATACCTGCTTGTGATCGATCCTTTAGCGTGCCCCAAAAGCGCAGCAATGGTGATCTCGGTAAATCCAAGATCATTGCCGATGCTCGCAAAGCTGTGACGCAGAACGTGGGCTGTGACCCCGTCCAATGGAGAGCCCTTAAACAACGCGTCCCAATGGTTTGGAAATCCGCCGAAAGCATTGTCTTCGCCATACCCCGGGAACACGTAGCTCCCGGTGGCAGTCTGACGTTGTGCCTCCAGAAATTCGACAACAGGCAGGCCGATGGGCCGGATCGATCTGCCTTCCTTGCTTTCGGAAAGCCGCAGGCAACTGCCGTCCAGGTCCACGTCGCACCATTTGAGATTGATGATCTCGCCGCGCCT
>Ga0210042_1003371_pt1 | contig 11616 bp, 8 predicted proteins | sample CryGeymeta201518_FD_183982 | JGI IMG/M metagenome (GOLD analysis project Ga0210042, IMG submission 183982) | Groundwater microbial communities from Crystal Geyser aquifers in Utah, USA - Crystal Geyser metaG 2015-18 (SPAdes) (version 2) | ecosystem: Environmental > Aquatic > Deep subsurface >... | reverse complement strand
GGTCTTTGCGCGAAGGGGAGTCTGTTGGCGGTGAGATCTGTCCATGCGGGGGAGGCGAGCGCGGGGAGGGGAGTCTGCTGGCGGGGAGACCTGTCCATGCAGGGGAGGGCGGGCGTGGGGGAGTCGGAGGGAGACCTGACATCCACCAATTTTTAAGCATCCCGCTCATCAATTACCTGAACACGCGTGCTATAATCGCATCAGCCCCACTGATAACTGATAACTGATTACTGATTACTGATGACTGATAACTGATTACTGATGACTGAACCATCCTTCGCCCACCTCCACGTCCACACCGATTACTCGCTCCTCGACGGCTTCTCGAACATCAAGAAGCTGGCACAACGCGTCAAAGAGATGGACATGCCCGCGGTCGCCATCACCGACCACGGCACGATGTTCGGGGTGATCGAATTCTTCAACGCCGCCAAAGCCAACGGGATCAAACCCATCATCGGATTGGAAGCCTACATGGCGGCGCGCGGCATGAAAGACCGCGACGCACAACTGGACAAAAAATCCTCGCACCTGCTCCTGCTCGCCGAAAACGAGACGGGCTACCGCAACCTGCTCAAGATCGCCTCGGCCGCGCAGTTGCAGGGCATGTACTACCATCCGCGCATTGACCACGACTTCCTGGCCGCGCACTCCGATGGCTTGATCGCCACCTCGGGTTGCATGGCCGCCGAGATTCCCGTCTCCATTCTCAAGGAACAACCCGAAGAGGCCGTGCGCCGCATCAACTGGTATTACGATGTCTTCGGCCCCAACCGCTTCTTCCTCGAACTTCAACAGCACGACATCCCCGAGATCCTCGAACTGAATCGCACGCTGGTGGAAATGGGCGCGCGCTACAGCGCCAAATACGTCGCCACCAACGACGTGCACTACATCGAGCCGGACGATTACAAATACCAGGACATCCTGCTCGCCATCCAAACCGGCGCACACCTCAACGACAAAGACCGCATGAGGATGACCGACCCCACCTACTACCTGCGCTCGCCGCAGGAGATGAGCCGCATCTTCGCCGAGGTGCCCGAATCCCTCAGCAACACCCTGCTCATCGCCGAGCGTTGCAATGTGGACTTGTCGTTCAAGGGCTACCACCTGCCGGAATTTTCCGTCCCGGAGGGATTCACCGCGCAGACGTACATGCGCTCCCTCTGCGACGAGGGGCTGGGTCGCCGTTATGGGAAGCGGGCGGCCAGCTCACAGGTCCGCGAAAGACTCGAGTACGAGTTGAGCGTCATCCACACGATGGGCTTCGACGCCTACTTCCTCATCGTCTGGGACTTGTGTCGTCACGCGCGCGAGACCAACATCTGGTACAACGCGCGCGGCTCCGCGGCTGGGTCAATTGTCGCGTACGCGTTGGACATCACACTGGTGGACCCGCTCGTGCATGATTTGATCTTCGAACGGTTCCTCAATCCGGGCCGCAATGAGATGCCCGATATTGACCTCGACTTCCGCGATGACCGCCGCGCCGAAATGCTCGAATATTGCGCCCGCAAATACGGCGACGACAAGGTTGCGCAGATCATCACCTTCGGCACGATGGGCACCAAGGCCGCCCTGCGCGACGTGGCGCGCGTCATGGAAATTCCCATCCCCGAAGTGGACCGCGTCGCCAAACTAGTTCCGTTCGTTTCGGGGCGCAACACCTCCATGGCCGACGCGCTGGCGATCCCCGAGTTCAAGAAAATCTACGACTCCGACCCGCAGATGCGGAACCTGATTGACATCGCCGCCAAAATGGAAGGCACGGTGCGGAGCGCGGGCACGCACGCCGCGGGCGTGGTCATCAGCGACCGTCCGCTGACCGAGTATCTGCCCCTGCACCGCCCCACCTCCAACTCCGAAGAGACGCCCATCAAGACCGTCACACAATTCGAAATGGGTATTCTCTATTCGCTCGGCATGTTGAAAGTGGACTTCCTCGGCCTCATCACGCTGACCGTCATGGCCAAGGCCTGCGACTTGATCGAGAAACGTCACAACATCAAGTTCAACCTGAACAATATCCCGCTTGACGACCCGAAGGCGTTTTCCCTGCTCGGCGCGGGCAACACTGCTGGTTTGTTCCAGGTGGAAGGGCAAGGTATGACGCGTTACATGGTGCAGATGAAACCCGAGACGGTGGAACACGTCATCGCCATGGTGGCGCTTTACCGCCCCGGCCCGATGGCGTTCATCCCCGATTACATCGCGCGCATGCACGGCGAAGCCGAAGTCGAGTACCGCCATCCCGCGCTCAAGCCCATCTTCGACTCCACCTACGGCATCCCCGTCTACCAGGAACAGTTGATGCGCGCCGCCGTCGAACTGGCGGACTACACCCCCTCCGAATCGGACGAGTTGCGCTCGGCCATCTCGAAGAAAAAAGCCAAAGAGATCGAGAAGCATCGCGCAAAATTTATCAAAGGCGCCAACGCCAAAGGCATGGAAAAATCCATTGCCGAGGCCATCTACAAAGATTGGGAGGAATTCGCAAGGTATGGATTCAACAGATCTCATGCCGCCGATTACGGTGTCATTGCCGTGCAGACGGCTTTCCTTAAAGCGCACTACCCCGCCGAATATCTCACCGCCCTGCTCTCGGCCTCCAAAAGCCAGACGGAAAAAGTGGCCTACTACGTGGCGGACGCGCGTTCGATGGGCGTGCCCGTCCTGCCGCCCGATGTGAACGCCTCGGGCTGGGACTTTGAGATCGAAGACCGCGCCGAAGGCCCCGCCATCCGCTTTGGGCTGGGCGCGGTCAAAAATGTGGGGGAGGCCGCGGTCAACCTCATCTCACAGGCGCGCAAAGAAGGCGGCGCGTTCAAAGACCTGAATGACTTTGCCGCCCGCGTAGACCTGCGCTCTGCCGGCAAGCGCGCCCTCGAGTTCCTCATCAAGGTCGGCGCGCTGGATTCGTTCGGAGGTCGCGCGGCTTTGCTGGCGGGCATGGAGCGCATCGCGGCTGTCAGCGGCGCGCACTTCCGCGCCGCCGACGCGGGACAGATGAGCCTGTTCGGCGCGGGCACGGGCGTCGTCGAAAACATCCGCCTGCCCGATGTTAAAGATGTGGACCGCCGCGAAGCCCTCAACTGGGAGCGCGAACTGGTCGGCATGTACCTCTCCGACCACCCGCTCACACCCTACCAGAAAACGCTGGCCGAACTGGTCAGTTACTTCTCGGCGCAACTGGGCGAAGCCAGCCACGAGGAAAAAGTCCGCGTGGCGGGCAGCGTCGAAGTCGTGCGCCCGTACACCACCAAAAACGGCAAGCCGATGGGCTTCGTCACCATCGAAGACATCCAGGGCAGTATCGAACTCGTGCTCTTCCCCAAAACCTGGGCCTCGTTTCAACCTATTCTCGAGCAGGGCAAGATCGTGCTCGTGGAAGGCAAAGTGGACGCGGGTTCCACCCCGCCGAAAATCCTTGTGGACACCATCCGCACCGAACTGGCGATGCTCGTCCCCGCGGGCGAGACGGGAGGGGGGACAACACTAAAACCGCGCTCCGTATCCGAATCTCCTCGACGTCCCGAATCCTTCCCGACCCTTCGGCCTGCTCCCGTTCAAAAAACGACTCAGCCGCCCAAGCCGATTCCACCTAAACCTGCTGTGGGTCGGATTGGCAATCCGACCTACGCCACCGCCGAAGCCGCGCCCGCCTACCAGCCCGCGCCCGTAGAGCGAGATAATATCTCGCTCAACAACGACGACACGCCTCCCCCTCCCGATAACTTCCCCGCGGGCTGGGACAGCGAGTGGCAGCCCTCGTTCGATAATGCATCCATTGCGGCGCGTCCCGAACCGAAAGTAAGTCGAGAACCTATCTCGACCTACACCCCGCCGCATGACCCAATCTCCCCACCCGAAATGGAAACGAGAGAGGAGTCCCAGGAAATAGAGCCAATCTCAAATGTCGCTGTGAGCGAGCCGAGAGTTCAAAGAATCGAAGCGGAGACAGCCTCTCCCCTTGCAGGGGAGACGGGAGAGAGGTCCGCGCCTCCCATCCTGCCTTCCATTTACATCCCCCTCTCGGATGCCGAAGACCGCGACCATCCGCCGCAACAGATCACCATCCTCCTGCGCCCCAGCCACGACAAGGAAATTGACAAGCGCCGCATCAAAACGATTTACGGCACGCTCATTTCGTTCCACGGGCGCGACCGGTTCTCGTTCCAGATTTTCGAGAACGGCAAGGGGTACCTGATTGACTTCCCGAACGACACCACGCGCATCTGCCCCGAACTGATGGCGCGCCTGAAAAAAGTAGTCGGCGACGAGAGTTGGCGTATCGAGCCGATTTTGTTGCAATGATGTTTTTGAAAACCTGGAGGATTTACAACTTGTGTTCTATTGACAGATCTTTCTTGTTCAGATATAAGAATAACAGTATCCGCCCTGGCGTTGCTTCGGCTGACGTCAGGTACAGTATCCGCAGGCCACTCTCCCAAGAGTGGCCTTTGTCCTAATCTAGGGAGACAACATGAATACTTCACGGATTGCGATCTTCATTGATGGAGGGTATCTTGATGTTACCAACCGGGAGGAGTGTGGCGCAGTCAAGATTGATTATGCCAAACTCGCCAGCAAACTTGCGGGGAACATAGAAATCCTTCGCACGTATTACTACAATTGCCTTCCCTATCAACAGACTCCGCCAACGCAGGAAGAAGCGCTTCGCCTTTCCCAGGCGCAAAAGTTTCATTCCGTGCTGAGATCCTTGCCTCGATTTGAAGTTAGAGAGGGGTTGTTAGTCTATCGAGGCAGTGACAAAAAGGGGAAACCGATCTATATCCAAAAAGGAATTGACATTCAAATCGGCGTAGACTTGGTTTTGTTAAGCGCGAAACAGCAGATAAATCATGCTGTATTAATCGCAGGCGACAGTGATTTGATCCCCGCTTTGGTAATTGCAAAGAATGAAGGGGTTCTGGTTCATCTGTATCATGGGTCGGCCCCACACAGAAAGCTGGTGGAAGCGGCGGATGAAAGAACGAAGATTACGGCTGATTTTTTGGCCAATGTGAAGAGAACTGCTTGAGGAGTAGATACGAACATGCGCCTCGAAACCCTCTCCCGCACTCCCAATCCCCAAACCCATTCCACACCTCTCCTCTTCATCCACGGCATGTGGCACGGCGCCTGGCGCTGGGACGAAACCTTCCTCCCATTCTTCGCGGAGCACGGCTACCGCGCCACCGCCCTCAGCCTGCGCGGACATGCCGGTAGCGAGGGAAGCATCCGCGGCAGTTCCATCGCGGATTACGTCTCGGACGTGGAACAGGTCGCGCTTCAGTTCGAGACGGCGCCCGTCCTCATCGGCCATTCAATGGGCGGATTCATCGTCCAGAAATATCTCGAAACGCACAACGCGCCCGCGGGCGTTCTGCTGGCCTCCAACCCGCATTATGGATTGTGGCCCGCGTTCGGACGCGTCCTCCGCCGCGACCCGCGCATCGTCCTCAAGGCGGTTTTCACGTGGAATATGCGCCCCGTGGTGGAGACTCCTGCCCGCGCGCGCTGGGGACTCTTCTCTGCCGACATGCCCGAAGAACAATTGCTGAAATATCACGCGCAGATGAACGACGAATCCTTCCGCATGTTCCTCGACTTGCTCGGACTGAATCTCGCGCACCCGAAGCGCGTCAAGACTCCGCTGTTGATCCTCGGCGCGGAGAAGGACACCATCATCGCGCCGCGCGATGTCCACGACACCGCGCGGGCCTACGGCGTGAAAGCAGAACTCTTCCCAAACATGGCGCACGACATGATGCTGGAAGCGGGATGGAAATCTGTGGCAGAGCGAATTCTCCACTGGCTTCAGGAGAAAAGAATTTAAGATGAAGAAACTACTGGTATTTTCCATTGTCCTGGCTTTGACATCACAGGCTTGTGCGTTGAGTCAACCCGCGCCAGCCATGACGCCGCGCCCGCCCACCGCCAGCGTCGCCACACGCGCAGCCGCGGATGAGGACACCGCCTCCCGTCTCGCGCGGCTCGGCGGCATCCCCTGTCCCGAGGGCGACTTCACCTGCGTCACGCTCGAGGTCCCGCTCGATCACTTCCATCCCGATGGCCGCACGCTAAACGTAGCCTTCGCCGTCCTGCCCGCGAGCGGCGAGCGCAAGGGCATGTTCGTCACGGCCACGGGCGGGCCTGGCACCTCCGGTCTGCAAAGCGCGGACAACTACACCGCGGCCTTCGACCCCTCCATCCCCGAACATTTCGACATCGTTTTTTTTGACCAGCGCGGCGCCGGACTTTCGGGCGGACTGCAATGCGCGGACGCGGCCGCCGCGTTTTATCGCGCCGACTGGGACGCCTCCACACCCGACGGGGAAGTTGCTCTCGTTAAAACGGCGCACACCTTCGCTGACGATTGCGCCGCCGAAATGGGGCATCCCGACTCCCTCGCGTATCTCGGCACGGACCAGGCCATCGAAGACCTTGAAGTTTTTCGCCAGGCGATGGGGGAGGAAAAATTTTGGCTGTATGGCGAGAGTTACGGCACGCAATACGCGCAGACCTACGCGGCCGCGCATCCCGACCGGCTGGCTGGCCTGCTCCTCGATGGCACCGTGGATCTGACTCTCGCGGGAACCGATTTTTACGTCAGCCAGGCGCAGGCCTTCAACACCTCGCTGGTGATGACGCTCGAAGCCTGCAACGCCGACGAGTATTGCGCGTCGGACATGGGCGCGGACGCGGTCGCGGTCTACGATGAACTGGCGGCGCGGCTCAAAGCCTCTCCCCTGCCATTCGACTTTCCCCTGCCCTCCGGCGGAATCGAAGCTCGCACGTTTTCCTTTTCAGATTTGGAAACCGCCGCGGCGGGTTACATGTACTCCGAGAGCGCCCGCATGATCTTCCTGCGCGCCCTGGCCTCCTATTCACGAAATGACGATCTCGCGCCGATGGCGCGCGTCCTGTACGATGCGCTCGGCCTCGACCCCCAAACGCTGGAGGCCATCCCCGACCCAACCTACTCGGACGCGGTCTACTACGCGGTGGAATGCCAGGATTACGGCTATTTCAGCGGGACGCCCGAGGCGCGCGCCGAGGCCTACCTGCGCGCCGGCGATGCCATTGACTCCAATCTGCCGCGCTTCGCCTCCGTCTTCTACGGCGACCTGCCCTGCGCGTTCTGGCCGAACCCAACAAGCGAGACGGTCCGCCCCGCCCCGCTGACCGCGCGCGGGATCCCCGCCATCGTCCTGAACGGGACCGCCGACCCCGCCACGCCGTACGAGGGGGCCGCGTCCGTCTTCCAGCGCCTGGCGGACGGATACTTCGTCACCGAGGCGGGCGGATCGCACATCATTTTCGGCTGGGGTGTCGCCTGCGTGGACGACCTGGTCACCGCCTTCCTCGTGGACGATAAAATGCCCGCCCGCGAGACCACCTGCGAGGGTATCGTTGCGGACGAGTTCGTCCCGCTCGCGCCGTTGCGCGCGTCCGATTTTGTTGATCCGCTCGAGGCGCTGGCCTCCGTGGATGACGAGATCAGTTTTCTTCCCGAATATTATTACTGGGACGCCGAGACGCCCACCGCGATTGGCTGTCCGTTCGGCGGGACGTTGTCCTTCGAGCCGTCGGATGTTGGCGAAGCCTTCACGTTCAAGGACTGCGCCTTCTCGGACGGATTCGCGCTGAACGGCGAGGGCGCCTATAACTACGACGATGAACTGTTCACGTTCGATGTGACCGTCAGCGGACTGGCGCGCGGCACGCTGACCTACACGCGCGACGCGGATTACAACCTGTCCGTAACGGGGGATTACGACGGAGCCGCGGTGGACCTGTCAGAATAACGGCGAGCAGGCCCAAGGTCCAGGAATGAACCGCCCTCGGAAAAGTCAAATCCAAGGGCGGGGTGGTGAGTCTAATTTCGTCGCACCGCGTTACAGCGCGGACAATCCCTCCGCTGGCAGAGCAACGCCAGCGGATTTGCTTTGATCAAAATTTTCACGCGGTCAATCAGGTTGTTCAACTGGACGGCCTGCACGCGCGCCTCGCCGATGGTGACGGCGACCACGTCGTTTTCGAGATACTGCGCGATATCATCGAACCCCGATGAATCTCCGGGAAAGCCGGGGCATTGGACGATCCGCTTGTGGGCCAGCGCCCAGCGGACAAACTGCCTGCGCCCGGCCAGTTTCTCGCCATAATGAATACTGGTGTTCACGCTATGGTCCATGCCGATCAACACGGCCCAGCCGTTCTTTTCGGCCAGCGCGCCGATGGGCGCGAACGGATCGTAAATCGTCTGCCGCTCGAGGGCGAAGTCCGCGTTCACGCCCGCGAACGAAAGGATCGGGTGGAGACTGCGTTTCGCGCCCACGTGCCGCCGCAGGGTCTCAGCCAGGACGCCCATCTCCTTGTCGGCGGGCGTATCGCTTCGGAACGCGAGCGCGTCATACGTCCCCTGCGCGCCCGGCTTCCTCCGGTTCGCCTCCTCAGCCGCGTAGTCCAGCGCGTTGTTCGGCGGTCCCACCAGCGGCGTCACCATCGTCTGATAGGTGAACGTCGGCATCACCAGCGAGCCGCAGGTTTTAACCAGCGCGTCGATCACGACGCGCGGCCCGCCCTGCACCGGTCCCAGCGATTTGAACGATCCATGCGCGATAACAGCCTGCCCCTTCAACGGCAGCGACTCAAACCCCACCAGCAACTCGCGAACGCTAATCATCTACTGCCTACTGATGACTGATGACTGATAACTGATGACTGATGACTGATAACTGATGACTGATAACTGATGACTGATAACTGATGACTGATCACTGCTCACTTCCCCTTCCACTGCGGCTTGCGTTTTTCCGCGAAGGCGCGCATCCCTTCCTTTTGATCCTCGGTGGTGAACAGATTGTAGAATTCCTTTTTTTCCTCGGACAGCGCCTCCCCCAAAAATTGCTCGTAGGCCTGGTTGATCATCTTCTTCGCCGAGCGGATCGCGGCGGGCGCGCGGGACGCGACCTCTTCGGCCAGTTTCAACGCTTCATCCAAATACGCCTCAGCCGGGACGATGCGGTTGATGAGACCAAACTGGAGCGCTTCCGCGGCTGACAGCGCGCGGTTGTTGAGGATCATCTCCATGGCGATGGCCTTGCCGACCGCGCGCGTCAGGCGCTGTGTCCCGCCCGCGCCGGGGATGACGCCGATGGTGATCTCGGGCTGACCGAACTTGGCGGTCTCCGAGGCGACGATCATGTCGCACGACATGGCGATCTCGCATCCGCCTCCCAGCGCCCATCCCGATACCGCCGCGATGACCGGCTTGCGGATGGCGCGGATGCGCCCGAAATTCGCGATCGGGTCGTTATCGTACATCTCCCGGACGGTTTTGTCGGCCATCTCCTTGATGTCCGCGCCGGCCGCGAAGGCCTTCTGGTTGCCGGTGATGACCATCGCGCCGACGGCATCATCGTTATCGAAGGCTTCGAGCGCGTCCATCAGTTCGCGCGTCAGCGTGTTGTTGAGAGCGTTCATCGCCCCCGGACGGTTGAGCGTGACGAGGCCAACCCGTCCGCGGGTTTCGGTGAGGATGGTGGTGTATGTCATGGGGATTCTCCTGTGCTGGCCCGCACGGGACTCGAAGCCCCGTGCTACTTGTACAAAGCCCTTCGGGCTAAAACCAACACCTTCGATTCTACACGAGAAATGGATTTATGCTAACATTGACTGGAAGATCGGAGTCCAAAATCTCCGACTTTGCCAACGACGGGAGTCGTTGGACTCCGCACACTACAGGAGCATCTCATGAACATTCTTCTTATGGTTCATTCCATTCTGCGCTGGTTTATCATCATCATCGCCGCGCTAACGGTTTTCAAGTTCGCTGTCAGTTGGGCCGGGAACGGTTCCTTCAAAGGCATGGACCGCGGACTGGCTTCCGGCTTGAGCGGTCTGATGGATCTGCAAGTCTTGCTCGGCCTCATCTATTTCTTCGTCACCGGATTCGGCGGCATCGGGTTCCCTGGCTACCGCATCTTCCACCTGCTCCTCATGCTGGCCGCGGCGGCGCTGGCGCACGTCCCCGCGCGGTTGAAGTCCCTGGGCGACAAACTGCGCTTCCAATATTCCATCTTCGCCATTCTCGGCGCGCTGGTGTTGGTGTTTGTGGGAATTTCGGTGTTGTAGTACGGGAAAAGGAAAATTTATCTTTGGCCGCTAAACACATAAGTTAGGCAGTAACCTTAGCACAGAGACACAAAATGTCATTCAATCACCTTGATGATAAGGCTTTTGTAGATTTTGTTCTTGAAACAGGTAACTGACTGAAAAAATTCTCGTCAACCACTACGGCCATCTTTCCGCCCCATTACCGCTATTCAACGGCAGGCAGCACCAGCGGTCCGCCCGCGAACGGATGCTCCACCACCTGCACGGGCAGGCAGTAGGCCTGGGAGATCAATTCGGGGGTCAGCACTTCGCGCGGGGAGCCGAGCGCCGTGATCCGCCCCGCGACCATCAGCGCGACGCGGTCCGCGTAACGGGCGGCCAGGTTCAAATCGTGCAGGGCGATCAGCACGGCGAGATTGTCCTCGCGCGCCAACTTGCGGATGAGATCGAGCAGGCTGACCTGGTATTGCAGATCGAGGTGCGCGGTCGGTTCGTCGAGCAGGAGGATCGGTGTGGACTGGCACAGGGCGCGCGCCAGCAGAATCCGCTGACGCTCGCCGCCGGATAACTCGCCGACGCGGCGCTCCGCCAGTTCAAGAGCGTGGACGCGTTCGAGGGCGCGCCGCGCCAGCCCCTCGTCCGCGCGGGACGGCTGGCCGAGGAATCCCAGATAGGGCGTGCGTCCCATCAGCACCGTTTCCCAAACCGTGAAGGCGGGCGGAAGCGAGATCGCCTGCGGGACGACCGCCAGGTAGCGGGCGCGCTGGATGGGAGTCAGCGCGCTGAAGGTGTCGCCGTTGGTGCGGATTCGTCCGCTGCGCGCCGGGACAACCCCGCTCACCGCGCGGATCAGCGTGGACTTGCCCGCGCCGTTCGGCCCGATCAGCGCGAGAATTTCGCCAGTTTGCACGGAGAGAGACACATCATGCAACACACGGCGGGAACCATAGTCAACGGAGAGGGATTCGATCTTCAACATGGTGAACAATGTAAACAGGTAGACACGTACACAGGTACACAAGCGCACATGGAACAACTACGCGGCCGCGCGACTATTCGATCATCCGACCAATTACCAATTACCAATTACCAATTACCAATTACCAATTACCAATTACCAATATCCCTGATTCTTCGCGCGGCGTAGCACCCACAAAAAGAACGGCGCGCCCGCCAGCGCGGTGACGATGCCGACGGGAATCTCCTGCGGCGCGATCACGACGCGCGCGATCACGTCCGAGATGAGCAGGGCGGACGCGCCGCCGAGGATCGAGAGCGGGATGACGCGCTTATAATCCGCGCCGAACCACAGGCGGACGATGTGCGGCACGACCAGCCCGATGAAGCCGATGATGCCCGCGAACGCAACCGCCGCGGCAGTGGTCAGCGAGGCGGCCGCGAGGATGAGGGTGCGGGCGCGCGTGACGTTCAAACCGAGTTGTTGCGCCTGGTCGTCGCCGAACTGCATCAGGTTGAGCGCGTGTCCGCTGA
>Ga0210042_1003366_pt1 | contig 11632 bp, 8 predicted proteins | sample CryGeymeta201518_FD_183982 | JGI IMG/M metagenome (GOLD analysis project Ga0210042, IMG submission 183982) | Groundwater microbial communities from Crystal Geyser aquifers in Utah, USA - Crystal Geyser metaG 2015-18 (SPAdes) (version 2) | ecosystem: Environmental > Aquatic > Deep subsurface >... | reverse complement strand
AATTAGAAAAAGAATTCGAAGCCGGCAGTTATCATTATGGTTTGTTATTTTCAAAATAATTGTGGTAAAATAAAATAAAAGTATGAGAAAGATATTTATCCCCATTTTCGTTGCCGTTTTGTTTTTCGGGGCTTTCGGTTTTGTAAATTTTGCAAAAGCAACCTGTGATAAGCCAAAAGGAACGATAAGTGTTAGCCCATCGACGTATGAGATTAATAAGGATTTTACAATTAGACTAGTCGGATCTGATGATAACGATATAAAATACCTTAGAATTTGTTATCATACCGGAGGCGATTCTCAAGGTGTAGAGAAATGCAAGGAAGCTCACTTTTTGTCACCTTTTGGGCTTGGTTTAGATAAAACGGGAAAATTAAACTGGACATTACATAAAGAAGAACCCGGCACTTATATATTTTACGGTAAGATTACTGATTCTGATAAAGAAGGAGGGTTTGATGCCTGTACTGTGGACCATATCGATGAACCCAGCGACCCCGAATCCGTAACAGTAAAAGTTATAATTTCTTCCCCCGAGTCAATATGTGATTATGAGAGTTATACCGACAGGGCCGGAGAGACAAAAAGTGCTGATGGTTGGTGTACGGGGAGAGCGGCTTGCAGCGGAGGCAACTGTGGTGACGATACTTATGATTTTTGCGTAGGTAATACGTGGTATCATTTTGGCTGTAAATGCACGCTTTTAAATTGTAGTTGCGATTCTAGCAAAGCTGCTACTCCTAAAAATTGTCCGGGAGGATGTATTAAGTGGGCTTGTGATGACGAAGGATGCTCGGGCGGAGCATGTAATACAACACCACCTCCGACTTGTACTCCCAACGGTTGTAACGGAAATTGTCCTTCCAATTGCAATGTTGCTCAAGACCCTGATTGTGGCTGTCAAAATAATGATGGTTGTTGCGGAATTGGTTGTACTGATATTGATGATAACAATTGTACTGCCGGCTGTCCGCCGGGCCAAATCATGCCTCATAAAAAATGTGTTGACACCACTACTTGTCAGTCGATTGACTCTTGTGGGGTAAATGAATGTGAAACTCCTACCCAGTGTGCTGCTGGGCCTCCGCCAACTTGTGGTAATGGGGTAGTAGAGTCGGGGGAAGGTTGTGATGATGGAAATACCGTTTCTGGCGATGGTTGTAGTTCGGCTTGTCAGATTGAAGGCGGCGGAGGCGGAGGCATTATTACAATTGAGCCACCGATAACTGCTACTTCCTTTGAGGCCTTGGTTGCAGGAATTACCAATTTTATCTTCATTATTGCCTTGGTTTTGGCTCCCTTAATGATAATCATCGGCGCCATTTATCTTTTAACTTCCGGTGGTGATCCAAAAAAACTTGAGACCGGTAAAAACATCATTATTTATACCTTAATAGGTCTTGCCATAATTTTACTTGCCAAGGGCCTAATTGCTGTGTTAAAAACAATAATAGGAGTAAAATAGTTAAAAGGTCGAAAAAAAAATGAAAAATTGAAGATTTATGAAAAAATTTTTACCAATTCTAGTTTTAATTAGTTTTCTGGCTGTTTTATTAGTACCGATGGTAGCTTCAGCCCAAGTTCCTGAGAAATGTACGATAGTACGGGGTACCGGAATTACTGATTGTCCTTCAACCGGCGATGTTGCATATAATAAGTGTTATAAGGCTGGAACTGAAGTAATTTGTCCTGAAGGAGTTATCGGAGCAATTTGTTGCATAGCTCACAGTGTTGCAACCGTAACTGATTGGATATTTGTAATTTTATTATCAATAGCAATCATACTCGTCCTTATAGGAGCAATAAACATTTTGACAGCAGCCGGTGATCCATTGAAATTAGGTAAGGGAAGGGATTATATACTGTGGGCTGCCATTGGTTTAGTGGTTGCTTTCTTCGCCAAAGCAATTCCTGCTATTGTTAGAGCAATATTAACTTAATTAGGATTTTAATTTAAATCTAAATCAATCCCCCAGGTATTTTTAGCGCCTTTGGTGCTTGTTTGGTATGGGGGTTGATTTTTTTATTGAGAAAGCTAAAATGATTAAGATAAAATTTGTCGGAGTGGCGAAATTGGTACACGCGCCGGCCTTAGGAGCCGGTGGGGAAACCCTTGAGGGTTCGACTCCCTCCTCCGACACAAAACCCCGCCAGAACATGTTCTGGCGGGGTTAGTTTAAAAATTGAAAATTTTATCTATATTCCTACTTTTATCCTTCTCTTTTTTTCCCTTAAGATTTTTGGCAGTCTGACGGTCAAAATTCCGTCTTTCATTGTTGCTTCTGCTCGGTTAGGATCAACCTCGACTGGTAATATCACCTCTCTGGAAAATGGACCCCAATAACATTCTTGAGTAAAATAATCTCCCTCTTCGACAAGGGGTTTTTCTCTGCTTCCTTTAACAGTCAGAATATCTCTTTCTATTGAGATTTCTAAATCTTCCGGTTTTACTCCGGCAATGGCTGATTGAATTACCAAATCGGTTTCGGTTTGATAAACATCAATTGCCAATTCTCCCTCCGGCTCAAACCATTTCTCTTTACCTTCCGGGGGCTCTTTGATTTCAGGGGCCCGCTTGCGGGAGGGAGGCGGGAGGGTTGTAGTCTCCGGGGCTTTTTCTTGGATGGGAGGCGGACTAATTTCTATCTCCTCCTCTGTTTCTGGCATTTCTTTTGCTTTAATTTCAGATTTAGGGGGCTTTGTTTCAATTTTAAGTTCCCTTAGTTTTTTTGGCCGAGGGGCCCGCGAAGCGGGAGGACGCGGTGGGAGGGTTGTAGTTTTCATTTTCGGGGGTTTTTCTTCGATTTCCTCTTCCACTTCTTCTGGCGCTTCAATCCCCATTCCCTTTTTTAATTTTTCAAAAAAAGAATCCATATATTATATTTTACAAACACTGGCTAATTTTTTCAATCTTTTAAAACCTAACGAAACCAAAATAGCTAAACTAATTAGAATAACGACTGGAATTAAGAATTTTAAATCTCCCCCAATTTCCATTATAGAAAAATTGTAAAATCCATGCAAGATAATACTTATCCCCAACCCCAGGGAAAGAATGATTACCCTTTTTTTTGTTTCAAAAAAAGATAGGGCTAAAAAATATCCTACCATTCCTGAACACAGGGCATGCAAAAAAGTCGCTCCTAAAAATCTAAGAGCCGAAATTTCCAAAGCTCTGCTAACTAAAAAACCTGGGCCCAATCGGAACAAAATCAGAATATTTTCCAAGGCAGCAAACCCAAGGGCAGCAATTATCATGTAAAGCACGGCATCAATTGGTTCATCAAACTCCGGGTTCTTCAGAACTTTTTCCCGAACCACTAGATATTTTAAAACTTCTTCAATTAAAGCTACCCCAATGAAAGTATTAAAAATGGTAATTAAAAAAGGACTTAAAGCCATCCATCCACCTATTTTATCAAATCCCTTGAAAATTCCCATTTCTAAAAAAACTGCTGGAATAGCAATTAGCATTCCATAAAAGAAAATTTTAATGACCTCTAATTTTGGTTCAGGATGAACATCCTTCCTTAAATAAAAAAGCAACCAAATAATACTTGGTAAAACGCCAAAAATAATGTAAAAAGGGTAACTCAGGTGGGCCATTCTTCAATCATTAGACATTTCTTTTTATTTTTTATCGGTAATTTCTGGTAAATTTCTTCAGTAATAAAGGGAATCAATGGATGTAAGAGTTTCAAAGAGTTTAGTAACACATAAAGTAAAATTTTTTTAGTTTTTTCATTGTCTTGTTTTTTTGCTTTTTCAATGTATACGTCGCAAAAATCATGCCAGAAAAATTCGTAAAGCTTATGAGCCGACCTCCCAAACCGAAAACCCTCTAAATCCTTATCTACAGATTTTATGGTTTTATCTAATACTTTTAATATCTTTTTATCCGCCGAAGTTAGATTTTTCATCTGTGTTAATCTGTGTTCTTTATCTGTGTTAATTTGTGTAGGTTTGTTCATCAGAACAAACCTTGAAGCATTCCATAACTTATTGCAGAATTTTCTACCCATTATAATGTTGTCTTCTACGAATCGGATATCCTGCCCGCCCATAATTTGCCAACTGATGCCAAAGCGAGTGGCATCGGCTCCATATTTTTCTATAAGATTAACAGGGTCAATCCCGGTACCTAAAGATTTCGACATTCTTTTTCCCTCTCTAGTCAAAACAGTGGCATGGATATAAACATCTTTAAATGGTTCTTTTTGCATAAATTCCTTTCCCGAAAATATCATTCTGGCCACCCAGAGATTGATAATTCCCCGGTCGGTTGATAAAACATTAGTTGGATAAAACTTTTTCAAGTCCTTAGTTTTCTTCGGCCATCCCAGAGTGGCAAAGGGCCAAAGGGCTGAAGAAAACCAGGTGTCTAAGACGTCGGTCTGTCCAGGAATTGGAATTTTGTGCCCCCACCAAATTTGGCGGGAAATGCACCAGTCTCTTATATTCTTCAACCAGTCAAAGTAAACTTTTTCCCATTTTTTTGGAATAAATTTTATTTCCCCAGATTTAACTGCCTCAATAGCTGTTTTGGCTAGATCGGTCATTTTTAAAAACCATTGCTTAGAAAGAATGGGTTCAATAACTGCATTGCATCGATAGCATCTGGCAATATTGTGCCTGTAAGGCTCCACTTTTTCTAAGATTCCAATCTTTTTCATATCTTCAACAATTTGTTTTCTTGCTTCCATTACCGTTAAACCAGCATATTTTCCAGCTAATTTTGTCATCCGACCATCTGGGCCAATAACTTGTTTTTTCTCTAAGCCATGTTTTTCAGCCAATTCAAAGTCATGAATATCATGGGCTGGGGTTACCTTCATGGCGCCTGTTCCAAAATTAATATCCACCGACTCGTCGCCAATAACTTTCATTTTAGCTGGACCGAGAACAGTTTTAATCTCAATGATTTTACCAATGTAATTTTTATAGCGAGAATCTTTGGGATTGACGGCTACGGCCGTATCCCCTAATTTTGTCTCTGGCCTGACCGTGGCAATGGTTAAGGGGCCATATTTTATATAATAAAATTCAGCTGGTTCTTCCTGATAGATCAATTCTAAATCAGAAAGGCTGGTCTGGCAGCGGGGACACCAGTTAACCGTTTTTTCTCCCTGATAAATCAACCCCTTTTTATAATAATGGGAAAAAGCCTGCTCCGTTGCTTTAATGTAATCTTCGTCCATGGTAAACCTTGTCCGCGACCAATCGCAGGAAGCCCCCAATTTTTTAAGTTGGTCTGAAATAATATCTCCATATTTTTCCTTCCATTGCCAAATTCTTTCGATGAATTTTTCTCGACCTAAATCAAATCTATTTCGTCCCTCTTTTTTTAATTCTTTTTCAACAACTACCTGAGTAGCAATTCCGGCATGGTCGGTTCCTGGCAACCAGAGAGTTTTATATCCTTGGAGCCTCCGCCATCGAATTAAAATATCTTGAATTGTCGCATTCAAAGCGTGACCCATATGTAAGGTTCCGGTGACATTTGGCGGGGGAATAATAACGCAGTAAGGTTTTTTATGTCGCCGAGGCAATTTATCGGGATTAAAGTAACCTGACTTTTGCCAGAGAGTATAAATTTTATCCTCAACCTTTTTAGGGTCGTAAGTTTTTGAAAAGATGATTTTTCCTTGTTGGGTGGCTTGCCCGCCTAAATTTCTTTCGGAAACTTTGGCGGGTGAAGGTGGGTTGGAGTCCATATAAATTGATTTTAACACGCACTTGATTTTTTTCAATTTTTGAGTTAAAATGATTTTGATCTGGCCCTATCGTCTAGCCTGGTTTAGGACGGAAGATTTTCATTCTTCTAACACCGGTTCAAATCCGGTTGGGGCCGCAACTAAAATCGGAGATCAGATCTCCGAAAGTCTTTATGCAAAGGGATTACCTCAATTTCTCCCGGGCCCAGGACCTCAAAAATCCCAAGGAAAAAATTTTATACCGTTTTTTTGAAATTTTACCCGGCACTCTCTCTTGGGGAACCTTGGGAGGAGCTTTTATCTTATCTTGGTTGGTCCCAGCTCTGGTGGCTATTTTGATTATTATCTTTGACCTCTATTGGTTTCTCCGAATTTCTTATTTATCTTTTCATCAGTTTGCCTCTTGGCAACAGATGAAAAGGAATCTTAGAGTTGATTGGCTGAAAAAACTTGATAAATTAGCAATTAACAATCAACAATTAACAATTAACAATTGGAGAGATATCTATCATTTAATAATCTTGCCTATGCATAAAGAGGGTGCTGAGATAGTGAAACCAACCCTCGCCGCTTTAGTTGCTTCAAATTATCCCAAAGACAAAATGCTCATAGTTTTAGCTACTGAAGAAAGAGCCGGAGAGGCCGCTCAAAAATTGGCTAAAGAGATAGAAAGAGGGTTTGGGGAAATTTTTTTTCGGTTTTTAATCACCATCCATCCTAAAGATATTCCCGGGGAAGTGGCCGGGAGGGGTTCAAATTTAGCCTGGGCAGTCAAGGAAGCTAAAGAAAAAATAATTGGCCCATTAAAAATTCCTCAACAAAATATTATTGTTTCTGGTTTTGATATTGACACGAGGGTTTATCCCCAATATTTTGCCTGTCTCGCCTTTCACTATTTAAAAGCCAAAAAACCTCTCAGGTCAAGCTATCAACCAGTTTCAATTTATAATAACAACATCTGGCAGGTCCCAGCTTTTTCCAGGGTAATTTCCACTTCTGGCACCTTTTGGCAAATGATGCAGCAGGAAAGACCAGAACAATTAGTGACCTTCTCTTCTCACTCCATTCCTTTTAAAGTTTTCGAAGAAGTCGGCTATCCTACTGATTTAATGTCAGTTAACGATGACTCTCATATCTTCTGGAAATCTTACCTCGCTTACGATGGCGATTATCGGGTAATTCCTCTCCATTATCCTGTTTCCATGGATGCCGTATTGGGCAAAGGCTTTTTCAGAACGGCCATTAATCAATACAAACAGCAAAGGAGATGGGCTTGGGGGTGTAGTGAAATTCCCTACCTCATTTTTGGCTTCCTCAAAAATAAAAAAATCCCTCTTCGGGAAAAATTTCGTCACACCTTTAATGTCTTAGATGCGTTTTGGTCTTGGGCAACTTCGGCTTTGCTTATTTTCTTTTTGGGATGGTTACCTCTCCTTCTGGGAGGGGAGGGGTTTAACATTACCTTGCTCTCTTATAATTTGCCGAGGTTAACTAGTCAAATCATGACCTTGGCTATGATTGGGATGGTGGTTTCAGCTATTATTTCCCTTTTGCTTTTACCTCCCCGACCGGCAGATTGCTCCCGTTGGAAAAGTCTCTCCATGGTTTTTCAGTGGCTCTTGCTTCCCCTAACTTTAATTGTCTTTGGTACTTTTCCAGCCCTCGATGCCCAGGCCAGACTAATTTTAGGAAAGCCCCTTAGTTTTTGGGCCACCGAAAAAATCGGAAAATAATTTACTCGAGGTGGATTTTTTCTCTAAATTCTTCTAATTTCCCTCGCAATAGGGGGTATTTTTTTAATTCCGGGTCCTTAGCTAAAATTTCTTTTGCCGATTCTCGCGTTTTTTCTACCATCTCGATATCTTTTAATGATGCCATTACGAAATCGGGAAAACCCCATTGTCTTTGGCCGGTTAAATCTCCGGGACCCCTTAATTTCAAATCTTTTTCCGCTAGTTCAAAACCGTCTTGGGAGAGAGTTAATGCTTTCAGTCGCGGATTATACCGGAATTCGCTGAAAAGGAAACAATATGACTGGTCTTTGCCTCTTCCCACTCTTCCTCTGAACTGGTGGAGCTGCGAAAGCCCGAACTTGTCCGCTCCCTCAATCATCATTATGGCGGCGTTGGGAAAATCAATTCCCACTTCTATTACCGATGTTGAAACCAGTATATCGGTTTTTCTTTCCTTAAAACTTAAAAGGGCTTTTTCTTTTTCTTCGGTTTTCATTTTGCCGTGAAGCATTCCCACATTTAAATCGGGGAAAACGTCTTTTCTTAATTTTTCGTATTCCTGCTTTACCGCTTTCACATCAGCCACCCGAGCGAGGCGAAGCTGAGCGAAGGGTAAAGAAGAAGCGATAGCTTCTTCGCCCGGTTCGTCTGGTTCGATTCTCGGGCAAATTACAAACACCTGCCTGCCAGATTGTACTTCGCTTCTAATGAAATTATAGGCTTCCTGTCTTTTTTCGGGCGGAATGATTCTGGTGATTATCTTTTTTCTTCCTTTGGGCATTTCTTTAATCAAAGACAAATCCAGGTCGCCGTAAATTGTCAAAGCCAGCGTTCGGGGAATTGGAGTAGCTGACATCGAAAGAAAGTGAGGAATAAGTTTTGCTTGCCCGCCGTAGCCTTTATGGCAGAGGCGGGCCCTCTGTTCTATCCCAAAGCGGTGCTGTTCATCGATAACCACCAGCCCCAGTTTTTTAAATTCCACTTTTTCTTGCACCAAAGCGTGAGTTCCGATTAAAATGTCAATTTCCCCATTTTTTGTTTTGTCTATTATTTCTTTTCTTTTGATTTTTTTGCTGTCAAAGAGATTTTCTTTCCCTGTTATTAATCCGATTTTCACCTTAAATCCTTTTAATAAATCGTTGAACGTTTTAAAATGCTGCTTTGCCAAAATTTCGGTCGGCGCCATAAAAGCTGTCTGGAAGCCGGCCTTGACCGCGTTCAAAACCGCAATTGCGGCCACCACTGTTTTCCCGGAACCGACATCGCCGTCCAGAAGCCGGTTCATCGGCCTTGCTTTTTCCAGGTCTTTTAGAATTTGCCAGGCGGATTTTTTCTGGTCGAGAGTCAATTTAAAAGGAAGTTTTTTTATGAATTTTTTGATTACTTCAAGATTAATAGGAATAATGGTTGCTTTTTCTTTCGCTAATTTTATTTTTTCACGGAGAATCGCCGCAGCTAAGTCAAAAAGCTCTTCAAAGACAAATCTTTTTTTTGCCAGCTCGGCTTTTTCTAAAGCGTCGGGGAAATGAATTTGCCAGATTGCTTCCTTAATCGGAAGAAGATCTTGTTTTTCTCTTATTTCTTCGGGGAGAGTTTCAGGGATTCCGTCTTTTAATTTTGTTAAAAGGGGTTTGATAATAAATCTTAGCCAACGGGAAGACATTCCTTCTGTTTCAGGATAAACGGGAATAATTCTTCCGGTGTGAACCGAATCGTATCTTTCTCCGTTTCCCAGAGATTCTGCAAATTGGGGCGGAATTTTTTCATAGGCCGGACTGGATAGGTATTTTCTTCCTTTTTTTGAAACCATTTTCCCGGCCAGAAAAACAAAATCACCCTTTTTAAAGGTGTTTATTAAATAGGGTTGGTTAAACCAGCTAACTCGGATTGTCCCCGAATTATCAAATACCTGAGCCTCGGTGATTACCATTCTTCTTTTGAAAATCCGGATATTTTTAATATCGGTAATTTTTCCTTGGATGCAGACGGTTTTTCCTTCTTCAACTTCTGAAATCGGAATTATATCGGAAAAATCCTCATAGCGGTGGGGAAAATGGAACAAGAGATCGCCGACGGTCTTAATCCCCAATTTTTTTAATCTCGTTTGATATTGGGGACCAACCCGAGGAATTTCCGAAATTGCAGTAGAGAGATTCATGTGCGCCCGGTAGGAGTCGAACCTACGATCTCGGGGTCCGCAACCCCGCGCTTTATCCACTAAACTACGGGCGCATTCGATACTGTTTAAATTTATCATAAATTTTGCTTAAAATCAATTGACGAAAAGTCTCTTAAAAGGTAAAATAGGGCTACGGGAGGGGTCGCATAGTTGGTCTATTGCGCCTCACTGCTAATGAGGTAAGGGAGTAGTATCCCTTCGTGGGTTCGAATCCCACCCCCTCCGCCAGTTGGTAAAAGCGAAGTTTGGCTCGCCAGCCGATTTTCGGTTCAAAATCAAATTTTTTGCCTTTCAAAATAAAGTTCGAGCCGACATTTTTTAGAAATTGACGGATTTCTATTTTGTCGCCTTGCAACAAAAGAATTTTGGCTTGGCTACTCAATAAAATCACTTCTCGCATTGGTTCGAGCCAATTATTTCCTGTTTGTTCAAAATCTCTGATTTTCTGCTCAATGTCCAATTTTCCGTTGAGCATTTTTTGTTTCTTGGCTTGATATTCTTCGGGCGTTATTCCCTTGCCGTCAATAAACAAATCAAGCAGTTTGTCCATTTTCTGCTCAACTTCCACTTTTTGAGCTTGAAGATTTTGAACAAAAACTTTCGTTTCTTCTTGTGTCTGCTCTTTTTCTTTATTTATCTCGGCAAGCATATTGTTTGCCCAATCGTCAGGAATAGAAACTTTTTGAATAATTGTTTTTATCTGTTCAACAAGATTTTCTTCCCGCAAATATTTTTCGTCGCACTTTTGCTTTTTCTTGGTGCAACGATAATAGTGGTGTCCTTTTTGTTTTTCGGCGGTTATAAGGCAACCGCAATTCCCGCATTTCATAAATCCGGAAAAAGCAAATTCGTGTTTTCTCTTTCTCTTTTTCTTGCCTCGGTTATTCATTACTTGTTGAACAGAATCAAAAAGTTTCTTGGAAATAATTGGCTCGTGTGTTCCTTGATAGATTTCGCCATTAAACTTGAAAACGCCGTAATAAAATGGATTTTTCAACATTCGCTGGACACAGGAACAGGAAAGATCACTGCCTTTGTAGCTATCAAGTCCGGTATCCGCCAAAAACTGCTTTATAGATTTCAGGGTATATTCGCCTGTTGAGTAAAGCTCAAAACATTTTCTGATAACCGGCGATTTTTCTTTGTCGGTATCAATCGCTTTTGTTTTGTGATTATTAAGATAGCCGAGTGGCGCGAAGCCAGGCCAAATTCCTTTTCGCAGTTTTTGGCGGTGTCCTCGTTTTATATTTTCCGAAAGGTTATCTATGTAGTATTTGCTTTGACCAAAGGCAATGTTCATCATGAATTTTCCTTGCGGCGTTGAATCAAACCAAAATGTAGGAAATTTCAAATCTTTTATCTTTCCTGTGTCCAGTAGATAAATTATTTTTCCGCCGTCAACGGAATTGCAAGCTAATCTATCTGGATGCCAAGCCAAAATTCCGCCGGCTTCGCCAGCGCAAATCCGATCTAACATTTCTCCGAAAATTTTTCGGCCCGGTTCTTTGGCGGTTTGCGCCTCGCAAAGCGAGGCGACGATTTCAAGTTTTTCCCTGCCTGGCCGGCAGGCAGGTTTGGCGGCAAATTCTTTCAATTCAGAAAGTTGGGATTCAAGACTCAAAACCTGCCGTTCTTCGCTGTCCGTTGATTTTCTCGTGTAGATAAAATATTTCATATTTCTAAAAGATTAAAATTTGGAAAAGCCCGCTTCTGGCGTTCCGCTTTGCGGAACAAAGGCAAAAAATTTGATTTTGAACCGAAAATCGGCTGGCGAGCCCGCGTAGCGGGCGAGCCAAACTTCGCTTTTACCAACTGGCGGTGTCTGTTTGAAAATATCCGAACCGAAATTGCGTCTGGGCTCGGCGGGCGGAAGGGCAAAGACCAAACCCCCCTTCCGCCCGCCTCGCCTTGAAGCGGAAGCGAAAAGGCAGACCGCCAAAGAACCTGAAAAAATGTCGGCTCGAACTTTATTTTGGCCAGAAGCGGGCTTTTCCTCATTTTTTGTT
>Ga0210042_1003331_pt1 | contig 11710 bp, 10 predicted proteins | sample CryGeymeta201518_FD_183982 | JGI IMG/M metagenome (GOLD analysis project Ga0210042, IMG submission 183982) | Groundwater microbial communities from Crystal Geyser aquifers in Utah, USA - Crystal Geyser metaG 2015-18 (SPAdes) (version 2) | ecosystem: Environmental > Aquatic > Deep subsurface >... | reverse complement strand
CGCATTAGCTGAAATATTCCCTTTTTTCCCGACAACAGTCGGGATTGTTTTAAAATTTTTCAAATTTCTTTTTCTTTAATTATAGGGGGGGATAAGGTGTTTTCTCCGCTCATGGAATCACGGAAAAAACGATTTATTTATAAGGGGAAAAATGATATAATAAAAACATTAGAAATATTATATATATGGATAATAATCAAAAACATTTGAATCATATAGACAAGGTTAATTTAGGGTCTTATTATACCCCAGAAATTATTGTTGATTTAGCTTACTCTATTTTGAATAAAAACATTTCCGATATTAAAAATTGGACAATTTTAGATTCGTCTTGCGGATACGGATCTTTTTTAGTTAAAAAGGGTGTTGTAAAAAGATTAGTTGGAGCTGATATTGATAAGACAGCCATCATGGAGGCTCAAAAAAAGAACAAAGACATTACTTTTATTTGCCAAAATTCACTTGCGAATGTGTGTCGAGAAAACTTGGCTATAAAAACAGAAGAAAAACTTATAGCCATTGGCAATCCGCCATACAATGATACAACTTCCATAATCCGCAATTCCATTAAAGATGTTTCTGTTCAAAACATAATTGATTTTGATATAAAAACCAGGGATTTAGGCATGTCATTTTTATTGTCTTACGATAAACTTAAAGCTAATTATATTTGTGTTTTGCATCCTTTATCCTATTTAATCAAAAAGGCTAACTTCACCCTACTTTCAAAATTCGCCAAAAACTATAAATTAATTGACGGAATAATCATAAGCAGTCATGAATTTTCTGAAACTTCTCGCGGAATGGCTTTTCCAATCTTAATTGCTCTTTACAAAAGAGATCAGAACGGTATGAACTATGAATACATTAAAAATTATCAATTTAAAGTAAAGAATGATGGATATTTTTGTTTAAATGATTTCGATACAATAGTTAATTATGTTCAGAAATATCCCAATAAGAAATATCTAAATAAAAATGACAAGCCAGTCGCAAAATTTTGGACCTTGAGGGATATAAACGCTCTTAAAAGAAATCGGACTTTTATTGATTCCGATACTTACAATACAGTTTATATTCTAATGGAAAAATTTCCATATTATTGTTATATTGATGTGTTTAAGCAATATACCGATAAAATGCCATATTTTATTGGAAATTGCGATGTAATAATTGATAATGAAAAATTTAATAAAATAAAAGAGTGCTTTATTGCTCAAAGTGTTCACACAAACTCCATTTTAAAAAATAAATTTAAATTTAGAGAAATTCCTAATGCTAAATTAAAAATAGATAATTATTTTAAAGAACTATTGGGAAGTAAACTAGGTGAAAAATATGCCAAAAATTTTAATTAAAGAAAGTGAACATAAAATTGAAGTACCGATTGTATTAACTGCTGTAAGCGGAAAAATTCGCATCAAGAATCGTTCAATTGTAAATGAATACGGAACTCTTGTCGCAGTTAGGCGAGGTGAGTTTGCTTTAAGCAACTATGTTGAATGGCAAATTAGCTATGACGTCGTCAAAAAGGAAACTGAAAAATTAGCAGAATCATCACTACCAGAGACTGAGTTTATTGGCGCAAACAGCAAGACTAAAGCACTTTATGAGTTATCTGAGTATATTTGGTATTTTCATAAATGGTCTATTGTATCTAAAAAAGAGTTAGAGAGTGTTGTTAATTACCTTAATTCAATACCAGATAATGACTTAATTGATAATAATTCTGAATTACAGATTGATCGTAGTCATCAGATAGCAAAAAATATAAATGGATTTAATTTTAAGTACACTCAAGTTAAATACCCTCTTTTAATTTATAAATTTAACGGATACGAAATAGTTACAGAAATAAAAATTACCGAGAAACAATATGCAGTCGGCACCCAACCAATGCTATATTTATGTTTTCCAATCACAGAATTAAAATCAAAAACTAATTTAATCGGACGATGTGCTGAAGCAAAAGAAATTGCCCATTTTGAAATTTCAGAAAGCAACATCAAAGTATTTTTGGAAATGCTGAAAATGTTTGGTATTCTATCTAAAAACCACAAACATGATATTCTGCAAATTATCAATACGATTATAGAATAATCCCAACATTTTAACCTTTTGTTTGGGGAGAATAAGGAGTTTTGAATTTTTGGCATTCATCCTGTTAGATAATTTTAAATCTAACAGGATGAACCTCTGACCTCTCTGCCCAAAATCCAAAATGGAAAAAGATTTTTTTTCATTAATTTATAGAGGAGGAAAACGGTATTTTCTCCGCTATCGCGTCGAAAATAACATATTATATTTAACATAATAAAAATTTAACATAATAACTGTGGAAAACAAAAACATTGGAGAAGAATTTCTCGAACAAAAATATTGGAGCAACAAGAAGTTTCGGGAAGCGGCTGAAAAGACCGCCGAGCGAACCAAGACGCGGGAAGGAAAGAGCGTTCCCAATGAACCCGAGGCGCTCATAGAAAACTACCTGAAACGTTTTACTGACATCTTTGAGCGCGAAGACGAACAAAAACGCGAGCGTGGCGTGAAATCTATCAAGCGCCTTCTTCACCGCAAATATATCATCAAACCCGAGAACATCTCCGATGAATACATTAAAGGGGTGCTGTTCGGCAATTTTGTCGAGCAAAAGGGGTATAATCGTGGCGATCTCAAAAACCCGGATATCAAACAAGAATTGATTGAGCAATTCAACGCTGATACCGGATACGATTTTGAGGACTACTCGGTGCCGGAAAAAGAACGAAATGAGATAATAGAAATGGTCATCAAAGACCAAACAACCCGCCTTAACTCGTGGTTTGACTATCTTACCGGTCCTGAAGCAGAAGAAAACATCCCCGCCGCTTACCGCTACTGGACTTTTGCCGAGATGCTCAAACTTGGCAGTTACGATGACGAGCGCCAAACATACAACAAGCGCGCCCCAAACACCGTCACCAACTTCCCGGAACTTGACCAACAAGCCCTTGCCTTGGTTCTTGATGAGATAAGGGCAAAACAAAAAAACGAAACATCCCAACTTGTCTTAACTGAAAAAAAAGACCAGGACGAATTCAGAAAACGTCTTGACAGCGAAAACTTCGGCAAGCTTTACGGTTTTACGCAAGAGTATCTCAAGTCATTGCGCCTACCGACCGAACAGCTTACCATAATCAAGGGAAAATGGAAGGTCTTTCCCAAAGGAAGCGATGCTGGCGAAGTTACAAAAGCTCTCTCCGGCTTTCATACGCAATGGTGCATTGCCGGAGAAGGCACGGCCCAAGGATTTCTTTCCCACTCCGACCTCCATATTTATTTCTCGCAAGACCAAGAAGGCAAAAATACCATCCCCCGTGCCTGCATTGTTGATTCAAAAAAGCATGGCATAACCGAAGTGCGGGGCATTAGAAGCGATGAGACATCCAAACAGCACTTGGACGATTACATTACGCCAGTGGTTGACGAACATCTTGCTTCCATGGGCGGTGGAGAAAAGTGGCGCGACACAATGCAGGATATGAAGCAATTAGCCGATATCCATATAAAGAGCTTACAGGGAGAAGAGTTATTAAAAGACGACCTGCGATTTTTATATGAAATTGACAAGAAGATTCATTCAACCGGTTATTACCGCGATCCCCGCATTGCCCAGATTCTGAAAGGTCGCGATATTAAGGAGGATTTATCATCAATTTTAAATATTTCTAAAGATAAAATATCCACCACCCAAGAGGAAGCATTGTCAGGAGATATCGCATTTCATTACGGTGACCTTAATCTTGATAACCTAACCTCGGCCGAAGGACTGGAACTGCCAGAGTCAATCGGTGGTAGCCTTTATCTTAGAAGCCTAACCTCAGCTGCAGGACTGAAACTGCCAAAGTCAATTGGTGGCGACCTTGATCTTGGAATAACCTCGGCCGCAGGACTGAAACTGCCAGAGTCAATCGGTGGTAGCCTTTATCTTAGAAGCCTAACCTCAGCTGCAGGACTGAAACTGCCAGAGTCAATCGGTGGCAACCTTCATCTTGGAAGCTTAACCTCGGCTGCAGGACTGGAACTGCCAGAGTCAATCGGTGGCAACCTTTATCTTGGAAGCTTAACCTCGGCCGCAGGACTGAAACTGCCAGAGTCAATCGGTGGCAACCTTTATCTTAGAAGCCTAACCTCGGCCGAAGGACTGGAACTGCCAGAGTCAATCGGCGGTTATCTTGATCTTGATAGCCTAACCTCGGCCGAAGGACTGGAACTGCCAGAGTCAATCGGCGGTTATCTTGATCTTGATAGCCTAACCTCGGCCGCAGGACTGAAACTGCCAGAGTCAATCGGTGGCAACCTTTATCTTAGAAGACTAACCTCGGCCGAAGGACTGAAACTGCCAGAGTCAATCGGTGGCAACCTTTATCTTGGAAGCTTAACCTCGGCTGCAGGACTGGAAATGCCAGAGTCAATCGGCGGTTATCTTGATCTTGATAGCCTAACCTCGGCCGCAGGACTGGAACTGCCAGAGTCAATCGGCGGTAGCCTTTATCTTAGAAGCCTAACCTCGGCTGCAGGACTGAAACTGCCAAAGTCAATTGGTGGCGACCTTTATCTTGATAACCTAACCTCGGCCACAAGGCTGGAACTGCCAGAGTCAATCGGCGGTAGCATTCGTCTTGGAAGCCTAACCTCGGCCGAAAAAGAAGTGTTAATATCAAGATATCCACATTTAGCATCAAAAATATTATAGGGGTTTGAATTTTTGGCATTCATCCCCACCTCTCTGCCCAAAATCCAAAATGGAAAAAGATTTTTTTTCATTAATTTATAGAGGAGGAAAACGGTATTTTCTCCGCTATCGCGTCGAAAAACATCAGCTAACGCGAAATAAACGGTTCAGAAATTCCTCATTTTTTAGATTTTTAAATTAAGGTGTGAGAAATTTCCTTGCAAAAGCTCATTAACATATTGGACTCTATGAAAGAGCTAAAAGATATAACAAATTTATCCTAATTATTGGTTTCGGGGGTATAATCAGCTAATGAAATACATCAGTAATATTGCTCATCTTAGCAAGATGACCAAAGAGGTGGTTTATCATCGAATCAAGATAATTGAACTCTTTGATGAATTTGTCGTCAGAAATTTGAAAAATAATAAAAATATTATTTAAAATCCCGAAATGTATAGCTCTGTTGACTCGCTGAATTTTGTTGGCAAAATAATCAATAATAAACTATTTTACGAAAGCGATTACTCTAGTAAAATTAGTATATTAAATTTGGCGGACGGCAAACAAGCAAGCTTAGAAATTCCTATTACGGGAACTTCTCAATGAGATATTGATGGAAAGTATATCGTTTATTCTAACCGATCCAATGATGAAGCAGAAATTTTTATTGAGCCAATCAGCCATAATATTTTTTAAAAAACCGCAAATATCAAGTTAGATGAACGCGGTTTTTTATGGAAATCCTATCTTCTGAAAGATTCTATCTTGCCACCAGAGCTAAAATATGGTATATTTTAGCTGTCGAGCAGAGCTTATAAAGAAAAACTTGAAATTGTTAGGGTTCAAAAATTCGATTGAACGGTCGGTTTGTCGCCCCTTGTGAAGTTTACTCCGACTTTTCATCGGAGTTCGGGACAAAATATACTCGAACTATTTCCAGAATATTTTCGCGAATGTGGGTGATAAAATTCGTAGTTGATTGGCAATTCAAATTCCATTATTACTGCACATTTTTATTTTTTAATTTTTGTGCTAGGATAATTCTAAAGCCTGTATAATAATTGCTTTTGAAGCGAGAATAAGATTATTTTAGGCGAAAAAGGAAAATTATGAGGAAAGGTAGCTAATGCTACTTTGACGACTAATTTACATTTTGTAGCTAAAATAAGCTATTAGTAGTTATCAGATGCAGTTATTAGACAGGCTCTTAACTCATATTTTTTGACAACAAGGAGGCAGGCGCCATGGCGGAAAAGGAATATCCGTTTAGTCGCAATAAAGAATAAATGCTAATAAGACATCGCGGGCTAATTGAGGCAACGGTTCGTCATTTTTCTTTTTGTGGCGCGCCTGAAGATGATTTACGACAGGAAGCTGAACTTGCGTTTTGTAATGCAGTTGACCTTTTTGACGAGAACAAAAAAAACAAATTTGCATCCTATGTGGTTGAATGTATGAGAGGACGGATAAAAAATTTTTTGACCAAGTTTTTGTGGCAACGGCTTAAAGTCCCGACTAACATTATGGCAGTTGTTCAAAAGATATTACACAAAATAGATGAGTTGGAGAAAGAATACGGGCGAGTTCCAACCCTTAGCGAGCTAAGCGATCGTTGGGGCATTCCCATCAATCAACTTGAAAAAGCATTTGATGCTTTGGCAAATTTGCGCCCTTTATCTTTAAGCGAGGAAGTTGGGGAAGGGCTGTATCTTGAAGATGTGGTTGCTGTTACGAACGATGAAGTTGAGAGGGTTGATTTGTGCTTTGATATTGAGAAGGCGCTGGAACAGATACCTGATAATTATCAAATAATTTTACGCCGACTACTAGAAGGCGCAACTTTAACGCAGATTGCCAAAGAGCAGGGTTGCTCCCATCAAAATATCCATCGGAAAGCTAGGCAAGCTGGAAGGTGCCTGGCAGAGCACTTGTCTATTTACGATCAAGTTCATTTCTAACCAACCTCAATGTCCTTAAATATCCGCTTTGAGCAAGGGCGGATTTTTTGTTGACCCTTGCCAAACAGCTAAAAATTTGATATTTTTTGATTAGACTCATTACGAAATAATTTTTCGTAGCGAAATTATTTAATTGTAGTAGAAAAATTATTTCGTAATAAGTCTATTATGCTAAAAATTGATTTTTCAAAATTGATACAAAAAGATTATCTCCTCGAGCCAAAATTGCCAGCCTCGATCGAGCCAATACTTTATTTAATGATTTTTTTTAGTGTTTGTATCGCTTTGGCGACGTTAGTGACAATTTCTTATCGTCCGCACAATTATCTGTATAAAAATTTTAAAAATCGCATAAGCAAAATGTTCTGGGCTTGCGGATTGATCGGTTTTGTGTTATTATTTTTCCGTTGGCAAACATTATCATTTTTAAATTTAAGAATTTGGCTGGTCGCGCTGATTGCTTTTTTTATTTTATGGCTGGCGTATAATCTGCTTTTTTATTTTGTTTTATTGCCCAAACAACTGAAAGTCTATCAGCGACAAGTTGAATTTCAAAGTTTTTTACCCAAAAATAATGCAAAAAATTAAACAATTTGGCACGATGGCTGAGCTGGTTGACTCAATGGGCGATATGATCGTTCCATTTTCAGGTAATTCAACTTGCGAAGTGAAAATTATTCAAAAAACAAAAAGCCAAATTTTAGTTGATGTGGCAGCCGTTGCCATTGGCATTATTCCCGAAGGCGAATTTTCCTATGATGTGGAAGATTTAAAAGTAGGCGATAAAGTTTTAGTCTATATTTTAATGCTGGAAAACGAGGATGGGATGATGGTTTTATCTTTAAAGCGCGCAGATAAAGACAGGGTGTGGAATTTGCTTCAAAATAAATACGAAAGCCACGAACCGATCAAAGTGAAAATCTCGTCCGTTAATCGTGGCGGGCTACTGATAGAGTTTGGCGGAATTGATGGTTTTATTCCGGTGTCGCAATTGGCTCCCGCGCATTATCCCAAAGTGGAAGGTGGCGACGCAAATAAAATTTTAACTCGCTTGAAAATTTTGGTTGGCGCAACAATGACAGTCAAGGTTTTAAGTATCGACCAAAAAACAAACAAATTAATTTTTTCTGAAAAAGCATATTCCAACGAACGACTAATTACTGCCTCGGAAGATTTGCAACCAGGGCAAAAGCTTAAAGCGACTGTCACTGGTATTGTTGATTTTGGTATTTTCGTTAAACTTGATATACAGGACGTTTCTGGCAGAAAAGACAAAATTGACGGACTTATTCATATATCAGAAATTTCCTGGAATAAAGATGAAGATTGGAAAAAGAAATTTCAAATTGGACAAAAATTAGATGTGGCGGTAGTATCTACTTCTGGCGGAAAAGTTTCCTTGACCCTCAAACGGTTGGAAGAGGATCCATGGAAAAAGGCTTCGCGCGATTTGAAGGAGGGCGAAAAGGTTGAGGCGGAAATCACTCGACTCACCCCATTTGGCGCTTTTGTTAAAATAGATCGTCAGCTTGATGCGCTCGTGCACATTTCGCAAATGGACAAAGGTAAGCAAAGTTCTTTGAAGGAAGGCGAAAAGTATAAGTTTTATATTTTAAAAATAGATCCCGATAATCGGCGAATAAATTTATCAATGAAAAAACCAGACTCAGAGGATAAAGCGAACAAAAATGCGAAAAAAATTGACAAAAAATCAGCAGTAATAAAAGTTGCTAAAAAAGTAGAAAAAAAGATCGTTAAAAAAGAGAAAGCTAAAAAATCCACGGGAAAAATAACTAAAAAAGTCGCGGAAGACATAAAAAAAGTCGCTAAAAAGATTTCAGAAGCAAAAGCAAAGAAGTAAGAAGCAAAAAATGATTATTACTTGGCAAGGCGGGGAAAAGTTCACAGTAAAGACGAAAAATGCTGTGGTAAAAATTGGCGAAACAATTAAAATAAATGATTTTGAAATACACGGCGAAGGCGAGTACGAAGTCGGAGGTGTTGAGTGCCAAGGGATGATTGGTAATATATTCGTGTTCGCTTTTGGCGATATACGAATGGCGTATTTAAATAATTTAAAGCGAGCGTTGCGCGAAAACGAAAGAGACCTAATTGGAGAAATTGACATTTTGCTCACTCCGGTGAACGATTTAGCCAAACAAAATATTCAAAATCTTGAACCCAAAATTTCTATCCCTTACGGTTTTGAAGATTTGGGGAAATTTTGTCAAGATTTCAGTTGCCCGGAGCCAGTGGATAGAGTTAAACTTAAAAAAGCAGATTTGCCGGAAAAACACGAAATTATTGTGCTAAATTATTCTAAATAAATTTTAATGAATGAGACGCAAAGAATATCCGATCTAATCAACGCTTATAGCAATATACTTTTGATAATTCATCAGTTTCCGGACGGCGACACGATCGCTTCGTCTCTCGCGCTTTATATCGCGCTCAAAAAATTAGCAAAAAATGTGACAATTGCTTGCAATGATTCAGTGCCAGAGCCATTTTTATTTTTGCCTAAAGCTAGGGAAATAAAACGAGACTTTTTACAAGGTGATTGGGATTTGATTATAGTTTTAGATTGCGGTGATTTGCGGCGGACTGGTTATTCAGACAGAATTAAAGCTTTTGCTGGGCGAAAAAAACGGCTTATTAACATAGATCATCATCCGCGCAATGATTTGCACAAGATTGCCAATATAAATTTCTTTGACGAATCGGTCGCAGCAGTTGCCGAGCTGGTCGAGCCAATTATTACAATGCTGGGGGTGGAAATAGAAAAAGAAATCGCCACTTGCCTTTTAACAGCCATTTATACTGATACCGGCGGTTTTATGCATTCCAACACTACGCCAGAAACTTTGAGTTTGGCATCCAAACTTTTATCGCGTGGCGCGCGTCTGAAACTAATCATTCAAAATATAAATAACGCTAGAACATTGCCAAGTTTAAAATTATGGGGTAAAGCGCTGGAACGAATAGTTTATAATAGTAAATACGAAATTGTTTATTCCATTATTACGCAAAAAGATATACTAGAATGCGATGCCAAGTCAAGCGATGTGGCTGGCGTGGTAAATTTAATTAACAACATTCCGAATGCTAACGCAGTAATATTGTTTTGCGAATATCAAGGCAATGAAATTAGGGTAAGCTTAAGGACCGAGAAAAAGGGCGTAGATTTGTCGCGCCTGGCGAATTTTTTTGGCGGTGGCGGGCATAAAAAAGCCGCCGGATTTAATTTTCAAGGGAAAATATCGCGACTGGTTGACTTACGGTGAACGCATACAAATTTTACAGGCATATTTGCGCTTGGACGGTTTTTTGATTTTCAGAGCTAGATTTGGTAGAATGAAATTGTAGTTAGATTGGATTCACAAATGCCCAGATGGCGGAATGGTATACGCGCAACACTTAAAATGTTGTCCCGTTTACGGGATGAGGGTTCGACTCCCTCTCTGGGCAAAAACAAATAACACTCCAAATGCGAGTGTTATTTAGTATTAGTGCTTGACATTTGATTTAAAGTATATTGAACTATAGTAGTATAAGCTAAATATACTTTTGTATTTTGAAAAACAGAAATCCAGGGAGGAACGAAAATGATACGAAAAAATTGGCTGGCAATAAAGATAACAAGCAAGAAGCATTCTGCTAAGAAGATCTGGCTTGATATTTTTTGTTAGTTATGTATGCTTTTTTGACAATCATAAATGCGATGCAGAGGAAATGGAGTATTGCAGATATATGGTTTTTGGGTTGCCTTTGCTGGTTAGTAGCTATCGGTTTGAATTATATTTCTTGGAAAACATAAAAAACAGACAACAACAACATTTGAGCTGAAAAGGTTATCTTTTTATTTCATTGAAGTCCATGATTAAAGATCCACCACGGACTTTTTAAATATCGCATAAAATTTAAGTGCGCGCTCAAAAAGTTTGTCTTGTAATTTATTCCTTCACTTTTCCCAACCATTGGATTATATAGAAAAAAATCAAAGTTAATGCAAAAAATATGGCGGACGCCATAATAAACATTATTAAAACATTGCTCATTACGCGCGATTCAGTTTCCGCAAAAACAATTTGACCAGGTAAAAATAGGATAACTACTGCGATTACCCAAAAAAGTAATGATGCCACAAATAAGAATTTTACCATCACCCTCCAATTTGTTTTATTTTATCACAAAGCTTTTTTTTTAGCAAAAAATTTGGTATCATAATGTCATCTACGGCTTACGCAAAATATCATTCCACCTCTTTGTCATCCTCAACCGAAAGCGAAGCGCTTCGGATTGGGGATCTAGAGATTGCAGACTGGATTCCCGTTTTCACGGGAATGACCCGCTTAGAGAGCTTCGCTTCTAACGGGAATGACATACCCCTTGTCATCCTCAACCGAAAGCGAAGCGCTTCGGATTGTGGATCTAGTTGGATCTGGATTCCCGCTTGCGCGGGAATGACCCGCTTAGAGAGCTTCGCCTCTAACGGGAATGACACACCCTTTGTCATCCTCAACCGAAAGCCCCCTTTGTCATCCCCGACCTGATCGGGGATCCAGACAAAACGACTGGATTCCCGCTTGCGCGGGAATGACAAGCGGAACAAGAATAACGACAGACGAATTAAGCATAACAACAAAGAATCCGACGGGGCAAGCCCCGCGGTATTCTTTATTTTGCTATTTGAAATGGCTTCATCCTGTGGCAAACCACAGAGTATTCAGCCGTCTTGAAATAAGCGGAAATTTTGCGTAAGTTATGTAATCAATATAATCAATGAAATTAAAATTAATCCAATTTTTTCTGATAATCGGGTTAATCCTAGGGGGTGCGGGAGTTTTTTATTATTACTACCCACAAATTTGGGGGGAAGTTTTTTATCCCCTTGAATACAAAGATGAAATCTTAAAAGCGTCAGAGGAAAACAATTTGCCGAGAAATTTTATTTGCGCGGTAATTTTTACTGAATCGCATTTTAATCTCAACGCCAAGTCAAGCACAGGCGCGAGCGGTTTGATGCAACTGATGC
>Ga0210042_1003326_pt1 | contig 11720 bp, 10 predicted proteins | sample CryGeymeta201518_FD_183982 | JGI IMG/M metagenome (GOLD analysis project Ga0210042, IMG submission 183982) | Groundwater microbial communities from Crystal Geyser aquifers in Utah, USA - Crystal Geyser metaG 2015-18 (SPAdes) (version 2) | ecosystem: Environmental > Aquatic > Deep subsurface >... | reverse complement strand
TTTACGTTTTTAATTTACGGATTAATTCAAAGCAATAATAAAATTATTTCTCCAATTCCAGAAGAAAAAGGTGTAAAAGTTATCTTTGTATCTCCGACTAAATAGTACATTAATTTGGTATCTCCAGTTTGAAGAGTTTTCCTTGGCCACCAAGAAACAGGATATCAATAATATTTAAAATTAAATAAGCACTAATAAAAAGAACAAAGCCAATCACCGCGAATTTAAGTGTTCCTTGAGCTTTTTTTATTTTCTCTGCATTTCCAAGTGAAGTCAGATAGTTAAACGAACCGATCGCAAACATAATAAAAAGCACCAAAACAACCAAAGCCGAAGACATTATCAGGATATTATTAAAAACGACCTCAAAACATTTTAATGTGGGAACCCCATCAACGATGCACCCGGTTGGATTTGCAGCAGATTGTACTTCCCAATCACGAAGTTGAGCTAAAATTATAAAAAGAGAATACATTTATTTATGGTGCTGCTGTTACGGCTGGTGTTATTGGGGTAAGTAATTGAGGAATTACATCCTTAATGTCACAGGTTATTCCAAAACAAACGCTGTTCTTAAACACAACTTGTTCAAGAGTAATAACCAAAGCTAATACTGCCACTAAGATCACCAAACCAACCACTGCGGCTTGAATTTTTTCCTGCGCTTTGGTAACTTTTTCTTTTTCTCCGGCAGAAGTCACCCAAGTGATTGCTCCTAAAATTAAAAAAAGCAAGGCGGCAAGCGCTGCAATTACGAAAAAGAATCTAATTACAAACGTTAATATTGCTGTAAGAGAAGGAATAACAAATGGTAATCTGGCTTGAACATTATCAGCGGAAGTTGGAATGGGAGGATCAGCATAAACTGTACGAAAGACCAAGTTATTGAGATAATTTATTATATTCATATGTAATAATTTTAGAATAATCTTATTGTCCTTGTCAAGGACAATTTTGAGACTATGATACGAATAAAACAAAACAATGCGAATCTACGAATATACGAATAGAGGATGAATGTAACGACGAAGTTATAACCCCGAGTTTAGCCAAGGGGTTACAATTCCGAGTGTTAATCGAGGAACAATTTCGTTACAAATAGTAATAACTATTAACTTATTTGCTAGTCTTCTAACAATCGGTATTGCAATGCTTCCGCAATAGCGCTTTCTTTTATCGTTTCTTCCTGTGCCAAATCAGCTATAGTTTGCGCCACCTTAATCACCTTAAAATAAGAGCGGGCGGATAAATTAAACTTCACAATTGCATTTTTCAACAGCTCCACAGCCCCGGTTGTTAATTGACAAAATTTTTTAATCTGGACACTGGTCATTTCTCCATTAGTTCTAACAGAAGTCGTTGAAAGTCGTTGCCGCTGTCGTTTTCTTGCGGCAATCACTCTTTGTTGAATTTGTGAACTTGATTCTCCGGAAAAACGATTAATCAAACTGGCTTCGTCAACCGCCGGGACATCAAGATGGATATCAATCCGATCAAGCAGTGGGCCAGACAAACGCTTTTTATATTTTAATATCATTCCCGGTAAACATCTGCATGGCCGTTTCGGATGACCCAGATACCCGCATGGACAGGGATTTGACGCTGCCAACAGCAAAAACCGCGCTGGGAAAGTCAAGCTACCGGTTGCCCGTGAAACTGTTACTTCTCCATCCTCAAGTGGTTGACGTAGAGACTCCAACACTGATCGAGGAAATTCGGAAAATTCGTCCAAAAATAAAACTCCGCGATGAGCAAGTGAGATTTCTCCAGGACGGGGGCTGCTTCCTCCACCGATTAATCCAATTCTTGATGTGGTATGGTGTGGAGAGCGAAAAGGAGGTTGAGTGATTAAATTGTTTTTCCCAAGCAAGCCGCAGATTGAATAAATTTGAGAGACAAGAATAGTTTCTTGACGGTCAAGCGTTGGCAAAATTCCTGAAAATGCACGTGATAACATTGTCTTTCCAGCTCCAGGTGGGCCTTTCATATAAACGTTATGAAAGCCGGCGGCTGCGATTTCCATTGCCCGTCGCGCTTGTATTTGACCCTTAATGTCACAGAAATCAAATTTAGTTACTTGAGTTTGTCTTAACTGATCAAGATTAATTAGCATCTGTGGCTTAATCTCCCGATGTCCATTAAAAAAAAGTATTAAATCATTTAAACTATCAACCGGATAGACTGCAATTGTCGTAGCCAAACCGGCTTCAATTACATTAGAACGAGGAACAAATATACGTTTTAATTTTTTTTGTTCTGCTAATAATGCTAAAGAAATCACTCCGGGAACAGAACGCACGTCTCCTTTTAATGAAAGCTCCCCAACAAACATAGCGTCTCGGAGACATTCTCCGGACAAAATACCTGATGCAACTAAAATTCCTAAGGCAATCGGTAAATCAAATCCTGCTCCAACTTTTGGAATATCAGCCGGGGCTAAATTTACAGTGATCCGAGAATCAGGCATTTCTAAAGAAGCGTTTACTATTGCTGTGCGTACTCGATCTTTTGCTTCATCTATCGCCTTACTCGGTAGACCAACAATCGTAAAGGTTGGGAAACCCTTTCCAGCCACATCAACTTCCACCTCAATCAAAACCCCTTCTAGTCCCATTGTTGTTCCAGAATATACTCGTGCCAACATAAATTCATGATAAAAAGAATTAAAAATTTTGTCGAGGGACTATAGTCATCATTCTTAAGTAAATAGAAGATTAGAGTAAGCAAATAATTACGACTTATACAAAAGGCTGCTGTGTTTGTTTTTTCTTAATTAAATAGATTGTAAGAATAGTTCCCACTACAATTATTAAGGCGAGAAGCAATGCTAATACAATTAGCATTCTGTTTTGTTGGGTTTGATCATTGAAGATTGGGATAATATTCTGCGCTTTACTTGACGCTTTGTCAATTGCATTGCCTGTTACTGTTAATATAAGAGGAGCCTTACTAACCTCTCCACTACTTGAGGATATTCCCGTTGGATTACCTTTAATTACTTGACCAGATTGATTTTGTGCAATAAAAGGATTAATTTTTTGTTTTACAAAATATTCTTTATTTTGTGTAATAAATCTTGCAGTCGTAATTGGAGTTACATTTCCTGTTGCGGTAATATATCTAATTTTGTATGGCATTAACGGAAGCAGCTCTGAACTTAAACGAAAATGACCATTCACATCAGTTTTTGTTTGAGAGTACGGTCGATTGGAAAAAGTTAGATAAACACCAACGTTCGCATTTGGAATTATTACCCCTTTATCATCATAAGCATAACCCTCTAAATAACTAGGAATTGGATCAAAACTAAACGTAGATGTACTGGTATCATCGGCCTGTGCAAAAAATTTATTATTAATAAGTAATTTAATTTGTTGTTTAATTAAGCTAAAAAAATTTGTATTAATCTTTTGTTTATTTACAACTGTTGGACTTGTTAAATCAACTTTTGTTGCGTCAATCTCACCAAACATCTCGCCGGCAGTAAATTTTGACACATCAACTTCAATGGAAAACCAACCGTCTTTATCAGCGCTTTGATCACCAGCCACACCTTTTCCAAAAGGAATTTGTTTATAACGTACCGGTGGATCGTTAATTGTGCTATAAACTCCAGATATTTTTGCAAACGGATATGATAATCTCACTTTAAATAATTCTTTCCCATTATTCAGCCGATTTCTAAAAACTTCCATTTCTCTAATTTTTCTTTCACTTAAGGTTTTTGTTTGTGATATTAAGGGAATATCACGATGTTGAATTTTCCCACTTTGCTTAATTTCATAAATAAATGTCGGACTAGTTCCTCCAACTAACATCCCGGGATAAATATCTGAATATATTTTTTTATAATTTGAAGATAGTCTCTTGTTATCGTAAGGAAAAGATAATGTTGTGCTTGGCGGAACAACTCTCAAACGATATGTTCCATCTTCAACCACAAAACTAAAATGACCATCATCTGCGGTTCCAACTCCCAACTCTGAACGATATGGATTTTTTACCTTTCCCATTGGATCTTCATACTGAACCCAGTTTCCTTTTGTATCTTTATAATCAAGATAAACTAAGGCATTGTAAACCGGCTCTAAAGTTAAACTATTAAAAACTACTCCGTAGGGATCCCAACGAACAATCTCACAAACTCTGTTTGCCGTCTCCCAATCATTTGTTCCTAATTGCAATGTATTTTCTTGTCCTGTTACTGCTTGAGTCAGATCAACAAAGTTTAAGGTCATATATTTACGCGCCATATCTACAGATGAACTTTGCCACTCAATTGGTTCAATATCCGAGGTTGGATTATTGATTGGATTAACTTCTGTTGTTTTACCATCAGCCTTATACATCCCTTCAAACTTATATCCAATCGTTGCGGTTGCCTTATTAAAAGGCAGTTCCGGATCAGTAATGCTTGTGTTAAAAACTTCCGCATCAACTGCAGCATTTCCCGTCGTACAAAGACCTTTGCTCGTTCCAAGACACTCTAAAATATAAGTAGTTCCAGGATTGGGTTTCAAGTTCGGATCGGTTGTTAATCGCGCACGATGAACGTCTTGATATCCAGTCGATCCAACTCCTTGACAGTTTGCGCCAACCACATCGCATCGTTTTCCTATCAAACATGCCCATCTTTCATTCAATTGAGGGTTTTGAGCAACAACATTTGTAAGAAAAAAACTATTTAAAACAATTACAGATAATAAAATATAAAATAACTTTCTCATAAGTTCATGATATCAGTCTTTATTTACTATTGTCAATAATAAGAAACTATATTAAGATAAATTTATGAGTAGGTTATTAAGGATAGTGCCCGTATTTTTTAGTGTAATTTTTTGTTTAGTATTCTTATTTATTTTGCGTATTCAACCAGCTTTTGCAATTAAATATGATCTAATTCCTCCATCTGGAGAACTTACTCGCGGTCAACAGATTCAGTTCACAATTAATATTGATAGCGAAGGTACATCAATTGCAACTACGCAAATAGGAATGACATATGAGACAACTGTGCTTGAATATGTTAGCACTGTTCCCGGAGATGCAATGGGGACTGTTTCTGTCAGCCAATTGGAAAGTGGAAAGATACTTTTTTCAGGTACTAATCCGGGTGGATTTAGTGGCGCTGGAACATTTGCTTATGTTAATTTTAAAATAATCGCTGCGGTTCCGGGGGAAACGCAACTTTGTGTTCTTTGGGCGCCTCAAACCAATCCAACCACTCCTCCAACTCAACCAACGATCGCACCACAACCCACTGCTCTACCAAGAACCGGCGAAATTAAAAATCAAATTGGTTATCTTGCCGGGGGTGCACTTTTTGGCTTAATAGGATTGGGGGGGGCCATATATTTAAATCGTAATCGTTATCAACGAGTCTCCCCAAAAAAATCCCATCCACATAAAAAGAGTTCAGATTAATGAAAATTAATTTATTGCCCTATAAAACAATTTATCAAATGAAGAAATTTGCTTATTTACTTATCACTATCTTTCTTTTTTTTGTATCAATTAATCTTGTTCAGCAACCCATATTTGCAAGCATCAGTAATGATTCTGAATACTCAATAAAAATCCCCATTACTCCAATACCTTGCGGGGGGTCCGGCTGCCCTCAAGGTATGAGAGATAGATATAATAATTTATTTGAAAGATATAAGGAGTTGCAGTTGCCGCTTGAAGAAGAAACCTGTGCAGATGATTATTCTGATTTTCTCACCAACCCAATGATAAAACATTATTTTGTTGAGGATCCGGAAATCACTGTCCAGGGAAAAGCAAATGAACGTGCTCGCCAGTTTATTTCCTGGGTAATTAACCGCAATGCTATTGACGATCATCCGGTTCTTAAAGAAATATGGGGAATCTCCAGAAACGTCGCTTTTTTCTTGGTTCTACTTGTGGCCGCCATACTTGGGCTTGGAATTATTATTAGTCGAAAAACTAACTTTCAAACTTCGGTTCAAGTTTGGCCTGCTCTAAAAAAGATTGCTCTTTCTCTTTTGTACATTGCCTTTTCTGCAAGTATTGTTCTTCTACTTATTCAAGTTTCCGAAATAATGATGAAGTTTTTTATTGAAAATTTGGGAGGTCGTGACCTGTTTAATATTTACTTTTCTGATAATAGCCGAGAAAAAAACTATCTTGGATGGATTGGTTGTCGAGATTTGAATATTCGTGTTCAAGAATCAATTCAATCTGAAAGATTTTTACTAAATTTAACTAACATTACTTATTATGTAATGGGAACAATGCTACTTCTTCGAAAAATTCTTCTTTGGTTTCTTTTGTTTGTCTCTCCATTCTTAGCGATTCTGATGCCATTTGTATTAATTAAAAATATCGGGTGGATTTGGATTGGTGTATTTTTTCAGTGGTTATTTTATGGACCATTGTTTGCATTATTTCTTGGTGCATTGTCAAAAATTTGGCGCTCAGGAATTCCGTTTACCTTTGATTTCTCTCGTGTTGATCAAGCGGTTGGTTATATTTTTCCCAGTGGTTTAAACCTAACTTATGGAGGGCCAGCGCAGTTTCTGACTTTAGGAAACAATGGAAATTATATTGACACCTTTATTGAGTATGTTATTAGTTTGATCATGCTTTGGGCGGTAATATTCTTTCCTTGGTGGTTACTTCGTATTTTCCGCGACTATTGTTGTGATGGAATTTATGCAATGAAAAATATTTTAATGTCAATGTACGATCAAACCCATGCTGGGCCCAATCCATCCCCACCTTCAATCACCCCAAAACAACCATCAACATTTTCAACCGGAATTAGTATGAAAATTCCTCAAGATACCCCAGTTAGATCGTCAATTAAACTTGAAACAATTGAAGAAATCCGTAAAACTCGTACTGAAGATATTAGCAAGTCTCTAAATTTGACTACAACAAAACTAACTGATATCGCCCGTTTTGAAACCAATAAACAAACAAATGAAACTGTTCGTCGGAATCTTGATTATCTGGCAAATCCCACTCATGCCGGAACACCAAATGAACGACAAAAATATATGAATATCCGGACTGAATTATTCAGTCGTGCAATTAAAGAAGATCAGGTTGCAAAGCAAATCTTAACGAGCATTTCCAGTTCAAGAATTGAACAAATCAACCGCCGTCAGGATTTTTTCAAATCAGCCTCTGTTAGTGCTCCAGCAGCTACGGTAATTTCCTCCATAACTAACTTACCTGTTGCAACGGTAACTTCCGTCAGTTCTTCTCTTATCAAATCTGTTATTAACAATAGTCAAATTGTTAAAAACGTTGCACAAACAACGAATCTTCCAACCACCCAAATTCAAACTATTTTACAATCATATCAACACAATATTAGTCAACCAGTCGACCAAGTGGTTAATAATATTACCCAAACTACTGGTGTAAATAAAAATAAAGTTATTGAGGTAATTAAACAAACCAACTCCATACTGAAAAGTGCGACCTTCGATAATCTTATTAAACAAATTGCTACCTCAGAAAAAACCAAGGAAGTCGATGTTGAAACGATAATTGATAAACAATCCGATCTGGTTACTCAAACTACACCATTAAGTCCACCTGTCACTCAAATGGTAGCGCAAAAAACAAAATTAGCAGAACATAAAATCAATGCAATTAATTCTTCCTTCATTAATAATATTACCAATGATCAGAATTATGTTAGTCAGTTGTCACAATCAATCCAGCTTCCGACGCAAAAAATCCAAGCCGTACTTACTTCTTATACTCAACAAATTGGCCAATCACCAATGGATGTTATTAAGAATATTACTCGAGAAACCGGTTTGGAAAGAGGAAAGGTCATCCAGGTTCTAAAACAAGTAGTCGAAATTTTCAAACCGGAAATAAATATGGTCCAACAGGTTTCTGTATTGACGCAAGTCGAACCTAATCAGGTGCAAACGATTGTCTCAACATATCAGGAAAAAACAAAATTATCGGAGTCTACTCTACAAACCATCAGTCAAGACAACATGATTGAAAAAGACATTGTAAAACAAATTATGCAACAGTATTCCATCATCATTAATCAGACCGACGAGCAGAAAATTAACACTGTCGCTCAATCAAATAACTTAACCACAACTCAAGTACAAATGGTCGTAAATAATAAGCAAATACCAATGGTAAAAACTGAAGAACAAATTATCCAAGAAATTGCTAAAGAAACAGGAATTGTTAAGGAAAAAGTGGAAAAAGTAGTTAAACAAACAACAACATTAACGCAAACAAAAAATTTAAGTAAGCAATCGGTTAAAGAAGTTGCCGTTAAGGAAGATGTCACAGAAGAAGATGTCGAAATGATTATGAAAAATTCAATTCCAGTTGTAGTGGAGCCGGAAAAATACATTGAACAAACCGTTACTATTCCCCCATCAATTTCTCTTGAAGACTATGAAGAGGTTAAAAAAATGTGGATATCTCAATATGAAAAAGGTGAAGTTCCAACCACAGAAGACATATCAACGCGTGAGGAGTGGGTTAATAAAGATGTGGTTTTCGTCACTAATACATTGAACAAGCTTCTTTCCCCTAATGAGGAATTAAAACAACAGGGATTGGATGATTTGGGTTATATATTACCAATATTCTTAATCAATAATTTAAAAGGTGAAGAATTAATTGTTTATTTAAAAGCTAAAGTCGAAGCTGCCAAACAAGTGGCCGAACAAATTGATCGGGAAAAACAAATTGTGTTAAAGCTACAGAAAAAAGATGAGGAAGAATTAGTTGAGGTTGATCGACCTAAAACCAAAGCTGCTGCAAAAACTATGACATTGGAAGAATCAATGAAATTACCAGAAGAAAAAGAAGAAAAGGAACAGAAAAAAGAAGACATAGCTAAAGATGATCATGCCCAGACTTCTGATAAACAAACATCATCACAAACGCCACCGATACCAAATCCAACAACAAACGAAGAACCTAAAAAAACATCATAATTTCCAAAAAACTTCTTGGTTGCTTGCTATAATTAACCAATGGATTATTATAAACAAGCTCAGTGTTTGGTAAAAATTAACAAAGATGATCGTATCCTTGGAGAAATTGAGAAGTGGTATGCACATAAAAATAATGTTCTTCATCGAGGATATACAGCAATTCTTTATTATAAAAATAAAATTATTCTTCAACACCGAAAACATCTTGTTTTTGATAAAATTTATGATCTTTCATTTTCTTCACATCAGATTTATATTAACAATCAATTACAAGATGATGTTTCGGCAATTTATGAGGGTTTAAAAAGAGAGTGGAATTTAGACAAAAATGATCTTGTTCAATCACCTGAGTTTATTACAAAATTTTACTATCAAGCTCATGATCAAAATAGTGAATATTTCGAACATGAAATTGATTATATTTATAAAGTAGAATTGAAAGATCTTCCCAAACCTAACCTTAAATACGCTTTTGGAATGAAAACAATTGATCAATCAAAAATTAAAGCATTACCCCAACTTTTTCCCAATCTCGCTCCGTGGGTAAAAATAATTATTAAAGATGATATAATCTAGACAATTAAATCAGGGCGATCGATTGAGCATAACCATTAACGAGAACAGCTTAATTATGAAAAAATCAGAACAACTTCTAAATGAACTTGCCGGTTCTGTTACTGTTCCTAAGCGTTATAAAAATAAACCAATTGATTTTATTATTAAGGAAGCAAAAAAAGAATATTTTACCCAGCGGTGATAAAAACTTATTTTGTTAACACTAATTACTTCTTACGTTTATTGATCAAAGATAATAATCAGCAGTATCAAGTCGCTTATTTATTTTTCAAAAAAGCGGCTGATTATAAAATTAGGGTATTAACATCAACTGTAGTAATTTTTGAAATTTTCTGGGTATTGTCTTCCTTTTATCAGAAACAAAAAAAACAAGTTATTTCCCTTTTAGAAAATATCCTCAAAATGGATTTTGTGGAAATTGAACATCGACAAACATTAATCGAAGCATTGGAATTATATTCCCACAATTTTCTAGATTTTGAAGATTGTTATTATATTATTTTTGCAAAAAATTTTTCTGCAAATCTTGTTACTTTTGACCAAAAAATAAACAAAATGATGAAGTTATATAAAACGGAATGATCGTAGGTAGTTTGACTTAAAAAAACTTAACTTAATTATCTTAATAGGTTTAGAATCTTCAGTTTATTTTTTAAATCTCAACGATTATCATATAATCAATGAAACGAAGATTATTACTTTTTATAATATTTTTACCAATCCTATTCGTAACGGTTTTTCTAGGATATCAATTTTATTCACGCGCCACTTCAATCAAAGCCAATATTATTATTGACACAACTCAAATTGCCGGTCCGATTCCTGATCGTTGGAAAGCTTTGGCACAAGGAGGAGAAGAAATGGGCGTGCGGATGTTGGAAAATGTTGTTCCACAGGTAGCGGAACTTTATCCACGCTATATTCGTCTTGATCACATATATGATTTTTATGATGTAGTTAGTCGTGATGCTAATGGACAACTGTCTTTTAATTGGGCAAAGCTCGATGAAACCGTTTGCGATATTTATCACACTGGAGCTAAACCTTTTTTTTCATTAGGTTATATGCCGCTAACCATGTCTGAAAATGGAAGTTTGATTGATAAACCAAAAAACTGGAATGAATGGTCACTTTTAGTACAAAAAACCATCGAACACTACAGTGGTATAAATACCCGTTTATGTGGACAAATATATGGCCGGTGGTTAACTGATATTTACTATGAAGTGTGGAACGAACCAGATTTGGAATCATTTGGAAAATGGAGCATATATGGAGGAAGTAAAGATTATAAAACTTTTTACAAAATTTCTGTTAATGGTGCTAATCAAGCTAAGGATGTGTATCATTTCTTAATTGGTGGACCAGTTACAACCGCTCTATATAAAAATTGGTTCCAACGATTTTTGGATTTTACAACGGAAAATAATCTTCGTGTTGACTTTCTGTCTTGGCATCATTATTCAAAAAATGCTAATGATTTTGTTGATGATATGCATAAACTTAATGACTGGCTATCTTCACCACAATACTCCAAATATCGAGCCCTTCCAAAAATTATTAGTGAGTGGGGTTTTGATAGCGACCCCAATCCAATTGCTGACACTGAAACAGGCGCCGCCCATACAATTGCATCTATTAGAAACTTTATTGAGGAAAACTTTGAGCTGGCTTTTTTATTTGAAATTAAAGATGGACCAACTCCACGTTGGGGCATATTGAGACATAAAGGAGAAAAAACACAAAGATATAAAGCCTTACAAATGCTTAATTCTCTCGACGGTAATCGTATTAAACTTTCTGGTGAGGGGACCTTTGTCACCGGACTCGCCAGCATAAACTCTGAACATACTAGTGTTCTTTTAGTTAATTATGATTTAGATAATCGCAATACTGAGTCTGTTCCAGTAACCTTTACAAAGTTGTTTAATGGAAATTATTCTTTATCAATAACATATCTCGATGGAAACATAATCAATTATAATTTTAAGGCAGTTAGTGGACAGGTTACAAAAGAAATATTAATGCCCCCGAATTCTATTGTTTCTGTTAAGCTAAAATGAATATAGTTGACGCAAAACGAAATGTCCGTTTTTGTCATTCCCTCGTAGGAGGGAATCCAGACACAATATACATTATAAATAAGGTAATTATAGACTAGATCCCCGTCTTTACGGGGATGACATTTTG
>Ga0210042_1003321_pt1 | contig 11727 bp, 10 predicted proteins | sample CryGeymeta201518_FD_183982 | JGI IMG/M metagenome (GOLD analysis project Ga0210042, IMG submission 183982) | Groundwater microbial communities from Crystal Geyser aquifers in Utah, USA - Crystal Geyser metaG 2015-18 (SPAdes) (version 2) | ecosystem: Environmental > Aquatic > Deep subsurface >... | reverse complement strand
CTGCCAGCGGAGGAACATCTGCAAATAGCGGACAAGAATGTTCGCCCCCTTCCATTACAATTACAATTTTTCTTGACATATTTATGGTTTTGTGGTATTCTTTATTTATACTCATGGAGGTGAGATGAAAAATGACTACCATAAGAGAAGAATTACAGAGAGAGGGTGATGAAATCTTATTGGATGTATTGGCTGAAACTGCAACTATTGCAAAGGAAAGGATTATTAAGCATAAGGATTTAAGTGTAGAAAATGTTATTCCCCTTTTGTTGCTTTCCCAATATAATCACATTGCCCATCTTGACATAGAACTTAAACAAGGACTTGCGAATTTAGAGCAGAAGATGGATGAACGATTTGAGAAAATAGGACAAGTAATGGATGAACGGTTTGAGAAGATGGGACAAATGATGGATACACGGTTTGAGAAGGTGGATGAACGGTTTGTGGATGTATACAAAAGCATTTCAGTCATTCATAGCCAGATTAGCAATCAAACCAAGTGGATGTTTGGGATAGGGGTAGGGATAGTAGCTATTCTGAGTGGGCTTATGACCTTCCTGAAGTTTGGGTAAAGGGAAAATGGAGGAAAAGATGAGAAATTCAATGATGAAGGAAAATGAGAGGCATATTTTGAGTTTACTGCCTACTCTCTTACAAAAAGATGATGAATTTAGAAGAAGTGTCTCTGTTATCTTGAGTGAAGTGTTTGCAACAAAGGGTGAACTAAGACAGATATTGGAGGAGATTAGTAAGAGCAGAGAAGAATCTAATAAGCGATTTGAAGAGATGGATAGACGATTTGAGCAGCGTCAGATAGAGATAGATAAGCGATTTGATGCTATGGATAAGCGATTCGATGCTATGGATAAGCGATTTGATGTTATGGATAAGCGATTTGATGCTATGGATAAGCGATTTGATGTTATGGATAAGCGATTTGATGCTATGGATAAGCGATTTGATGTTATGGATAAACAATTCGAGGATCAAAAGGATTGGGTTAGCACAGTTATAGGAGGGCTTCAAGGAAGGGCAGGTAGAAATTTAGAGGATACTATTGCTGGAACATTGAGGGTTGCGTTGAAAAGAAAAGACATAAAACCAGAGAGTATCAAATTGCGTCAAAAGATTCAAGATGATGATGGTATAATTGGTCCAAAAGGCAGAGACTATGAGTTTGATATATTGATGCATAATGGAGAAACAGCCATCTTTGAGATAAAATCCTATGCTGAGACAGAAGATGTCCTCCGATTTAATGATAAGGTAGAGCTTGCAAAACAGAAACTTGGTTTAATAAATCCTTCAAAGATATTCATCACCTTGCAGAAACATAAAGACATGATGAATACCTGTAAGGAGACAGGTGTAGAATTGGTGTAATTGCCTCTTATAGCCCTTTCGTAATGGAAAATGGGGACAGCACCCTATTTCCAAACAGCATCACTAATACAATCACTCCAAGGGAAATAATACTTATCCAATAGCCAAGGCTAAAGGACATTGGAGCATAGACAAACCTGATGTTTCGTTCACCCTTTGTCAGACTAACTGCCCGAAAGATAAAATTTGCCCGATAAATCTCCGACTCTTTTCCATCTACAAATGCCTTCCATCCGGGATACCATGTATCACCAAGTACCAGAAATCCATCTTCATTCATTTTGGCATGAATAGTTACCTCTGATGGATGATAGGCTGTAAATTGAGCCGCCCCTGCAGATGGAAGGCTAACGACATCCTCTACAGTATCTTTTGAGCCTTGATGTTGTAGCGTTTTTTCCAGAATAACCGTGGTGTATGGGTCAAAATCAGGGGAAGATAATCTGCTGAGAATGGCTGCCTCATCTGTAATTACCTCTGCTTTTGACACACATAATAACCGTGGAACAACAGCCTTGTTTTCATACACCCTTAATGAAGGCATAGTATTTTCTTTGAATCTTGTTTGATGCACCTCAATCAGATCAGGGCTTTTCAACTCCCAGAAGGTGGTAATATATTTTACATTTTGTATGCCAAGTAATTTTGTAAACTGTGGCTTTGGTACGGCAAACCCCAATGGGTCATCCATGGAGTGTTTGTAAAGTGAAATATTATCCATGTTGCGATAGAACCCATGGATTGTTACCAATCTTTGGGGTGCAAAGGCTGGATAGCCATCAGAAGAGGAAATACCATAATCCATATTTGAATTTGGCTGCATAACCCCACGATGAGCCGCATATAATCCCAGATCACCCTTCCAACCTTTAGACATGGCATGAACCATGCTCCATGACTCATCCCCGCCAAAGCTGTATATCCGATACATTGCCTTGTCCTTTTTGAGAAATTTGACACTTTCGGGTTCAGACAACCATGTTTTTGGAGATATGGTTGGATTATGCTTCATGCCAAAATTAAACAGGTCAAGGATAATTAAGGCACAAATAGCGACTTGAACCACTCTTTTGGTCTTGAATGATTTAATCCTTTCCATCAAAAAGGTAATACCAAATCCTGCCAGAATAATGATGGAAAAGTCAAACAGTAAAAGAAAGCGATTGGGAAAACGAAAGAACTTTAACCCTGGCATACATTTCCAGAGTAATTCAAATAAAGGGGTGTACTTGCCTAAGGTAAGAAGCAGGGAAAGGGTTGCCATTAATCCAAACAGCCTGACAAAGCTATTGCGTGTACAATAAACGCAAAACCCAAATATTCCAAGGAATAGCGGTAAAATCCCCACATACCCGCAATTTTCCCAGAACAGGGTCATCTGTCCGCTAATATCTCGCTGATATGTGGCTTGAGCAGGGTCACCATAGTAGTATGGAAATATCAGGGTAATAAGATTTTCTACTGGATATGGCCAGGCAACAGCATCCTGAAATGAAAGCCCGCTTGCCCTGGTAGCCAGCCCAGTGAATTCATAGGTAGGCAAAAGCTGGACAGCCGCAAGCCCAACGCCAATAATACCAATTAACACAAAGCCGCTTGCAAGGGAAAATGGGGAAAATGGGGACAGCGCCCTATTTTTTCTTCTAAAAATAGGGCGCTGTCCCCATTTTCCCTCTGGATGGATATGGTATGATGTCCATATTTGCGAACCAATACGAAACAAGAGGTAAAATCCTGCCCCAAGCATGGAATAGTATGCCATCTGAAAATGCCCGGCCAGAATTTGACAGGCAAAGACCAATCCACCGGGAATAGCCCAGATAAGCCTTTTATCCATCAGGAGTTTTTCTATACAAAAAAACAAGAGTGGCAGCCAACATGAGGCAGTAATAAGGTTTGCATGTTTGAGGTGTGTTACGAAAAAGCCACAAAAGGTAAAGGCAACCGCACCAATAAATGCAGGGAATATAGTTAGCCCAATGGTTCTGGCATAGACAAAAAAGAATGTTCCACAAAGCATAAAATTCAAGATAATCGAGTAGTTATACGCAATCCAATCAGGAAACAAACCAAAGAGCAGAAGGCTGAGAGGATACAACCCACCCATTTCCCCCTCAGCAAATACCGGAAAGCCACAATAAATATCAGGTGTCCATAATGGCAATGAACACTGTTGCAAACACCTGTCCAAAAAACTACGAAATGGAAAGTTCAGGTTGCAAAGATCACTAGTAGTCATATCACCAGTAATAAATACCCCACCAAGCATAGCAGCCTTGTAAAAGTAGATAAGAACAAGTCCGGCTAATGCAGCGATAGGAATAATATTTCGTTTCATATGTAAATCCTTTTTACCACCAAGATTAAATGGGGACAGCGCCCTATTTTTAATCACTCGTTTTTACCACGAAGAGCACGAAGAGCACGAAGAAATTACAGAACAAACCGTTTAATTCCATCTTTGAGCCTTCTGACATTAAAGTTGATAAGCAGGCCTGTTTTAATCCGTGCCAGTTTCATGTATGTCAACAACTGTGCTTCATGGATTCCTTTTATTTCCTCAACGCTCTTCAACTCCATGATCAGTTCGTTTTCAACCAGCAAATCCACACGGTATCCACAGTCAAGTCGAACACCCTTATATTCAACTGGAAGTGGATGTTGAAGATTAAACTTGATACCATTCAGCTTCAGTTCGTGAGCCAGACATTGCTCATATGTCGATTCCAACAACCCGGGACCGAGTTCTCGATGGACATCTATTGCACAGCCAATGACTTGATTCGACAACTCATCAAATTCCATCTTTTGTCTCCTTAGTGTTCTTCGTGTTCTTCGTGGTAAAAGTGTTCCATATTCTCCCCTTGATACACCCCTGCATACCCCTGATCAACCATCTCCGGAAGCCTGAAAAAGAGGAGTTGAATAAGTCTGGCATTCTTTTTGACCCGAAATCCGTAAGGGTTATGGACGAGTAACAATGCCTCGCTTCTGCCGGAGTATCCAGAATCCCAGACCGCAGTCTCAACACTCACGCCGCATCGTAGCAGGCTTGAACGGGGTCTGGCAATAGCCATCATATCCTTAGGGATATGGACTATTTCGTTAAAGATTATCTTGTACTGTCCTGATTCAAGTAGAAACCATCCCTCTGAATCTGGCTCTAAGGCATTGGTTTTCGCTAATATCCTATCCTGATTATAAAAACCAAGCGTTCCATGTTCAACAAATGTTTCTACTGCACAAAGACTTAATTCCACCCCATTTATCTGCACCTGAGCCTCCATATCAATCAGGCATTCAACAAGTTTTTGGGTTTGAATAAGATTAACCAGCTCTTCTTGAGCAAGAAATGTTCCCATAATATTTCTCCTCCTGCTTGTCCAATAAACAAACACTTAGATACTAAAGAATGTCCAATTTTTGGACAGCTTTGTCTATAATGATACAACATTATTTTGATTTTGTCAATAAAATTTTCGTAACTACTCACCACAGAGACATAGAAACACAAGATGAATATTCTGGCATAGAACTTGCTACTATTTATCAGATGGGTTGAATTTCCCTTAATCACAGCAAAGGAGATACAAGACAATGATGAAAAAAATTGCAGCTATTTTTTTATGTTCCGTAACTATGGTAAGTTATGCCTTTGGGGCAGATATTAATACTGATGGCTTTGAAGATGTGAATTGCTTGAGTGATTGGACAATATTTCCTTCAGTCTCAGAGCTTGGGGTAGACTTATATAGCCCTGGTTATATGAGTGATTATTGTGTCAAAATAACTGGGGCTGGATTAATCCCCCCACAGGATGAAGGTTACATATCTTCGTTACCATGGACAAATGGTGGGTATCTTTCCATAGAAAAACCAAGCGATTGGGAACGGGAATCTGTTTATACCTTGCGGTGTATGATACGGGCAGATAATGGTGTCAGTAGTAAAGCGTATCTTGAGTGTGATGACCCTGATGGCGATGTGATTTTGAGTAAAAGTCCATCATTTACCCCGCCATCTGAATGGACAGAGTGTATCCTGAATGGTTCTATCAAGAATAGCCCCATGACTACCATCAAGCTGGGCTATGAGGCAGGGAGCGGGACGGTTTATATTGATGATGTTTCGTTCTATAATTCTAATTGTTATCTTCAATCTAATACCCCACTTGTATTTTATGTCAATGATCCAGACGATGCCACAATTACTGTTACTATCAGCAGATTACAAGGGGCAACAGCCTCAACTACTCCTGTGGTTTCTATCTATGACCCATTTGGTCAGCTTAAACTGACAAAAACCTGTGAGCCGGGCAACCAGTTATATGTTCTAACCATTCCCCCTGATAATATCAAGGGGGAAAATCGGATAGAGATTCCACAGGATATTTCATCTGTCTGGCGGGTATCTGCAAAGGGCTTGATATTTGATGGCAAGGAGTTATCTATGAAGTCAGGGGTTGATGGTGTGGTGTATTTTGCCGTAAACGATCAGGCAACCTTTACCATGAGATTAAAAGATAGGGTAGGGGATACAGGCACTTGTTCAGCCACCCTGTATAATCCTGATGGTCTGGCAGTAAAAAAAATAACATGGATAGCAGGCTCCGAAGAATGGCATGATATAATTATGGATGGTTCGGCAACAGGCGGGGTCTGGGCGGTTGGGGTTAACAGCCAACAAGGGAATATCCTTGTTCGGGCAGAGGGCATTCCCCCATATTTTTCCTTTACAAGGGACTCTTATTTCCTGCCAGCGATATGGCGTTATCCAGCAGAGAGTTTTCCTGTAATTACAACTCAAGCTAAAACAATAATCAGTAGGGATGAGAAAATAACCCTCAGTATCCCGGTGGGAGGGATTAACCAGAATGGTACAGTAACTATTCGGAAGATAGATGCCCCGATTATTCCCATCGGGTATTCACTTGCCAGCTCGGTTTATAATATTGAACTTCGGGGTACGGCATCCATCCTTCAACCTCGGCAGGCTATCCCTCTTATCTTTCGCTATGATGATACATCTTTATCTGAATCGGCAGAAAAATCGCTGGCTGTTTTTTATTACGGCACAAGTACTGTTAATACCAATACAGCTACATGGGTACCCCTGCCAACAATAGAACGCTCGATAAAGAATAACCTTATTCGTGTAAGCGTTCCACGATTTGCACCCATTGCGATTCTGGCTTCACCATCATGGCAGGCAAGGATTTTTGTAGAAACAACAGAAGGAGTCAGGGATGATGGTAATTATTTTGGATTGGACTCTGGTGCGAAAAATACCTATGATGACCCCTTTGACCTTGAGGAAGAGCCGGCAACGCCTTCACCCTCTGTTTCCATTTACACTACAGCACCAAATGGGACAAAATTTACAAGGGATATTCGGGCATTAAAGGATTTAAGTCTAGGTGTTGAGGAATGGGCTTTTGATGTAAATACTGCTGTGCTTCTTCGTAACGGGGCACAGGTGACCATTACCTGGGATATTTCAAGTATTCCATCAAACTATCCGATAAGTCTGGTAGAGGTTAATCAACAACAAGTTGATTTAAGGGAGATAAAGGCGTATGGCTTTGTTGCTCCAACCGGTAACAATACCAGAAGGTTTATCTTACGGATTGGCGGTCAAAAAGAGGGAACAATTACCGCAAGCCGTATATTTTCCAATAATTGGAACCTGTGCTCAATCCCTTTGCTCCTGATAAATCCTGATCCTGAGGTAGTTTTCCCCGGGGTACAACCGCTTCGTATTTCAAAGTTTATTGATGGCAAGTATCTGGCTTATGAACAGGAAGGAAATTTTGGGACAATCTCGCCGGGTACGGGTTATTGGTTTAAGTCTAATGGAAGTATGACCATTAATTTTACTGGACATGCCTTGAGAAATGGGACGCAGAGTATTCCTGTTGTCTCTGGTTGGAATCTTATAGGCAATCCCTTTACCTTTGGGGTAGGCTGGAATGATATTTTCTTTTCTTATGGAACAGTAACAGAAAGAATAGCTGACGGTAGGACAATCAAGGATGGATTTTATAAGTATGGGACGGACAAGAGCGGTAAGGTAGGATACCTTATGAAAAGGTATAGAGACAAGACTGTTATGGGACCATGGGAAGGGTACTGGATATACTCACCCATGGCAGGGAAGCTTTCGATACCTGCTATCCCAAGTCAGCCATTGGCAGGTGCTCCTGAACTGTTGCAGGAACAAAGGGATTGGGAGGTAAGGTTATCGGTATTCACAGATAAAAGCATGGATCAGGATAATTATCTTGGTGTGGCTGATAATGTTACTAATAGATATATATTTGAACCACCAGATGGGTATTCTCCATTCATCAGTCTCTATTTTCCAGTTAATGATCAAAATATCTCTGGTAATTTTGCCTGTGTTTACAAGTCTCCACTCATCCTAAATTCTCCAAAGCTCTGGGATTTTGAGGTGTTGGCTGATGGTATGCAGAATACAGCCGTAACCCTTCAGTGGCAGGGGGTGCCAGATGGCTGTAGCCTTTGCTTAGTTGACATGACACTTGATAAAAAGATAGATATGAAGCAACTTAGCAGCTATACCTACAATAATGGACAGGAAAGGGTAAGGAAATTTCAGGTTGTGGCTGTTTTGTCCCCAACTGAGACACGGACGGCAAATGGACAGATATATGCCTGGCCAAATCCATTGACTGTTAATGGGGTGCCGCCTGAGGAGTTTACCTTTGCAGGTTTTTCATCTGCTAATAGCGAGATCAAGGTTTATACTCTGGCTGGTGAATTGATTGCCACGATTAAGAATAAGAACATATGGAATGCAAAGAATGACGATGACAGGGTGGTTGCCAGTGGGGTTTATTTCTTTGTGGTGGAAAGTGAAGGCAGTGTAAAGAAAACAGGGAAGTTGGCGGTGATAAGGTAGCACAGACATTCTTGTCTGTGATTTTTAAGACATAACTACGAAAGGCACGAAAACCGCGAAAAGTTCTGTAATATTATTATTTTTCGTGTTTTTCGTGTTTTTCGTAGTTAAAAATATCTGTGGTAATTTCCGGTTGCACAGGTTGTAAATTATTACAAAAAGGATGAGCAAGCATATGTCCGTAATCGAAAAGGCAAAACAAATAAGGATGTTGATATTGGATGTGGATGGTGTATTAACCGATGGCGGGATCATTGTTGATTCTGATGGCAGGGAAACAAAGGTGTTCAATGTTTATGATGGGGCAGGAATTGAATTAGCTCATCGGGCAGGGTTATTGACCGCTATTATTTCTGGCAGATACTCTGCACCGGTTGAACATCGGGCAAGGGAATTAAAGATTAATGAGGTTTATCAGGGCGTGGCAGATAAGGTTGTTGTTTATAATCAACTGTTATCTAAATATGGCATTACATCAGAGCAGACAGCCTATATAGGTGATGATATTTTTGACATTCCACTTCTCAAACAGGCAGGATTATCCTTTTCACCGGCAAATGGTCGGCAAGAGGTAATGAATGTTGTTGATTTCGTAACTCAGGCTAATGGCGGCAGGGGTGCGGTACGAGAGGCGATTGAGATTATTTTGAAGGCACAGGGGAAATGGGAAGAAATAGGCAATAAGTAGGAAAGAGAAAAATTTGCAGGGACGACTAATCCCATCCCTGCAAATTATCAGAGGGAAGATGTTTATTCTACTTCCACTGGCTCTGTCTCTGTCTCTTCTACACCAATTGTTTCTGCGAGAAAGAATCCCATGAATGGGGTTATTACTACGAACAGCGGACAAATATTACACCTCGGAAGAGTCTTACTGCACAATTCCTTGCCCAACTGAACAATCAGGGCATGATACTCGTTGTAAATAGCTACATCAGATGGCAGATTGTTCATAAATAGCTTTTGAATATGGGTATAACCTGCATCCTCTTCAATAAGTTTGTGCCGACTAAGAAATCTGCGGGTATAGGCATCTACCACAAAGATGGGCTTGTAACAGGCATAAAGGATAATAGAATCAGCGGTTTCCATGCCAATACCATTAACCTGTAAGAGTTCATGCCTTAATGTCCACATCTCTGTTTCCTTCATTAATTCCATACTGCCTTCATATTGCAAAAACAGAAAATCAACAAATGCCTTCAGCTTTTTAGCCTTTTGGTTGTAATACCCTGAGGAACGGATCATTTCACCAAGCAGGTTAATATCAATATCTCTGATACATTCAGGAGAAAGAAGGTTATGCTCTTTTAATCGATTGATTGCTTTCTCCACATTTGTCCATGCCGTGTTCTGGGTAAGAATTGCCCCAATAGACACCTCAAATGGTGTTTCACCAGGCCACCAATGAAGTGGACCAAATGCCTTGTATAAGCTATCATAGATTTCCAGTAAAATCTTTTCCATTCTACTACCTACTGCCTCTAATGCAGGCGAACACATAGGTTCGCCCCTACTGTCTACTTCTTCCCTTGCTTTCCCTTCCCCTGCGTTTTCTCCCCTTTTAGATTTACCAATTTCCATGGGTGGAGTCTCAGGTCTTCGCTCAACAGCTTGAGATTATTGGCTGTTTCTGACAGGTCATTAGCTATTTTTTTATCCTTTATGATCATTCCCAAGCTGCCGTTTCCTTTATCAATTTTTTTGCAAAGGTTAGAAAAATTTGAGGCAATACTGGAAAATTCTGTGAGGCATTTACTTACGCCTTTATCTGTATTGAGAATAGCAGTATTCAGATTTTTTGTTGCTTTCTTGAGTTCTCCGGTCACACATTGCAACTCAGCCCTATTCTCATTTACTGTTTTCTCCAGGGTAGTAGAAAGCCTGTTAAAGCTATGGATACCTGATGAAATATCATTCTTATTATTCTTTATCAATTTATTTATCTCTTCTGTAATCTCATGGGTATTGTGAATAATAGCAGATATTTCATCCCAGTTAATCTTGCCGCTAAACATCAGCTTATCCAGAAATTTCACCTGATAATCCAGCATCTTCACCATTTTTTCGCTGCGCACCAAAATTTCTTCCATATTGACAGGGTTTTCTCCCATTATAGAATCATTATTTTTTAATAGCCTTCCCTTTTTCCCTAATGTAATCTCTATGTATTTTTCCCCTACAATGCCAAGGGAGTTTATGGTTATCCTTGAATCAGAACGAATTCTGGCACTTGATTCCACCCAGATAGTAGTCTCAATTTGATTGCCAATCAATTGTAAATCCCGTACTTCTCCAATCTCCATGCCAGCCAATCTTACTGGTGCCCCAACAGCCAGCCCACTAATATAATCAAATGTCACTTTTATCTGATACCCCTGGCGATAAAAGCTCCTTCCACCAGCCATGGTAATCATTATTCCAGCAATAATAATAGCTGTGGCAACTACAACACCTATTTTTAATTCTTGTCGCATATTTATCTCCTCAATCACTAATAATTGGTCCCTCAGCACTTCCAGTAATAAACTGCTGTACCACAGGGTGATGTGTATTTTTTATTTTCTCAGGTGTTCCAATCTCAATGATTTTCCCATCATAAAGCATAGCAATACGGTCAGCAATGGTATAGGCTGAAGTCATATCATGGGTAACGATTATGGATGTCAAAGAAAGTTTAGCTTGTAATTCCTTGATCAATTTATTAATATTAGCGGCAAGGATTGGGTCAAGCCCTGTGGTTGGTTCATCATACAGGATAATCTCAGGTGAAGCAGCTATTGCCCTTGCCAATCCTACTCGTTTCCTCATCCCACCGCTCAAATCTGAGGGCATCAAATACTCAACGCCTGATAATCCAACCAATTTCAACTTTTCCGAAACTATTTTCATTATCTGGCTCTTTTTCGTATTGGTATGTTCAAATAAAAAAAATCCTACATTTTCCGCCACATTCAAGGAATCAAAAAGGGCTGCCCCCTGAAATAACATGCCAAATCTTTTTCTAATTGCCTGCATACTCTGTTCATTCATTCGGGTAATATCCTGATCAAATACCTCTATCTTCCCCCGTTCAGGTTTCATCAAACCAATGATATGCTTTAAGAGTATACTCTTTCCACACCCACTTCTTCCAATAATAACCATTGTCTCGCCCTTTTCTATATTCAGGGTTACACCCTTCAGGACTTTATTAAGGCCAAAACCCTTCCATACATCAGTAATGTTGACCATGGTGTGATACTCCTTTGATAATGGTGGTAGGACAGGCATTCTTGCCTGTCATCACTGCCTATTTGCTTGTTAGACTAAAAGAGATTAAACCACGAAGGACACGAAGAACACGAAGTGAAATTTGACAAAATATCCAATAAAGTTAAAGGTATAAAAAAGTTTGTTTTCTAAAATCTTCGTGTGTTT
>Ga0210042_1003320_pt1 | contig 11728 bp, 9 predicted proteins | sample CryGeymeta201518_FD_183982 | JGI IMG/M metagenome (GOLD analysis project Ga0210042, IMG submission 183982) | Groundwater microbial communities from Crystal Geyser aquifers in Utah, USA - Crystal Geyser metaG 2015-18 (SPAdes) (version 2) | ecosystem: Environmental > Aquatic > Deep subsurface >... | reverse complement strand
ACGTCACCCAGACCGTAATCAAGCAAGAAAAAAACATCAAAAAAAAAGCTTGCTGCGATAAAAATAGCAGCAAGCCTTTATTTTTGGCGGGCGGACGTCTTGCAGATCATTGTCTGCAAACCGCATAAATGCTAGCTTTTTTGAATTAAGAAAGTTAGCATACCCCCAAAAATACCCCCTGAAACTCGACTTGACTGTGATCACCGCACAGCCAGCCATCAGATAGCCACCAAGAGGCAAAAAATATCTCACTTGTCGTACCTCACCAACAACCGAAATCCAACGTTGGGACGACGTCGGCAATCGCTAACCCAGCGCGTTGGTCCAGACCAGAAGTGCGCGCCTCAAACAATTGACGAAGTGCGAATTCGGACAGGCACCAAAACTAGTCAAGCGCTCAGGCCGTTCTTCCCCAAGTTCACTTGATGCCTGAGGACCAGCCCCAACAGGGTTTGTCTAATGCCAGTCAATCTTGCAACGGTTGCAGCTCTAACTGGCACGTCACCCCCACTGTTCGAATGCATGCGAACTGCGCCCACATACGTAGCAAGCTCATCCTCGAAAGATTCAAGTTGTGCTTCAACTTGCGCTAACAGCCCAACAGAAAGCAATTCCAAGGTTTTGAACCCTGGCTTGAGCCTTAACAAGGTTGTGTGGTGTTGACCATACCAAGTCTTCACCCCATCCTCAGAAAAGCTAGGGTCTGTCACGTCAGGAAGCTCGGAAATGACGTCGGATGAGAGCTTGACAAAAGGCTCAATCGAAGCGGGTGAAACAATTTTTCGTAGCCAAAAATCATCCTGAATTGACTGTTCACGCGCACTCGCATCCTTCTGCTTGTTGTAATACACCGCGTAAGCGGACAAACCCAAGGCTATGAGGCTGATCACTATCGACGGCCCAGCTACAAGAAGCTTATCAACGACACTATCAGGAACGGGTCTGCAAATTATTACGGCATGACTTGCCGTCACATTCACTGAACCACATTCAGCAGGCAGCACTAGAGGCGTCACTGAGGCCGCAGGAACCACCCCGACAGGAAGGTTCGGCGCAGAGCTTGCACTTGCCGGTTTAGCTGGCAACGCAACTGCTACTGGCTGAGTCATGAAAAAAGCTTGCGAGTTTCCAGAGCGTACGAGATGTACTCTTCAAAATCATTCTGAAGAAACGACGGGGTTTTAAAGTGGAACCGTTTCACAAATGCATCACGGCTCCCTGCCCTTATAACGCTTGGGCCAAACATGCCAAGAAAGAAAGAGCTCGTGACAGTGTAGGTCCCATCCGGGACAATGATTTCGACAACATCCGCGCCATCGTCAATTTGATCAAGCTTGACTTGCTTCCGCGCGCTCTCGCCACGGGCACGACCAGCGTACACTGGCCCGTTAAATTTTGAAAAATCAATGTTCACAGCGGTGCTCATGCTTTTACTCCTGACGTTTCAGCAGTATTTTTGAGACTGAGAGGGTACTTTATCAGCAACATGGTACCCGGAAAGGATATCCCTTGTAACTCCGTGACACATTGCGCGTCCGGCAATGAATGCAAGTCATTTTTGGAATTAAACGCTATGTTACCGTCCTGCAAAGCGTATTTCCCATCAAAAACAATGCGTGTGTTGCCCGAGATCAAATTCATCACTGCCCCCCCAAAATTTCCAACGGCAGCACACTCGCGTTGAATTTTCATAAAGAAAGTGATCAATTCGAACGATCCGTATCCTCGGGTAGTCACTCCCTCGCCAAGATTTTTGGAGCTCACACCCCGCTGCAGGGCAATAATTGTCAGAAGTCGTTCACGACACCACCCTGACGAGAAAAATCCTCGCTTCTCATGTTCATCTAAGTACGGTTGAACGTATTTGCGCGCGTAATGGCCTGGTGGCAGATCATCAAGCGTACGGGCAATGGTTTTGCCGAAATTGAAGATGCATATCTCGCAAACCCAGTCGTCTGTATTGGTATCCAGATAGCCCTGAATTGTCCAATCGTACATACCGGCATGCTCTTCAGCATTGTCGATCACTTCACCAATGTACTTAGCCAATACGCTTCTAGCCTCAGGGATAAGTTCCTTTCGAATTCGCCCTAAACATGCATTTACGTGGTCCACAAATTTTTGTGTGGTGCGATTTTTTTCATCTGTATCATTTAATCGAACAGCTCGGACGTAGTTTTTACAACGATGCTCAAACGTCTCTAGGCGCGAGGCCACCGCTGGTTCTGGGTACTCGTGAAAAATCTTCAACCTCTTGATCACCCCCATCGCTTGTACGCGACGACGTAGCTCAGGTGTTACTGGATATTTTCCATTCCAACGAATACGGTGCCCAGTTCGCTTGGCCTTAGTTGTTGCTTCCTCCACAAGAACATCCAACAAGCCATTTGCCGCCAAGTCGTAGCTGCGCATTTTGCTCATGTCAATATGAACTTCACGGACGCGAGGCCACTGCAACTGACATGCCAAAACCATAATGGCACGAAGAACCTCAACCGGGTTTTCAAGCACTGAAAATTTTTCAGGAACCACAAACTTTATCCGCCCCTTTTTGTCTGGCACAGCTGCAGGCAAGTGAGTGCTAAGTAACCCGAGAATCGCTGAATGTGTTCCGAAGGCTCTCATTGCTGCTAAGTGCCCATTCCGTTTACTTTTTTTCAACGCCCGCTCTAGTCTGCGCTCGTAACGATCAGACTTATTCGCCCTTTTGCCTCTTAAAAAAAGGGGAACATCGACCTTGGCTAGATGACGCATTTCAAACTTCCCTCATCGTTCAATGTTTGTTTTCTGTGAATCAGCTCACCAGCCGTGCCGTCATCGGGTCATAAACCATGTCGGCAATTGACCCGTCTCGAATGCGTTCAACCGCTTCGTCGATCACATGGAGCGGCACCAGGAACCACTCCCTCGGCTTGACAGGGTTGCCGAAACGGTCATCGATGGTCACGTCAATCTGTGCCGCGCCAAACAAGCGGTGAAAGAGACTTTCCATCCGGGTGCGGTTCAGGTTGTGAAGTTTGTAGGTTGCAATAATTTCCACGTCGGCCAAGAGATAGGTTGCATCTGTTGCCGCCGCTGCGATGCGTGTTTCCACTTTGCCGCCAGTCACGCCGATTTTGTGAATAAGTTCGCGGTGCTCAATCACAAATGGATGGGTAGACAGACTTCGCAACACGTAGATGGTGCCGGACGCAATGTCATCAGGCTCGGCCATGCTGCCAAACAACGGGCCATCATCCATGCGGATAAGGCGTCTTCCTACGGGCATGTCGCCGTCAGGATAGAGCGAACGCGAAAGCGAGCGCAGTAAAAGGTCACCTTCTGTACCGTTGTCAAAAATGACTCTTAGGCGCGGGTTATCGCGGCCATCCTTGGTTTTGGAACCTTCATTCATTTCGGCCACGTAAGCTGTCTGACCGCCAATGATGAAGAAATCGCCCACATCAATGCTGGCGTCTTTAATGAAAGGCTTGGTCATCCAAACGCCAGACTTGAGACCGGCGATGGCCTCATCGAACAAGGGCCTGAAGTGCTCAAAATCCGCGCATGGCGTCCGGTTGGCAATTTCTTCTGCAGCCCTTATCTCGACATACGGGCGCACATTGCGCAACACGGTGATGTTGTTTTGGTCTGCATGGGCAGGGTCAATGCCCAGCTCGGCTAGCAGTGCATCCTCGTCCATCGCATCTACATCGATCTGGGCCTGAGCCATCCCGGAGAGCAGGCCAGGACCGTCCAGCTCCGCCAACAGGGTTTGTGCCTCGGGCAATTTGCGCAGTTGGTCCAGACGCACGGCATAGAGACGCTCAAAGATATCGCGTTCCTCGCCATGCAGAGGGGCGCGTCCATGGGTCTGGTGAAAGCGCAGGATGTCCTCAAAACCCGCAATGATGCGTTCCTCACGCGGCGTACGGCTTGAAACCTTCAGCGGAGCAACTTCAACGCCCAACGCGTCCAGCAGTTCGTCGTCGTCCATTTCAGCCATGGGAGCTCTCTCCCTCAGCTTGCGCGGCCTTGGCCTGCGCGCGGTATCGGGCAAAGGCGGCTACACCTTCAGCCATACGTTTTTCCCAAGCATCTGCTGAATTGATGTCCGGCAAGCGGCCACGTTCATTCTTGAACTGCAAGGCTCGTTTTGCCAAGTCTCGTGCTTCCTCTTCGGGAATGCTCACCTTTTTGGCTGCAATGGCGGCCTGCACCTGGCGCAGCGATTTTTCATCCATTGCCTTTGCCAGCACCGCATACGCGGCATCGAACGGGTTGATTCGGTCGATCAGGTCAATGTCCAGGTCGCGCACGTTAATGAACTTGCGCACACCATCGATCAGCGCGGTGCTACCCTGTGCGGTAGCGGCACCATTGGAATCGGTCATGGTCAGCGCCAATTTGGCCTGCTGGGTGATGTTCATGGCCGCAATCGCGTGTTGCCGAATGGCCTCTTGGTCGGTGTCACTGAGATCCGGGTAGCGCTCACGCACGATCTTACCCATGCGCAACTGGGTCAGCTCCTCTGGCAAGGTGTTCTCTTTGTCAAACAGGCCGCGTTCCAGCGTGGTCTTGTCTTGCAAGAAACTGGTGACGACTTCGTTTAGGTCTTCCTTGCAGATGCGTGTGGCCTCCGGGGTTTGAGGCGTTGTCAGGCCGTTGATCTCAACGTGAATCTGGCCGGTATCTTTATTCACACCGACGTTGTGACCACCATCCTTATAGCCATCGTCGCCGTAATCGAAGCCCTCTTTAGGACCCATGTTTTTGGGCGTGAACTCATAACGCGGTGCCAGCACCTGCTCCATCAGCAAGCTGGCAGAAATGGCCTTGAGCATGTCGTTCACGGCCTCAGCTACCAAAGATTGGTCGGCTGTGGGCTCGGCAATCAGGTTGGTGAAGCGCGCCCGTTCTTTGCCCACTGCATCGCGGGTGGCGCGGCCAATGATCTGCACGATTTCAGTCAGGCTGCTGCGGTAGCCAATGGTGAGCGCGTGTTCGCACCAAATCCAGTCAAAGCCTTCTTTTGCCATGCCCAGCGCGATGATGACATCGACATGGTCACGGTTGTTCTTTTGTGCAGGGTCTTTCAGCGCGGTGAGCACGCGCGAACGCTCGGCTTGGTCGCTGTCGTCCACCAAGTCCGCCACCTTCAGGGTACGGCCATCACGGGTCAGCACCAAATGAAAGCCAGTGACGGGATCAATACCCTTCCATTCACCCATGCCGTGCATGATTTCATCCACCTCCCGTTGCTTGTCCTTCAAGCTTTCGCGGGCGTTCACGTTGGGGATATGGACGATGGTTTTCAGTGCCGGGTCCAACACCTTGCCAACGGCATCCACATAGGGGCCGGTGTAAAAGAAATAGCCGATGTCCAGAGATTTGAGCCATTGGTAGCCGTTAAGCTGCTCGTAGTAGGTGTAGGTGACCGTTTCGAACTTGGCTTCATCAGCTGGACTCAACACGGCCTCGCTGTCACCACGGAAGTAAGAGCCAGTCATAGCCACCATGTGCACCTTGTCGCGGGCAATGAGCGCCCCAAGCTGACCGCCCAGCACGTTGCCTGGGTTGCTGGAAACATGGTGAAACTCGTCGATGGCGATCAGGCGGTTGTCAAAGGCCTGAATGCCCAGCTCTTCCACAGCAAAGCGGAATGTGGCGTGGGTGCAGACCAGCACTTGGTCGGTGCTGGCAAGGAACTCGCCCACGGCCTTGACCTTGGACTTGGCGACCTTCACATCGTCAATGCCAGGGGCATTGCACAGATTCCACTGTGGTGCCACCTGCCAGTCCCAGTAAAAGCCGTAGTGGCTCAGGGGCTCATCGGCAAAGCTGCTGCCGATGGAGCGCTCTGGCACCACCACAATGGCCTGCTGCAGGCCCTGGTTGTTAAGTTTGTCCAACGCGATGAACATCAATGCGCGGGATTTGCCGGATGCTGGTGGCGATTTGATCAGCAGGTACTGCTCGCCGCGTTTGGCATAGGCGCGCTCCTGCATGGCGCGCATGCCCAGCGCGTTGGCCGTGCTGGAGGCACCCGTGCGCGCCGTGGTTATGGACACCGACGGCACGGTGTAGGCATTGGTCGGGTTGCTGGCTTGTTGGCTCATTGTTTTTTCTTCCCTTTTATTGCTTTTGCTGCGGGCTTAGCCTTGGCCGCTACTGTCATTTTTGTATAAAGCTCAAACAGCTTTTCCAGCCGCTCGGTATCGTTCTTGAACCGGCGCCCGATGTAAATGCGCTCAAGCACCTCGTCATTGCGCTCATGGGCGTGGCGCAGGTTGTCCGGCATGGTCTCCGGGTCGTACAGGTCGGCGATGGTGGCAGGGAAGTGCGCCTCACGAGCCAGCAGGATGTTTTCGGCGCAGGCGGTCAGGTCGGCCTTGTTTTGCTCAGTGAGCAGGGGGACAGGGAAGGTGTTCCAGCCGAGGGTGTTGGAGTAACGGTAACGTGTTTCCAGCTTGCCACAGACCGTGGCAATCCAAACCAAATGAATTCGGGATACGAGGAGTGCAAACGTCCAAAGGTCCGCATTGAAAACACCGAAAGCACCATCGTTAACAATTGCGCCCTTCTGATGAACTGATATCGGTAAATATTCTCGACGTTCTGACGAGACACGAGGCACAAGTATTACGCTCTCGCTTCCATCTTGCCGAACTTGTTGGAAGACATATGGAGTTTCCGCCCCTGCTTTAGTCAAAGCCTTCTTGCTCACACTCCTAATTTTTACCACACCATCAGTGCGTGACTTGATTTGCTTTATTGACATTGCCTCATCGGCATTATTCTTATTAATCCAGAGACAGTATCTATGCTGTCCATTGATCGTATCGTCAGAGCCGAGCAAGAGACGGATGTACGGCACCGTGCGAGCATTTTGCTTTGACATTTTCCTTGCATCTTCTGAAGAAAGAATTAAATGACCTCCGTCGACAGGCTTGCTTCCATTGGTCATTTCTTCAATTTCGGACAGAACATCTGATCGAGCGGAAATATGTATATCACGGTAAGGTACCAAATAAGCATTGATGTTTTCAACATCACGCCGCTTGATTCCTTCATTTCCTGCGTCTTCGTACAAAGACACTTTGCTCGTTGACTTTTTGGCCAGCCCAATAATCACCACCGTCACGCCCGCATTATGTGAAGCCAGATTGGCCCACTTGAACGAAGTAAATGCAAAATTAATGCGCAGGGTATCTCCAACGATCAAAGGCCACAATCGCGCAACCTGTTCTCCCTGAGTAATCGAATTTGTACTTACAAAAGCACATGCAGCCTTTGTTGCCTTTGCGTACCGCGTAAATTGCAGAAACCAACCAGACACGTAATCAAGCGATTTCCAGCTGTCAGTTTCAACTGCGAAAAGTGCTTCCATATCCAACTTCTGTGGAGGTGCTTGTTCAGTACCACCTTTGTAAGGAGGATTGCCGCAAATAAATGTCTCACCACCGTCGTTTTGAAAGTCGATTTCACTTTGATTCACCGGTCCATCAAAAAGGTCATCTGAAATTAGCTTCACACCAGTGCCCGTAGGCGGGCAGATGCTCAACCAATCCAGTCGCAGCGCATTCCCACAAACAATCCAGTTCTGAGCGTCTAACGGCAAAAACTCGGCCACGGCGTCTTTTTGACCACGGTAGAGCACGTCGCACTGGTATTCGGCGATGATGAGCGCCAGGCGCGCAATTTCTGCCGGAAAGTTACGCAGCTCGATACCACGGAAGTTATTCACTGGTATCTCGCTACCTAGGTGCGACTCGCCCCGGCGGCGGTTGATTTCTGCCTCGATTTCACGCATTTTCTTGTAGGCAATCACCAAGAAGTTGCCGGAGCCGCAAGCCGGGTCAAACACGCGGATGCGCGCCATGCGCTTGCGCAGGTTCAGCAGCTTGGCCTTGTTGTCGCCTGCAGCGTCGAGTTGCGCATGCAGATCGTCCAAAAACAAGGGGTTGAGCACCTTGAGGATGTTGGGCACGCTGGTGTAGTGCATGCCCAGTTCGCCACGCTCTTCATCGTCGGCCACTGCCTGGATCATGCTGCCGAAAATGTCGGGGTTGATGTGGCGCCAGTTCAGGCCGCCAGCATGCAGCAGGTAGGTGCGTGCCATGCGGGTGAAGCGGGGCACTTCAGTGCTGCCCGAAAACAGGCCACCGTTCACATACGGAAATTGATCGGCCCAGGGGCGCAGTTTGGCTGCCTGGCGGTGCCGGTTGTCGAGCATGCCGTAGTGCCGGGTGTTGACGTTCATGGCACGAAAGATTTCGCTAAGCACCTCGTGCACGTTGGAGCCATCACGCTCGCTCATCTGCTCTAAGGTTTGGGTAAACAGGCCCTCGCCATTGAAAATGTCAGTGTCTTCGGCAAAGAAGCAAAACACCAGCCGAGCCATGAAGTGGTTCATGTCGGCACGGCGTTGCTCGGTGGCCCAGGCCGGGTTTTCGCGCAGCAGCTCGACATACAGCTTGTTCAGCCGCCCGGTCGCCCGCACATCGATGGGGTTGTCCTTGATCTCCTTGATGGTAGAAATGCCCGCCAGCGGCAGAAAAAAGCCAAAGTGGTTGGGAAAATCAACGTAATCGCAGGCGATGGTCTCGCCGCTGGCCAACTCTTCTGCCTCCAGGGTCTGGCCGTCGGTGGCTAAGATGAATTTGGACTTGGCTTTGGTGGTGGCTAGGCTGGCACGCAAGGCCCTGAGGGTGTCACCCGCTGCGCCCGCATCACAGACGGCGATGTGGATGTTGTTGCGCAAGAGCACGCCACCTAGAACATCGGACGCATTGTTGTTACCGGTGCGCAGGCGCTTGAGGGCGGTTTCTTTGTTGCCAAAAGCGGCCAAGAATGCGTATGGGAACTCTGCCGCATCGAAGGGCTCAAGGGCCAGATCCGAAATGGCGGCTTCTATTTCTACTGCATTCATGCGGCAACGTGTCCGATTGAAAATCCCGATGCCATGCGATTGACGGAAACCTCTGACGCCACTTTGTCGGATTCTGTAGAAATTTCGTGCATTCGGGTCATGCCGGCTAGTTTATCGGTTCGGTTACGGCGATCACCCGAACGCGAATCTTGGTGCGCACAACTGAAGACCGCCACCATTTTCCGAAGTCCGCCAGGCATTTTGGCTGGCGGTGTTGGGGTTTTGGTGGCGGTCTTGGGGAATTTCGTGAATGCCCTACCAGGTTACGGCGATAGCGCCCACACCCAGCCATCTTTCAAGCCAAGCTTTCGGGCCTCAATGCCCGCATCCCTTTTGGCTCGTTCAATCGTCCGCCAAGATCGGTTCGGTTACGGCGATCACCCGAGCGCGAATCTTGGTGCGCACAACTGAAGACCGCCACGATTTTCCGAAGTCCACCAGGCACTTTTGCTGGCGGACTTCTGGTTTTGGTGGCGGTCTTGGGAATTTTCGCGGGCGCCAGACCAGCCTACGACGGTAACGCCCACACCCATCCATCTTTCAAGCCAAGTTTGCGGGCCTCAATGCCCGCATCCCTTTTGGCTCGTTCAATCGTCCGCCAAGAATAGCCTGCACCAGTTGCCTCCGCCTTGATGCGCCTGACCGGTACCGGACCGTCAGCTAGCATGGACGTCAAGAATAGCTTGGCGTCATCGCGTTCGCTACCATCATCGTCGACTGGATCTTCGACTTCCGCAGCCCCAAGCAACTCACGCGCCGAGCCCTGGAGAGCACCCTGCCACTCAATATAGGTTGCAACGACACCTTCATGCTGATCTAATTCAGTCTGCAGCAACAGGTAATCAAAGCCGCCACCTTCAGGGCCGATGTTCGACTTAGCACGCGCAACAAACCTGCGCGTCGGCGTATCTTCCTCGGAGGTGGCCTCTTTTGCCGCCACGAGAACGACACGAGCCAGCGCCCCAAAGGCTTGCGATCCCATCACCCGTTCAAGGGGATCACGGCCAGACGAACCTTTGGAAAAATGTGTAATCCCGAGCACGGCGCAATCAAGGCTTTGCGCTAAGTCCACCAACGGCTGCAGGCCACGGCGTACATCATTGGCTTTATGTCCATCGCCAACGATCGCGCTCACAACCGGGTCCACAATCAAAAGTTGGACGTTTCCGATGCGCAATGCTTCTTGCACCAAGAGCCCAATATCGCGACCAGGGTCAAAACTACGCTGCTCACCATCTTGTACAGTGCCACGTATAAAAAACACATTTGCAAGGTCAGCGCCAGACGCCACCAAGCGAGGTGCCAGGGTATCTGAGGGATCATCCTCACCAGTCCAGATAAGCACATTTCCGCCGCTTGCAGGTGTGCCACATGGAAAGCGCCCGGCACTGCTCACGGTAGCCGCCAGAGACACAGCAATGGTCGTCTTTCCGGTGCTAGGTGCACCCGCAAGAATTTGCAATTTTCCTCGTGCCAGCCAACCCGGCCAAAGCCAGCGGATGGGAATGATTTTTAGAGAGCTGGCTTGGTGAAGTTGGACATAGTCGGCAGAACTTTCTGCCGCCATGTCACCTGATGTGATGGCGGCGTTGACCGAGTCCCAAATGGAATTTGAATCACTCATACGACACGCCTCGCCAGCGCAATGCGTTGGAGCGCAAGCTTGGAACGCTCCGAGTCAAGTTGGGAAATTGTTTTGCCAGCGGCTTGGTCGGCTTTGACAAAAAATAACACTTGCCTTTCGAATTCTGTGGCAACTTGCAATTCGTGCAGGTTGACACCCGGCAATCTCTGGCTTCTATTGCCAAACCTTGAACTTGGTGGAAACAGATCTGACTTTTGTAAGCCCAGCGCCGCAACGACTGCATCAATTTCGCAGCCGGAAAAACAATGCAGGAGAACGCGTCCATCATCAGCTTCTTTCAAACTTAATGATGGTGATCGATCAGGATGTGCTGGGCACCGGGCTTTGAAAGCTTTGCCAGCTTTTTGCACACCCTCAAGTCGAGTCAAAATATTCTCGATCGGTGTAGACATTTCACATCCCCTGCCCTGCGGCTGCACGCAGGTAATCTTCAATGGCGTGAATGTCAAACAGCGTGACTTTTTCTCCAGCCTTAAGTGGAGGAGGAAAGCCAGGGCGAGTTTTTGACCATAGCCACAATGTCGATTTGGCTATTTGAAAGTGATTACAAACGGCTTTTGCTCTGGCAAAGCGCGGTGGACGACGGTCAGACTGTGTTGCATTTCCTTGTTTCATAATGAACTCTGTTGTTGCGATACCGTTGATGTTCAACAAATCCGACAACAAAGTCTGCTCGTACATAATTCGACAAAAATGCGTCAACGGGAAAATTCACATGGACGACGGATCCACCTCTGTTTCAATTGCACACTTGGTTCAACTGGCTCTCCGCGAGTCAAAAAACAAATTGAATGGCACTTGGGACGAACTATCTGAAAACCTGTCACGCCCCGAGCGGCGAGGGCCAACAATCTCCTCAGAACTGCTCAGGAAATATGCCTCCGGGGTAGAAAGTATCAGCAGACCACGTGCACTGGAAATATTAAATTCAATCGCAAGCGCAGATCTTGCCGGACCAAATACTGTCAAAGCAATCGAACAGCTATCCAAAGAGTTTTCAAAGGGCTTTGGCTTATTGCCTCTTGATGAAGTGGAAATGATGTCAGCCGAACTGGCAAAACTCCGCTATGCCAGTTCAAGGTCCAAAAAAGACGCTGTAGAAAACTTGCGAAAGGCGCTGCATCAGCTTTCCGACTTTGTTTGGAATCGCCATGAACTTGAATACGTTGCAC
>Ga0210042_1003310_pt1 | contig 11746 bp, 25 predicted proteins | sample CryGeymeta201518_FD_183982 | JGI IMG/M metagenome (GOLD analysis project Ga0210042, IMG submission 183982) | Groundwater microbial communities from Crystal Geyser aquifers in Utah, USA - Crystal Geyser metaG 2015-18 (SPAdes) (version 2) | ecosystem: Environmental > Aquatic > Deep subsurface >... | reverse complement strand
ATACTCTGGTATGTAACATCCGCCAGCTTGACTCAGAATTGCATTTTTAGAATCTTCAATAATTTTCGTCAAAGCAATACTATTTTTGTCTTTTATCTGCTTTCTAGCTTCAGCTCGGGTAATCATTTTGTGTCTATATCGTGTAGTTGTTCTCTGAGCTTCGAGATTTCGTCTGCTGCTTCTTCAAGTAAATCTGCGATTCTATCCGGAGCACCTTCTTGGACAGATTTACGAGTTGCGATTTGCCTGCGAATCTCCGCACGCTTAGACAATCGGTAAACTAAATCATTTTCATCAAACTTATTGAGCATATTACACCCTGATCTCTGTAATAGGAAAGCCAGAATATCGATCTTCGTTTATGATGCAAACCACATCTGACACTCCACGCCTATTTAGCACGGTATTATACAGTTCTTTGATTTTTTCGTGTAGTTTTTCGAACTCACCATCTAAAATATATCCATACTCGCCATTGCCATCTGCTCCAATGGTGGCACCACATACACCGTGGCTGTTGAATTTGTAGGTAATAATAGCTTTCATACTAAATCTCCTGTATTTTCCCTTGCGCAAGCCAAAGTTCAATCGCATTATTAGTAGTAACTGAAACTTTTTTGATGCCCTCTTTGCTCACAAAGATAATATCGGCTCCATCGAATTCTAAACTTCCATCGTCACCAGTTAAAATAATGTCGTAAGAGTCATTATGCGTCAAAAATGACAGCATAATGGTCGTTACAATGGCAAACGAGCGAGTCTTCATACTGCCATGTGTGGCTTACCAAGTCGGGCACACCGACGGTTTGATCGCGACATCAACACCTCCGAAGTCACAGTTTCAACGTCGTCAGAAAAAATTGCACTGGAGTATTTCGTTCCGTCTATTTTGTTGATAAAACCTACATTTAAATATTTTCCAGATTGACGGTCATATAATTTGATTAATGACATATCAAGATCTTCGGCGGATTCTATCCCATCTTCATATGAAGAAATTTCAAGTTTCCGTTCTGCTTTACGAGCAACAGAGCAAAGACGCAACCCTTTCTTGATATACCCGATCTGGACATTACGAATCAACTGTTCAATCAATCGTTCCTTACCATGATCGGTGTAAGGGTTTTCCTGACTTGTAATCTCAAGTCGCATCAGCCGTAGACAGTTAGCAATTGTCTTGGGAGATAGTGCAGAAATTACATATGCTTCTTCGAGTTCTGCTACCTGTTGCCGTGTAGCAGTAATCCGCTTACCAGCAGACCGAGACATATTTAATGAGTTCAACTCATTCAATGCTCGAGCCAGATACATAGCAGCAGGTGTATCACCAAATGTTTTTTCATCTAAGCTCATTTTAGTTTCCTTCATCAATATAAGCTAATTCTTTGCCAAGATCCTCAGCAATTTCTTCTTCAGAATTTTCCGATGGTTCTGCCCGAATCGGAATAAGCCATGAGTCTGGTATAATACCTTCTTTAGAATGTCCACATTGTGTTTCTAAAATTCCTGGGGAAGAAACTAACCACATATAACCACTATATGGTGATATGCATGCTTTACCACCAAAAACAATCTTTTCACCGAGTATGAAATTTCCGAGCAGTTCTTTACATGTTACTACTCGGCCGGTGTTCACGGGGCAAAGCGCTTTGCCTATAAAAGCCAAATCATTTACTTTACATCTGAGTTTCATAATTTTATATTTGAGTATTTTCCCAACTTGGCCATTTTATATTCGGCCGATCTGGAGATATTATCCATATCTAGAATTTCTTTATCGCATAACAATTTAATCATACACAATAAATCACCACATTCTTCTTCTAAGTGTTCTTTATTAGTAAATTCTGGCTTGTCCGGATGACAACTCAACCAACCAAATCGAAATACTTTGCTTACTGCTTGAACTACTTCGGCCGATTCTTCTAAAAGAATGTTACAAATTTCTGCTTCAACTGGTGTTATTTTGCCAAGTTTGTTTATTTTTTTCATATAAGTGTCATTGTCATAATCGTTGTTTTCATCTCTTGAAACTTGTGATCCTCATATAAGATACCTTGACCTAACCCTGAGCTAAATGCTTCAATTACTTTTGGCGTATCATCAATCAAAAGAGATCCGTGAGCAGAATAATTCCGTTTGTCGATACCAATTTTTACAAAATTTCTAGGGAATTCAATTCCATTGTCATCGAGCCATAAATTCTTTTGACGAATTGCTTCTTCCCCAACTGCATTATCATGAGTTCCACGTGACGTAAGAATTTCCACGGGCACACCAGTAGACTTGAGAAGATCTACCAAATTCTTACCGTTTGGCATCCACTCGAGATTTTCAAAAATTCTTAAGTGAGTCACACAAGTACGAAATTTTCTTGGTGTGTTTGCCATCTCAACGCATTCATATGCTTTTTTGAAGTTACATACACAACCATCGAGATCGAGATAAATTTTATTTATTTTCATTTTGAATTATTGCATCTTCTCGGATTGCTCTCCAATCTTTAACCATCAAATCGTACACCCAAATAATGCCGGGTTTAGTGTACATAGGTGTGTTCAGCCCGGCACGTTGTTTATCTGGAATATAATTCAAATTACGAGTAGATTCCATGATACGAATTGTGTTTTTCTTCGTGATGAATTTGATTTTCACCGAGGGCTCGGTTTCTAATGTCCGGAGTAGAGTTTTCATTTTATGCTTTAAAAACAATAGTAATTCTTGTGTTGATAAGCAAAGTGATGTGATCAATCAGTTCACCATCAATGATAGCGAATGCATGATTTCTTGACATACACAGAAACTTACCGACAGGAAAACATTTCAAAAACTTTTTGATTGTGATACCTGGTTTTTTAATCAATTCGATTCCAAGTAACCCATCATACATTCTAACTTCGTATTTAGCGGCATTAGTACTACCAAATGAATACATAGGTTTCAACCCGAGCTGGTTGTATGATTTGATCCAAACTGGGCCCCCACTAGAATGACCCAGTTTACGTCCATAAAAATTAAATATATCATGAACGTATTGATAATCTTTACCGGTAACATTTACTGCAGCTCGGATAGCACAATCATTCTTTTCTCCAGCAATATTAGATGAAACACCCTTGGATGAGGGTTCTATTGCTCTGGAAGCACTTACAAATTTCATTTTAATTCCTTTGTGGTTCAGAATTTATCCGGGAACACAACAGCCGCTACAATATACACGAGAGTCAAACCAACAACAACAATACTAACGAGATCCATATTAATTCCTTTGTTTCGGTATAGATAATTATACAGTAACTATATTAGTTAAAATATCATTAGTAAAAATAACGCCGTCGTATGCTTGTTGGAAAAATAACCGCGGCTTCAAGGGAATAAAATGTAATAGCTTTACCCTTAGATGTGATCAGTGTATATTTCATTATGTTCCTTTGAGTTTCAGAAGATGGTTTATTATACTACATTAAGGAATATGTGTAAATTAATTTACATAACTTCTTTGACGTACTCAAATTCTTCTTTTGGATAAGTCTTTAGGAATTCTTCTCCTTTGATATACTCATTATAAGATTTTGCATCAAAGAACATTTTTGTGAAAACCCTCTTTAATGAACCACGAGGATAGATAGACAAATAAACCGATTTAGCTTTAGAACCCATATAATTTCTTTCGTTGTTAATCAAATGAATGCTTTGATAATTTATGGTAATTTAAATTTAGTAATGATACTTTTCCGAGCAACTTCCTTAGTTACGCCAAAATGAACCCATCCACACGAGTTACAGATAAGAATCATGAATCTATGCCCGGGCAAGTGCCGCTAACATTCTTGACCGACACTGGGTTGAATAATGAAAACCCGATAAAATAAACAGGCGCAACTACCGTTTCAATCAAAATGATTGACCAAACAACATTTCCGACTGAAACCTCATAGCAAATCTTTTCGCTTTTCTGAGTATCTGAGTTTAAAAACCCGTACGTTGGGTATTCTTTAACTTTGTTTTCTACTTTAAATGATGCTGGATTACCGCAAGCAGAAAGAAAAGAAGCAGAAAGAAGAATTACTATAAGTTTTTTCATACGTTTGATTTAGCAAATTACATTAAATTTCAAAGATTTTTGAAATTGCTTCGGAAACCGCTTGTGCTAGTTGCCTGTGTTCTAACTGTGTAGATTCTTCGGTTCTCACTTCAATATAATGAATGTAAGATCTAATAGTGCCTGACACATAAAGTCTAGATTTTGTCATACCTTCGGGCAGAATTGCTCTTGCTTGTTCTTTGGCAATTCCATTATCCATTGCCCATCGATAATTTGTTTTTACTAAATCCAGAATTTGCTTTTGTCTATTTTTCCATTCTGTATCTAGTTCTGTATTGTCAGTGATAATAGAATTTTGTCGATTTTGTAAATCTTGTAACCTAGCATCACGGTATTCAAAATCTAAATCTTTTGTTGGATCAGCATATCTCTGACTAAATTCTTGAAACGAGAAGCTACGATGACGAAGTAATTGTCTTGCAATGTCTCTGGTAGTTTCAATCTCAAGTGTAGCAGAAGCCATTTCCAACGGACTCCAATGCTTGTGTTTAATCAAATATTTGATTAATTTATCCGAAGTAGCAGTGTTAAACTGATTATTTGGATTTGAAACTCGAGCACAAAACGCGACTAAATCTTTAACAGAAGAAAAATCATCTTTAAACTCTTCTGAGGGCTGAGTATATCCTACTAATTTAACTTTCATGTTTTAATGCCCAATGTCGAAGGAGAATGATCCAAAATGTCGTTATAGACACCAGAATCCTTATGATAGAAAAAAGCATCCGGATCTTTAATAGTCACAAAAAGATCTGAATGGAAAATTGCATAGTCTATGAACTTACCCTGATCATCATAGACTCTAAAAAAGATTTGATTGACACCTTGTATTAAACAACCGGATACACCGGCCGCAGACTTATTGGTTACGGTCTTTACGGTCTGAATCATAATAGCAACCAGAATGTTTTGTATTATCGTCTGACTCTTTAAGATCAGAGTCAAACAATAAAAAATCACGGTCGTCAAACAAAGTTTCACTGGCCGTTGGTGCATACAATCTGGTATTTGTATCGACAACGAACCCACTTGCACGACAAAGATTCAAAAAATGTGGAAATGCATCCAGCCAAGTTTCAGATTCAAATTCGATTGTGGCCACGACTCCGGTGTCATCTACATTATGAAATGTGAATTTACTCATTTTAATACCTCTTAGTTAATAATTGTTGAATAATCAGCAGACATTTACTGCAATTCGCTTATAGAATTGGCAATCTTTTTGTCAAATCTCACGGTAGAAAACACAGGCAAAAACAAGCTAGATGTAGTTTTATTTTTGCTAGTGATGACTTCGTTAAATTTCACTTCAATGATTTTACCAATATATTCATTTGGATCTTTTTGACGATCTTCATCTTTAAGACCAGTACCAACAGAAAAGTTAAGTTGGCCAGTTGAATCTTCACAAACAAGAGCACCAATCATACCGACATACTTTCCTTGACCCTCTTCGATTCCAGTACAAAGAAAATCACCTTCCGATTCGTTTTTCAGCTTCACTGAGTTCTTAGAACGTTTATCTTCCCAAACAGAATTTAATACTTTTATAACCGCACCTTCTTGCTTGCGGTCGCGCATCTGTTCGTAAAACTCAAGACATTCATCAATCGTTTGCACATTCTTGCCTTCAATGAGACGAACCCGGCGCGACCAGGTTGAAGCAATTTTATTCAGAGATAACCACCGTTCAGAATAAGGAACTGTACCAACCCCCAGAAGATACTGATCGAGAGGAACTATATCCCACAGTATGATTGTAAACAGATCAACTTCTTCTTTTGTAGCAGTGTTGCGCACAAGCTTATTATATAAGCCGTTTGAGCGTTTCCGATCTGGTGTACCATCTGGATTTTTGATGATAAGCTCACCATCAAATACTTGACCAGGAAAGTTTTTAAAGTCATTATCAAATAGATGAAAAACATTCAACTCAGAACCATTCCGAGACCTAGCAGCAACCACACCATCTGCATCTACCGTAACTAGAACACGGCCACCATCTTCTTTGCAGGAAACATTGTAGCCACATTTATTCTCAAATTTCTCAAGATATGTACGAGTTTTTTCGTTGAATTTATCACAAAGCATCACTGGATATTCAGGAACAAGCTTTGGCCAAATTTTCATTGCCAATGTATCGGAAGCGCCACAGCGTAAATCGTGGTTCATGATATTAACCACAAGTTCTTGATCTTCTTTTGTCAGAGTATTGAGATACTGGGTCATGAAATCACGGGCCGAGTTCCCTGTGATTTCGCGGTTGATTAGAACATCAAGTTTCTTAAATGTATCAAGATTTACGTTACCAAGTCCAGCCGAAGTGGCAAGTCCATCCGCTTTAATCCAGTAATTGAACCGCGGATTGTATGCGTAATAGAAACACTGCTTCAAAATTTGATCTGAAGCGTTTCGTTGCAGGAATTCCTTCTTTGCATTAGTCGAAGCAGTGGAGGCGATTTGTTTGATGATTTGTGATGTAAGCATAAACTAATTATAAACCAAATAAGAATACGTGTAAATTATTTGTATTAACCCTTAACCCAGTCAATTTCTTTGTGAAATTCAATGTTGTCTTTGCAATCAAAGTACAACACATTTTCTAAATCTGGTACGGGTCCTAAAAATTTGCATCCCAAAATCATTGCATGGAACTTATTATTATTTTCGCGCAATACCATTCTGTTAATACCAGTAATAGTACTCCAAAAGAAGAGTACTATGCATACAGTTGGAACACCGTACCAGACAATTTTCATCATTTTGCTACATTAATAAATGGCACAGATGAACCAGGCACCATCGTGGTAGGCAATTTACCATCCCATTTTTCAGCCGCAACCAAATCAACCAAACCTGGGTTATCACGAAGTGCTTTACCGCGGGCATTAATTGCAGAAGCTTCGGCATTACCCTGAAGAATAACAGCGTCCGCATCAGCCTTGGCTTGAATCACCTTAATTTCGGCTTGCACCTTTTCACGCTGAGCATTTTGTTGTACCTTCTGAACTTCGACTTCAGCCAACATACGCTGTTCAATACTATCTTCGTAAGCCTTTGAGAAGTCAATATTTTCAATTTGAACAGACTCAACGATCATCATAGGACCATTAGAAGTCTTTTGAATTGCAGCCATAATTTCTTGGCCAAGGCGTTCCCGTTCCTGGATTGCAGTTACTGCATTGAATCGGCCAAAGATATTCTTAACTTCTTCTGGCACTTGGCGGTCAAGAGTACGACTAACGAGACCTTTGGCGCCGCCGAACTCAGTGTAAATCTTCTCCACTTCACCTGCAGGTAGACGATAGTTAACAGAGATTTGAAGATTAGCAGTTTGCTGATCTCGGCTATACACAAGCACATTTTCATAAACTCGTGCCTGTGATTGAACACTAATTTTTTTCACAGAATCAACAATGGGGAGTTTAAAATTCAGGCCAGGATCTGCAGTACCAACCACTTTACCATTGCGCAAAACAACCCCTCGATCACCCGCGTCAATCGTATAAAAACTGCTAGCAAGAACAGCAACTGTCGCAATACCTGAGACAACCGAAGTTAGTTTAAATTGAGACATATTCATTTTATAGTTTCCTTATCTTTCATTTGTTTAAAATTCACGTTTTTACTACTCAAACCAACCATAACTAGCGCCAATAACACCAATTCCTGTTATTTTGATGCAGGCTGCAACATGTTTCACACAGAAACGTCTTTATTTTTCACACCTGAAGGTCCTTGTTTTGTTTCTTTAAGTTTTTCAATTGCAGCAGCACAAGCCCTCACAGCCAACATATCATAAACGCGGCCCCCTGATATGTCCCAATCAAAGATTCGATTGTTCTTGATGAGAGTAGAATCCATGTTTGCGATGGTAACTTTGCCTGTGCCATTTTTGCATCCATTAACTCTCAAGCGATATCGGACGACTGTTTCTTCATCCGACTTGGCGTAGATTTCAATCACAACTCGAGCTTCAATATCTTCGTCCGTCCGAACAAATGTCGCCGTGGCTGGTAATACGGAATACACAACAGGATCCGTATCATCAGATTCGACGATCCAATCTTCCTGTGTATAAGCAGAAGCAGCAAGAGAAGTGGCAATAAGGGAAGCGATAAGAATTTTTTTCATAATTGACCTTTAAAATAACTAAAATTAATTCTTCATTGTGGGTTTAACACCATCAAAATCCCACCTGGTGTGGGCAGAATCATAATCACAATCACATTCATTTTACCAGCACGATCAACACCGGCTTCATTATAGCCGTAGCTATCAAAACCTTCTGGATTATATAGAGTTCATTCTTCGGCTTCCCGAGAATATTTGTGGCATCATTCCTGATCAGCCATATAAGCCGCAGTTACAGTAGGAGAGTATTTGCCGCGCATTTCAGTTCCTTTGTTTCAGAAGATGATTTATTATACTACACTCAAGAATATGTGTAAATTAAATTTTATCACCGCGTGCATCAGTTGCTTCTTCGTCACAGTCACAAAGAGTTTCATCACCATTTATTTCCGATTCATACGGACAAGTATGCTTCTGTTTCTTGGATCCGAAAATTCGATCCCAACCGCACGCAAATGCTTCTTGATCGGCACCTTTGCGTGGTGCATCACCTTTACCTGCTTCTCTATTTGTCATAATTTTTGTTCGAAACGAACCCAGTTGAACGTTTGTAGTAACCTGTTTGCGGGGCGCCTTCTGTGATTGTGAATTTTGCATCCAAAACCCAAGCAACGGCAAAAATAGCAAGAATAATACCAAGCATTGCTAAAACATAAGCACCAAGCATGATAACCAGTGCTACGGCTAAAGCTACATCAACTGCCATCACAAATAGCTTAACCACTGTTACAAAATAATCTTTCATTTTATTAATTAAACCGATGTGACCATTTTGATTCATAATAGCGATCCATGACCCGAGCAAAAACCGGATCCTTCATTTGAAGAGCTACCAGGTCGGCAGCACATTCTTCAACTACTATATTGGCAAAATCTCGTAGTGTGTTTTGATATCGGCTTAATGTCGGCCGATCTATGCCGGCCTTAAAGGCCATCTCTTCAATTTTATCTGAATCAATTTTCATTACAATCCTAACAGTTCTTTTTCTTCGGCACTCAGTTTACTCAGTGCAGCATAACGAACACCAGCCTTACGTTTTTCTTAGGCACGGTAAGCAAGATTCTCTGCCGTTTCACGGGCAACGCTCTGGGCTTTAGTTTCTTTGGTCATTTCAGTTCCTTTGTTTTAGAAGATGATTCATTATACTACACTGAGTAATATGTGTAAATTGATTATGCTAATGGCCGTGAAGGTGAACTTTCTCAGAAGTCAGTACATATCTTGGTGTACCTTCTTTTACTATTAGAAAACTATTGTGCGATAGACTTCCGCATGCTTTCAAAATTAGAATTAAAAATGAAAAGCAAGTAAAAATAAAGTATAAACAAACCGTTGCAAAAGATTTACAAGGTAACAATCTCGGTCATGTTAGATTAGATGATCCTAGATGGAAAACCGGTGAAATTGTGTCTATACTAAAAGGGAGAAAGTTTTCCGAAGAACATAAAGAAAATATCAAACTTAATCATGCCCCTTGTTCAGCCGAACGAAATTCTTTTTATGGCAAAACACATTCAAAAGAATCAAAAATAAAAATAGCAAATAGAGAATATAAATTTAGGCCAGTCTTAGTGAATGGAGTTAAGTATAGATCAGTTAGCTATGCCGAAAAAATACTTAACTTACCGAGGGGAATAATTGATAGATTAGTAAAATCTAAAACACAGAAAAAGCACCCAAAATACGATATTATAGCGACATACGACCTGGGTGATGTTGTGTAGCTGGAAGTTTTTCCATTTTTCTTTTAATTTCATCCCAGGTATAAGGCATCATATCACCCGGTCTAGTATCAATACCTACATCCATGCATTTACCTGGTTGTGTAAAACTACCGTGGCAGTGACCAAAAAGATGTATAGAATCCCTTTCACAATTTTCCCACTGAGCCATTGGAAAATGACACATTACTACCATTTGTTTTTCAATAAAAATTGTTTTCATTGAAGAAACAGAAGTACACAGATCCTGTAGTTCTTGGTTCTTTCGAATGTTGTGGTCGTGGTTACCAAGAATCAGATGGTGCTCAGCGCCAGTCGCGTTGATTCTGCTAAGAATCTTACGGCAAAAATCAACACCTTGGAAAGCAACATCGCCCAGATTGTAAAGTACATCGTCCGGACGCAGAGTCGCTTCAAGATTCCGAATCAGAATTTCTGACATTTCTTCCCAGTCTTTACCCTTCCGAGTAGTTGGGCAGAATTCTTGAATTCTGCGATGGCCATAGTGAAGATCTGAACAAAAATAAATCATGTTAATCAGCAATCATAATTTTAGTAAATCCCTCATCGAGTGATGGGGCTTCGTAGCTCTTGATCATAGAATCAAGAACATATTGAGGAATAGTCTTACCTGGACGAGAGGCAAGACGTTTGGCAAGTTCCTTTTCTTCTGGAACATTAAAAACAACGGCAACCACAGAATAACCAGTCAGCATCTTGAGTTTCTTTGCTCGAGATTTCTTGGACATGTTTGTCTGATCCCAAACAAAATGAGTTCCGTTTCGAACATATTCCTCAACTTCATCCAGCATCCGAGAAGTTGCTTCAGTGATAGTATCTTTAAAAACATCATTGTACGAAAGACCTTTTTCTGCGGCAACTTGCTCAATGTATTTGTCGGTTGAAGCGTAGCCGATGGATGGATGATAATCCCGAGTCCAAGTAGTTTTACCTGAAGCAGGGATACCGATCAACATATAGCAAACAGGCCGAGTAATAGAAAAGAACACCATCGTTTATCCTTTTAAGTTGTTAAAAATTCATTATAAATGGTCAGCAATTATGTGTAAATTACTTGTCTTTAGAAGGTGGGATTGCCCAAAAACAATTAGCCAACTCAGAGAAGTTTTTAAACAGTTCGCCGACTTGAGCCGTATATTTTTCTTGCATGTCTTTTGTGATCAATGCATTGGCTTGTGTTTCAGCAGCAACTTGTTTTTGAATTTTATCTTGGTAATCTTTCATTCCGGATCCACCACATGGATACATCTTTGTTTCATATCTGGAGTCCATGAGGCACAATATCCATTATCCTCATCGAACAATTTTGTGAATTCATCCAATGAAACTTCACGATGTGAAACAATTGTTTCACCAAGATGAAGTTGAGAAAATTCATCTGGAACTTCGCCAAGTGCAACAGAGTCCAATGCAAATTCTGGGTGATCATCTGGAGTTTCAACGACATATCGTACTCGGAATTGAGACAGACATTCTACCAATACAAGCTTAGCCATTTTAAATCCTTTCAAGATTTATATTCATTTCTCAAGTTCATGAGAATTCTACCCAACATATTTTGACTTACACAATCACAGACACCCCAAAATGTGTCATGCCAATTATTAGTTTCTTCCAAGTGAGCATCACCGGTTGAAAGAAGCATATCTCGTTCGGCCTTGTTTGCAAATTTTGCTCTTAATGCTAATAGCATAGCTGTGGTTCTGTACGAATCCCAATCTTTTCTTAATTCAGCTTTACTTCCAAACTTTTTGGCCTGACCGG
>Ga0210042_1003268_pt1 | contig 11847 bp, 11 predicted proteins | sample CryGeymeta201518_FD_183982 | JGI IMG/M metagenome (GOLD analysis project Ga0210042, IMG submission 183982) | Groundwater microbial communities from Crystal Geyser aquifers in Utah, USA - Crystal Geyser metaG 2015-18 (SPAdes) (version 2) | ecosystem: Environmental > Aquatic > Deep subsurface >... | reverse complement strand
ACCCGCATGCGATCGGACTCAGTCGGCAATTATCGCAGAGTTGCAATTCGCTGGCTTCACGGTTCTCCGCGAGGAAACTCGTGTGCTGGATATCGCAACATTAAAGGAGCATTATGCCCATCATGTGGACAAGCCATTTTTTCAACCTATGGCCAGTTATCTCACGAACGGGGCAAGTATTCTGCTCATCCTCAGTCGCGAAGATGAGGCAGATCCGGTTCAATCCCTTCGTGATTTGGTTGGTCCAACTGATCCGAAGAAAGGAGAGAAAGAACAAATCCGTTGCAAGTATGGTGCACATCTCCCTGATGTCATTTTCATGAATGCCATTCATGCCAGCGGAACTCCGGCGGAAGTCGAAGAAGAAATAGCACGGTTCTTTCCGGACCAAATATTATCCCCGTCCTGAAAAATATCTCAGTGGCAAAGGAAATATACTTGAAATGATAAGCTCCTTGCAAAAAGGAGCTTATTTTTTTGGTTTTCGGGCTTGTTTTTTCCCGGATTTTCCCTATAATCCCCACGTTTTAATTATTTTACGATTATTTTTACTATGGCTTCAGAGACGGTTATACGATTTGATAAAGTACAGTTTGAGTTCGGACTCAAAACTATCCTCGAGGAGGTGAGTTTTTCTGTGCGCGAAGGGATGAAGATGACTATTATGGGACAGAATGGTGCCGGGAAAAGTACTATGTTCAAACTTATGATGGGAGAATTCAAGCCAAAATATGGAACTATCAGTATAGATAAAGATCTCCATATTGCTATTTCTCGACAGATTATGCTTCCAGAAGATAAGGAACTTACTGTTCAAGCATTTTTCCGAAAATACTTTGCGGATGATACAGTTTACAATATCGATGCTCGAATAGCGGAAGTATTGGATATTGTGAATCTTAAGGCACCACTTGATAAGATTATAGGGACTTTCTCCGGAGGACAACAGGCACGTCTGCTCCTTGCAGCCGCTCTTATACAGAAACCAGACATTCTCCTCCTCGATGAGCCGACGAATAATCTCGACCGAGCAGGAATCGACCACCTGACCGACTTTCTCCGAGCGTACAAGAAGACCTGTCTTGTTATCTCCCATGATGCAGAGTTTCTCAATGCCTTTACCGACGGGGTTCTATATCTCGACGTATTTACCAAGAAAGTAGAACAGTTCGTCGGGGATTATTACGATGTAGTCGAACGTATCAAAGCGCAGATTGAGCGTGAGAATATGAAGAATTCACAGCTTGCAAAAGAAGCTCAAGCGAATAAAGAACAAGCCAATGTCTTTGCTCACAAGGGAGGTAAACTCCGTCTTGTTGCGAAAAAGATGCGAGACAAAGCGGAGGAACTCGAAGATGCAATGGTCGATACACGTCGTGAAGATCGTGCTATCCGTCCGTTCACGATTCCTATGCAGGAAGATATCGGAGGGACGATTCTCTCTATTAAGAAGTTTTCAGTTATCGAAAATCATGAAATTGTCGAAAAAACTGCTGATATCGCTCTTTGAAAAAATACACATCTCGCGCTTTCCGGACCGAACGGGATAGGGAAGACCACGCTTCTCGAAACCCTTGCTTCCGGTAAATCCGAATGAGCGACTATCGCTCCGGGAATCCGTGTCGGATACTACCGTCAAGACTTCTCCACGCTCGATTTCGATCAGACCGTGTATGATTGTCTCGCGGATGCCATCAAAGAAACAGGACGACTCGTAGAAGAGCAGTATCTTCGAGGAACTGCCGCAGGATTCCTGATTACTGGAGAGATTATGAAGATGCAGATTCGATACCTTTCCGAAGGACAAAAAGGATTGGTATCTTTCGCACGACTCGTACTTCTTCAGCCGGGACTATTGATTCTCGATGAACCAACGAATCATATCAACTTCCGTCATCTTCCAATTATCGCTGAAGCGCTCGATGCGTACGAAGGTGCTATGGTTATCGTATCCCACGTGGACGAATTTATCTGGCAGATACGCATCGATGAGTACTTAGAACTCGATAGATAATATGTCCTATTTCACCTACATCCTCCGCTGTTCGGACGACTCTCTCTATACTGGCTCGACCAACGATATAGAAAAACGTCTTCATGAGCACAATAATCTCAAATCTGGGGCTCATTATACTAAGATTCGTCGTCCAGTAGAGCTTATCTATACCGAGATTTTTGAAACGATGAGTGAAGCCCGCAAGCGGGAATACGTCATAAAACAACTCACGAGAGAACAGAAGATTTCGCTTATAAGGAAATAATCCTTTTTATTGCAAAATCCTCATTTTTCTCTATACTCTCGCTCATCTTCTTTTTAGGGGCATTTTTACATCTACTAATCACTCAAATCTATGAAAGTCGGAATCGTTGGACTCCCGAATGTTGGAAAATCTACTCTGTTTAATGCACTTACGAAGTCCTATGCTGCAGAAGCGGCGAACTTTCCATTTTGTACTATCGAACCAAATGTTGGAATCGTAAATGTAAATGATCCGCGTCTTCAGGAACTTTGCAAGACAGTGAACGGACAGAAAATAGTTCCTGCCAACGTCGAGTTCGTTGATATCGCCGGACTCGTGGAAGGTGCGAGCAAAGGGGAAGGACTCGGAAATAAATTCCTCTCGCATATCCGTCAGGTAGATGCGATTCTCCAGGTTGTTCGAGCTTTCGACGACTCCAATGTTCATCATGTTTCCGGATCTGTAAATCCGAAACGAGATATCGAGATTATCAATACCGAGCTTATCATCGCCGATCTCGAGACGCTCGAGCGACGAATAGGGGATAATGCAAAAAAAGCGCGTTCCGGAGACAAAGAAGCAGTTGCTCGCACTCCGATTTATGAAGCATTGAAAACTCATCTAGAATCCGGGAAACTTGCTATCACACTCGGATTGGACGAAGAGGAAAAATTACAGATTAATGATCTTTTTCTCCTCACAAATAAACAGTTTATCTATGCGGTAAACGTTGCGGAGGATAAACTTCTCACGAGCGAAGTTGAACTCCGTGCTGTTACAGGGATTTCTGAAACCAATATCCCAGTTCTGCCAGTAAGTGCGAAGATTGAGATGGAAATGCTCGAATTCAGCGAAGAGGATCGAACGGCATTTCTCGCGGATTATGGAGTGACGACAAATCCTATGGATACCATTATTTCTACTTGTTATCATCTCCTCGGACTTCAGTACTATTTCACTGCTGGAGAGATAGAAGTACATGCATGGACGATCCACCAAGGATGGAAAGCTCCTCAGGCAGCCGGAGTTATCCATACTGATTTTGAGAAGAAATTCATCAAAGCTGATACAGTAAACTGGAAAGACCTCGTTGATTGTGGAGGTTGGGCAAATGCTCGGGAAAAAGGAAAAGTCCGAATGGAAGGGAAGGAATATATCGTGCAGGATGGGGATGTTATGCTCTTTAAATTTGGAGGATAAGAGAAAAATGAAATAACTTCAATCTTTGTATTCAAACTTTGCGTTTCCTCGTTCATCGTACAGTCGTACGTCTCACTCCGGTACACAGTTTTCATACAAATATTATCGTTCTTTCATTTTTCTAGCTCGTTGAAAATAGTCGTTATTCTGAGTGAAATGAAGAATCTACTGCTGTAAAACCTTTTCGAATAAGATTTACAATGGAAGATCCTTCATCCGCCACGGCGGATTCAGGATGACTGATAGTTTCTACGTTTTTAAAGAGAACTTGACTTTTCGGAAAAATCAATAAACCTGGCACTAGTATTTAGTATGTGCTAAATGCTAAAACGATATTATCTTTCTTGTCAAGCGAAAATACAGGAGAATTATTGAATAAATGCACAAAACAGTGTAATATACTCGTATATCTCTCATCTTCTCATCTATGAACTACTTCATTATCAAAAATATCGTCGAAACGACACTCACTCATTTTGCTTGCAAGGAGTGCGGTGCAAAGGCGACAGAACAAAACATTCACATTCTCGGAACTGCCGGAAATAGTCTCAATATGGAGGTGATTTGTCAGGAGTGTCAGGCATCGGGAGTTATCAAAGCCGAGATGAATATTATGGGGATTAATACCTCACCGGCACAGTTTACCGAACAACTCAAGAAGACAGTGGAAGAAACACGAAAAGGCGAAGCTATAAAGGACGCCGATATTATGAAAGTTCGCAACGATCTCCAGAAAGTCATCTCTGTAAGCGATCTTTTTAATTCTTAACCGTTCTTGTATGTTAGGTAAAATATTCGCAAGTATTATTCTTATCTCTGTTGTTTATATTTTCTGCGTTTTTCTTGCTCCGAATCTCGCGGATAGTATGGCTGAGAAACTCGGAATAAGTTCCGTCAATACTACCATACGTCAGTTGAAAGACGGAGTAGATTCCACTTCTGATACACTTTTACAAATCAATAACGCATCGGGGGCTATAAACGGAGTCCGAAACTTTGCCACTCAGGCAAATGAGAAAATCAATCAGACTACCGAAATGATAAATAGTATTCGTCAGACAGGAGAACAGAAGATACAACAGGTTCAACAAACTGCCGAATCCATCAGAAAAGCGCAGGAAGCTATCAATGAAGTACAAAACAATATTGCGAATCTTACGAGTATTTCCGGAAGCGTTTCTGGAAGTGGAACAGTTGCTACTGGTTCAGGACAATAAATAATCGAAAAATAAAAAGACCGGATTGAATCCGGTCTTTTTATTTGTTATTCCACTTGGAATGTGTTTTTTTCTTGTTTTATTATCTCTCCGTCTTTCATGAGGATAATCTCGATAGTATGGTTTCCTAAAACCGGATCAATGAAATCAGAACTTGTTTTTTTACCATCCAATATCCATTGTTTGATATCGTACGGTATATTCGTTTCGAATCGGAGTTGTATCCGTTGTTTATCAGTATTTTTAGTCAGTTCTTTTTTATAAAGAGAACCTTCCAAAGGATTCGTGATAGAGAGAAAAGATTGTTCTTTTGTCGATTCTTTTTTTGGCGTTTGCTGTTGTTCTTTTGATTCCAGAGTATAAACGATACGACGAAAAATCTCTCCTGCTCCGGTTGCTCCGGTAACCCCTTTCATATCTTCACCGCTCTTATTTCCTGTCCAGACACCGATTATATAATGGTCCGTGAAACCGATGGTCCAATTATCGCGGAAATTCCGCGACGTTCCTGTTTTTACCGCGACGTTCCTGTCTGGGAAATCGAGAGTGGAGTAGAGTGAAAAACCACCGAGTTTCGCGTAGCGGTCAGAGAGAATAGAAACAACCATATCGGTATATTTTGAATTTATTTTGGATGTGCACGGAGTGGTCGGAGAATTCTCGATTATTAGGAAAGGACAATACGTTCCTTTATTTGTGAAAATCGTGTAAGCTTGCAAGAGTTCGAAAAGGGAAACTTCTCCGTTTCCGAGAGTGAGTCAGAGTCCATAGAAATCCGCATCTTTCTGAAGCGAAGTGATTCCGAGTCATCGGAGAAAATCCAATATAACAGAAACCCCTACTTGTTCCGCGAGTTTGACAGCAGGTATGTTTATACTCTCAGAAAGTGCTTGTCTGAGCGTAACTTCTCCTTTGTAAGAGAGAGAATAATTCTTCGGTTCATAGGCGTAATTTTCTTGGGTTTTGTAGGCAGCCGGAAGATCGAGAATAGTGGTTTCTGGTGTAAATCAGAGTTTCTCAAAAGCGAGCGCATAGGTAAAAGGTTTCATAGTCGAACCAGGTTGCCTGAGTGCGAGAGTTGTATTGACTTGTCAGGCAGTGATTTCGCTGTAATTCTCCCCACCGATCATAACACGTAATTCGGGATTATTATCTCATCTCTCTGCCACGAGAATACCGTAATCGCTCACATTTTTCCAGGCAAGTTCCCGGAGTGTGTTTTGTGCAATAGTATTGATTTGCTCGGTAAGAGCGAGGTCGAAGGTGGTAGAAATTAACCCCCCTTGATCCCCCCTTGTCAGGGGGGTAATATTTTCCTGTCCCCCTGACAAGGGGGAAGAATGACCGAAGGGAATTCAGGGGGTTTGATTTACAATAATTTTATTCAGAAAATCCACGACATAAGGAAGTGAATTTTCGTGCTTCGTATTCCAACTTAGATTCTCGCTCAAAATAGATTTTCATTCATCTTCTGTTACGATTCATTCTTTCGCGAGAATACTTACCACTTCTTCGAAACGGGTACGAAAACTTCGAGGTTTTTTATAGGGATTGTATTTCAGAGAATCTTTCGGGAGTATGAGAAGGGCGATTTGTTCGGATGGTGTGAGATGCACTGGTTCTTTATCGAAATAATATTTCGCTGCAGATTTGAGTCCATAATTCATATATCCAAAATTGACCCGATTGATGTATTCTGTCAGTATTTCTTCCTTTGAGTACAGTTTATTTAATCGTACAGCGTACAGAAATTCGAGTATTTTTTTCCCGATTGTCCGTTTTTCTCCGATCCAGAAAGCATTACGAATAAGCCCGGACGAAAGCGTCGTTCCTCATTCTACCACTCTCAGAGCTTCGATGTTATGAAGTGTGCTTCGCACAATTCCGCGAAGACTTATCCCGTTGTTGGTGTAAAAAGTCCTATCCTCCAAAGTCACGAGACTTTTTTTATAGAAATCCGGGATTTCTTCACTCGTGATTGTCCGATGACGGATACTTCATGAATAGATTGCCTCACCCATTTCCTGACCTTTGTTATCGAGAAAAACAGTGGAAGAAGGAAGTTCTGGGAGTTGGAGCGGAAGGAAATATGCGACAAAAAAATACCCTATAATCAAGAGAGAAAAAAGAATGACGGGCGGGTAAATGATTTTTTTCATACGAGTATTGTACGGAAGGAGGAATTTTTGTGAAATGAAAATATTGCAAATATACGGAAAACCGTATAATGTAATGAAAATTATTTTGGTTTCTCCTAATCTCCCGTTTCATGAATCTTCTTCAGGCGTTTTTTATAGTCTCAGGTTTTGTTATTTCCATCATCGCTTTCGATATCGCGAAACGACAGAAATTCAATGCGCTTCATTTTCTGGTTTTCATCGGAATCGGAATCAGTCTTTTTGTGTTTACTATTTTTCCGAATACTCTGGAACAGATGGGGCATATATTTGGACTTCCTCGTGGAGCGGATGTATTGGTATATATGAGTATTGTTTTTCTTTTCTATTTCGTTCTTCTCCTTCTTAATAAATCGGAGAAAAATCGCGAAGATATTACGAGACTCGTTCGAGAAATAAGTGTTTTAGAAGATAAACTTAATCAGCATGACCATAAATAAAAACAGAGAAGTTTCTAGAAAATGATGAAATTCGCTTGAAAATCGAAACCCGGAGTGAATCGTACGAAATAGTACGATGAACGAGGAAATGGAGATCTGAACGCGAAGTTCACATTTTATTAAATCTTCTGAGATTATCTTTCTGATAAGAGCCTATAACGAAGCGCCACGCGTTGCTTCGGTTATAGAGTCGATTTTGGGTGCCGGTTTTACGCATATTCTCGTCGTGGACGACGGTTCCAAGGATGATACTATGGAAGTATTGTCACAATTTCCGAGTCTTCACATCGTTCATCATCCGTTTAATCGTGGAGGAGGTGCGGCACTGGAAACGGGGTTTGAATACATTCGTCGAAATGGCGATGAGCTTGGCATTGGCTATGTAGTGACTTTCGATGCGGACGGACAACACCATGTTGAAGATTTGCCAGTTTTTATTAAAGCTTTCAACAAAAATCCGTCACTTGATCTCGTTCTCGGTTCCCGATTTATCGTCAGAACTCATACGAACGTACCGTTTTTCCGCAGACTTACGCTCCTCGGTGGACAGTTTTTTACACTTTTTATCAGTGGAGTCTGGCTCACAGATGCGCATAATGGATTTCGAATGATGAAACTCGAAACAGTAAAAAAGATTCACTTGACCATGGACGGTATGGAGTACGGTTCCGAGTTCGTCGATGAAATGCGACACCAGCAGTGTCGTTTTGTAGAAGTGCCAGTAAATGTGACGTATACCGAAGATACACTCGCAAAAGGACAACATCTCGGTGGGATTTGGCGAATCGTTACGAAAATGGTCTGGAAGAAGTTTTTTAATTAAAAATTTGTTTTTTTTCAATATTAAGATATTCATCATTTTATGAAGATATAAATATCTGATAAACATATTTTCATAGGTAAATTATCTTGATTTTATCATATATTTCATTATACTGAAAATAGTATAAATTATTTGAATAAATATTCATTGTAATGAAAACTTATAACAAGAGACCTATATATCTTGATAAAATTCGACCCTTTATGGGGAAGGATATTATCAAGGTGCTTATCTGACAAAGGCGCGTCGGGAAAAGCTATGTCCTATTTCAGATAATCGATGAGCTTAAACAAAGTTTCTGAGTGAGAGAAGATCAGATTATTTATGTAAATAAAGAATTGAACGAATTTGATACTATATCTGACTATAATGATCTACTGAGTTATATAAAAAAGGATAATTCAAAAGAGAAAAGATATGTTTTTATAGATGAGATACAAGATATAGTAAATTTTGAAAAAGCACTGAGGGATCTTCAGACATTATGAAATTATGACATCTATATCAGTGGAAGTAATGCAAATATGCTTTCCTCGGAAATTGCCACGTATCTTACTGGTAGGTATATAGAGTTTGAGATATTTCCTTTGAATTATAGAGAGTTTTTAGATTTTCATACGCTGAAAAATAGCAAAGAGAGTTTTTTAAGTTATATGAAGTTTGGGTGACTTCCATATCTCAAAAACCTGAAATTAGAAGAAGATATTGTTTATGACTATATAAAGAGTGTGTATAATACAATTCTTTTAAAAGATATAGTCATAAGATATGGTATAAGAAATATAGATTTTTTGAACAAACTTATTTACTATCTCGGAGACAATATTGGAAGTCTTTTCTCGGCGAATAGTATTTCCCAGTATCTTAAATCTCAAAAGGTGGAGATAGGAACGAACGTTGTACTAGAATACCTCCATTATATAACCAGTGTTTTCCTTGTAAATAAGGTTAAAAGACAGGAAATAATTGGTAAAAAGATTTTTGAAATAAACGATAAATTTTACTTTTCCGATGTAGGTATAAGAAATGCCATTCTTGGATGATATAGACAATTCGATATATCAAAGATTATTGAAAATCTCGTTTTTCTCCATTTTAAAGCCCTGGGATATCAGATTCATATCGGGAAAAATAAAACAAAGGAAATAGACTTCATAGTGCAGAAATGAAGCGATATAAAGTACATTCAAGTTTGTTATCTCTTAGTAGATGAGAGTACGAGACAAAGAGAATTTTGAAATCTTCTTGAGATAAAAGATAATTACGAAAAAATAGTTCTCAGTATGGATGATTTTATCTCTGGAGATTATATGGGAATAAAACACTATAATCTGGTCGAGTACCTGAGTAGAGAATATATACGTTATACATCTTCGAGAAGATAGTCTGGAAGAAGTTTTTTTAATTAACACTCTCATAGAAAATGCCAAAAGTCTCCATTCTCATCTGTTCCTATAACGCTGGAAGATATATATCGAGCACGATTCGGAGCTGTCTCGATCAGACATTTACTGATTTCGAGCTTCTCATCCTCGATAATGCTTCGACCGATGAAACGAGGGAATATATTCGGGAATTCAATGACCCAAGAATTAAACTTTTTGAAGGAGAAAAGAATATCGGTCCATATGCAGGACTGAATTATTTGCTTGAAAGGGCAAAAGGGAAGTATATAGCCATTCAAGACCACGACGATATTTGGCATCCGGAAAAGTTATCAAAACAAGTTGACTTCATGGATACAAACAATGAGTATGTCGGATGTGCTTGTACGATGGTTATGTACTATGAAGCGGATAGGAAATATTTCGAGTATTTTCTCGGCGATAGGACCGATTATGCGCTCCATCCGAGTATAGTGTACCGAAACAGAGCAAACCTTCGCTATGACGCAAATATACCGTATATGACGGATGCATATTTCTTGAAACAAACTCTTTGTGCGGGACAGAAACGAATACATAATCTCTGTGATCCACTTGCACTCCATATCATCAAAGGAGCACATGGAAATTATAGTTACCGATGGTTTCAGCTCAATATGGCAAATATTCGCCGAATTATTGAGGTTCACGGGTATTCATTCTATAGTCTGGTGGTTCTCTGGTTCGAGATACAGCGAAAAATTCTCTATCCAGTGCTGAACAAAATTCGAGCATTTACTCTCATTGCTCGAATCGAGCGTTTGCCATTCCATATACTCGGATATCGGATACATTCTGCCGATGCGGAAGTGAAAAACCCAATGATACAAAAGTTATTTTCGTATCTCTTGATAAGATAAACTTGATTTTTATAAAAGTTTAACTAAACTAATATTAGTAATTTACTTTTAGTTTAACTAAAACATATATGTATATAGAAAGATATATTGAAAAAAAGATTGTAAAATACATAGATCATAAGGAATACATAGCCATTATATGACCAAGACAGGTAGGAAAAACAACGTTTATAAAGAAATTAAAAGAAGACTATCCAAATAGTTTTTATTATAATTTTGAGGATTTTACTATCAAGGGGGAGTTTGAAAAAAATCCTATTGCCTTTGTGGGGGGTCATTTAAACAAAGAACACAAGACAATATTATTTTTTGATGAGTTTCAATATGTAACGGATGCGGGAAATATATTGAAGCTTATTTTCGATACTTTTGAAGATTCTATCAAGGTAATTATCACTGGTTCATCGAGCCTCCATCTCAAGGAAATAGGAGCGAAAATGGTGGGAAGGATGTTTAGTTTCGAGATGCAGTGACTATCGATGGATGAAATTTTACAACATAAAAATACTGCGTATTTTCATACTAAAACTGAACTTATAGAGAGTCTTGATATTCTTCAAATGAAGATATGAAGAGATGAGCTTTTGAAACTCAGGGAGAGTTCATTCTTGCCACAAATCAGACAAATAGTGGACGAATACATAGTATGGGGATGAATGCCAGCTATCGTTAAGGTAGATAATCATGAAGAAAAGAATATGGTACTCAGTAACTTTACTCAGAACTATATAAATAAAGATATAGTTAATCTCCTGAAAGTGAGAAATATAGATAAGTTCTCAGATCTTATGCTTACTTTATCTATAATTATCTGACAACAACTCGTCATAGAAAATCTTTCCAATGACTTATGAATAAACATAGTTACCCTTAATGAGTATTTGAATTATCTGAATAACACCTTCATTAATGTTCTTGTAAATCCCTACCATAAGAATAGTTTGAATGAGATAAAAAAACAAAAGATAGAGTATTTTTATGATTTATGAATCAGAAATTACCTCGTAAAAAATTTCAATACTCTTGATATACGATCCGATAGCGGACACTTACTGGAGAATTATATCTTTCTCAGACTCAATACGCTCAAAGAATCATTTCTATCACTGAATTATTGGAGAGATAAGAGTGGTAATGAGGTGGATTTTGTGATAAAAATGCACGATAGGATTATCCCAATAGAGATAAAGTACCAAAATTTGAAGAAACCAGAACTTACCACGGGTATGAAGCGATTCAATGAGCTTTATAAAGATGAGATACAGTATTCCATTGTCATAACAAAAGATTTTTTGGATGTATATGAGTACAATGAGAAAGTATATTATTTTATCCCATATTATATGATCTAGGGAAATATCGGCTTAATAGCAAAAAGTGTGTGGCTGGAATGATAGGTTTTACCCGAGTAGGAGAGAAAGAATCAGTTTGATTTTTCTCTCCTTTTTTAATCATCTATGTATCCG
>Ga0210042_1003252_pt1 | contig 11893 bp, 10 predicted proteins | sample CryGeymeta201518_FD_183982 | JGI IMG/M metagenome (GOLD analysis project Ga0210042, IMG submission 183982) | Groundwater microbial communities from Crystal Geyser aquifers in Utah, USA - Crystal Geyser metaG 2015-18 (SPAdes) (version 2) | ecosystem: Environmental > Aquatic > Deep subsurface >... | reverse complement strand
TACCGGTCGTCACGGACGCGGCAGCCGCCATGCAAGCCGGATCGCCGCTGGTTCACCCGGAATTGGGCGATTCCAACGTCTGCGTGCACGACCGCATCCGCAAAGGAGACATCGAAGCGGGATTCGCAAAAGCGGACGTGATCGTCGAGAGCGAGTACTTCACGCCCGTCCAGGAACACGCTTATCTCCAACCCGAGGCCGGCCTGGCTTACGTTGACGAAGAGGGGCTGGTGACTATAAAAGCTGGTGGTCAATGGACTCACACCGACCGCGCCCAGGTGGCTCATGCGCTCGGCCTACCCGAAGAGCAGGTGCGCGTCATCTATCCTGCCATCGGCGGCGCGTTCGGCGGACGGGAGGATATGTCCGTGCAGATCGTGCTGGGGCTGGCAGCCTGGAAGCTGAAGCGGCCAGTCAAGATCATCTGGAGCCGGAGGGAATCCATCCTCGGACACGGCAAGCGCCATCCCATGCGGTTGCGCGCCAAATGGGGCGCGACCAAAGATGGCAAGCTGGTCGCAGGCGAGTCGGAGATCATCGCCGACGGCGGGGCGTACATGTACACGACGAACAAGGTACTCGGCAATTCGACCATTACATCCAGCGGACCATACTTCATTCCCAACGTCAAGACCGACGTGTACGGCGTGTACACGAACAACATCCCTTCGGCCGCCTTCCGCGGCTTCGGCGCGCCGCAAGCGCTCTTCATGGCAGAAATGCAGATGAGCAAGCTGGCCGAGAAGCTTGGCATGGATCCGGTCGAGTTCCGCTGGCGCAACGCGCTGAGGGAGGGCGACACGCTGAATGTTGGCACGCCGGTTCCAGGTCCGGCCAGCGTCGTGCAGGTCATCGAAGCAGCACGCGATAAATTCGGCTGGCCGGACACTCGTCCTCCGTCACCCGTCACCCGTCCCCTGTCACCCGTCACCCCTCGCGGTCGCGGCTTCGCCTGCGGATTCAAGAACGTGGGATTCAGCTTTGGCTACCAAGAAAATTCCTGGGCGCGGGTGGAGTTGCATGGAAAGGACGAGATAGAACGCGCCGTCGCCTGGCACGCCGGCGCGGAGGTCGGGCAAGGCACTCACACGGTGATGGTTCAGATGGTCGCCGAGGCGGTCGGCGCGCCGGTTGACAAAGTCACGCTGATGACCTCAGATACGGTCAACATGGGCAACCCGGGCAGCGCCTCAGCTTCGCGCATGACTTTCATGGCCGGCAACGCACTGAAGGGCGCGGGCGAAGCCGCATTGGCAAAATGGAAAGCCGATACCTGCAAGAACACAGGTACACGGGAACGCCCGGCGATTGCAGAATACACCTATCTTGGCCCAAAGACCACACCCTTCGACAAGGAAACCGGCTACGCCATGCCCAACTTCGCCTACGCCTACGTTGCCCAGGCCGTCGAAGTGGAAGTGGATACCGAGACCGGCTTTATCAAGGTGCTGCGGGTCGTCTCTGCTGACGATGTGGGGCAGGCCATCAACCCGGCCCTGGTCGAAGGTCAGATCGAAGGTGGGGTCGTCCAGGCGCAGGGATACGCCCTGCTGGAGAATTTCATCACCAAAGATGGCTATGTGCTGACCGACCAGCTCAGCACCTATCTCATCCCGACCATCCTGGACATTCCCGATGCGGTCGAGCCGGTCATCGTCGAAGTGCCGGATCCAATCGGCCCGTGGGGGGCGCGCGGCCTGGGCGAACTGCCCTTCCTGCCGCTGGCGCCGGCCATCGCGGCCGCCGTCCACGACGCGACCGGCGTGTGGTTCGACGATTTTCCGCTGACGCCCGAGCGGGTGCTGCGCGGGCTGGGGAAGGTATAGGAGACAAATGCCCAATAGTTTCCGCAACACCTTCGCCCGTCACAAATACAAAGCGGGTATCTTCCTTTTACTTTCCGCCGCATCTCTCGTCTGTGCGACATTGGTTGCTGCCCGGATCGCATACAGCGACAGCAGTCAATACCTTGGGTTGGTCTGGAATCTCTTTTTGGCCTGGATTCCATTTGTACTGGCTTACCTGGTCTACATGCTTTCATGGCGACGATTGCTTGTCTATTTTGCCATTCCTATCTTCGCATTCCTCTGGCTGATCTTCTTCCCCAACGCGCCCTACATCTTGACCGACCTGCAGCACCTCGGCCAGGAAACTACAAATGTACCGCTTTGGTTCGATGTTATCCTCCTCACCTGGTTCTCGTGGACAGGCGTTTTACTCGGGGTCGTTTCGCTCAACCTGATGCAGGAGATCGTCAAGCGTGAGTTCGGCCGCTGGCTCGGCTGGATTTTCGTGTTTGCTGTGGCGGGTCTGAGCAGCGCTGGCATCTACATCGGCCGCTTCATCGGCCTCAACTCCTGGGACATCCTGCAGAATCCGACCGGCACCGCCGAAAACCTTTGGAGCTGGCTGCAAGACCCCAGCCTCCGCTCGATCGGTTTCGTTGGCCTGTACACAGTATTTTTCATCTTCGTTTACTTCACCTTTTACGCATTCGGCCATATCCTCCAGGAAGGGGCCGAAAAGAGTATTTGATTATGGCGTCCATCATCCTCATCCGCGGCGGCGGCGACCTGGCAACCGGCGTCGCCATACGCCTGATCCGTTCCGGCCTGCGCGTCGTCGTCACCGAGATACCGCAACCGTTGGCGGTCCGGCGCACTGTTGCCTTTGCTGAAGCGGTCTACGCCGGAGAGATTATCATCGAGGGGATCACCGCCCGGCGCGTTCCTGACCCAAGCGACAGCCTGCGCATCCTGACCATCCTGGGCAAACAGCAGATCCCGGTGCTGGTGGATCCTGACTGCACCTCAGCCAGGGCTTTACATCCCGCCGTCATCGTGGATGGGCGTATGACCAAGCGTCCGCCCGAACCGATCGGCTACGCGCCCGCGCTGTACATTGGACTGGGGCCTGGCTTCGTGGCCGGAGAGAACTGCCAGGCTGCGGTCGAGACCCGGCGCGGTCACAACCTGGGGCGCGTCTACTGGCGCGGCGGCCCCGAACCGGATACCGGCGCACCCGAAGGCGACCCGGCGCGCGTCCTGCGCGCTCTGTGTGATGGAGTGCTTGCCGCTCATGCTGAGATTGGAACGCATGTGGAGGAGGGGCAGTTGATTGCAGTGATCAGTGACCAGCCTGCCCTGCCTGCCCTGGCGGCCAGGCCAGGGAGCGAAGTCGAAGGGTCATCAGTGATCAGTGATCAGTGTTCAGTGATCAGTCCGTTAAAAGGTATTTTGCGTGGGTTGATTCACCCCGGCCTGTCGGTGACGCGCGGCCTGAAAATCGGCGACGTGGACCCGCGCGACGACCCGCGTCTCTGCCAGATGGTTTCCGACAAAGCTCTGGCAGTAGGCGGAGGCGTGTTGGAGGCGATTCTGGGGCGGGCAGAAGTGCGCGGTCAATTATGGACTTAACCGCGAAGACGCAAAGAACGCAAAGGTTTTCTTCGCGTCTGCAAAGCATCTATGCGTTCTTCATCCCTTCGCGGTGAATCACTGATGAAACTCTCTCACGCCCTGCGTTTTTCCTCCTCCCCCTGCCTCGCCCTGGTCGGCGCGGGTGGCAAGACGACCGCCCTCTTCCAACTGGCGCGCGAATTGATTGCGCCAACGCCCTCCGCGCTTCATCCTTCATCCTTCAGCCTTCATCCTTCGCGATCAAGCCTATATCCTTGCGTTCTCGTCACCGCCACCACTCACCTGCACGTCAATCAAATCGAGCTGGCCGACTCGCACTGGATCGCTCGGAAGCCGGAAGATTTCGCGCAATTGGAAGATAATCTGCGTGGCGTTGTTCTGGTCACTGGGCTAATAGGTGGGGATCGAACGAAAGGGGTAGATAAAAGTATATTATATTGGCTACACGAAGTTGCGCAAAATCGCAACATCCCCCTGCTCATCGAAGCGGATGGATCGCGTCAGAGGCCGCTCAAGGCGCCAGCGGAGCACGAGCCGGCCATCCCGGAATTTGTCGAGACGGTTGTGGTTGTCGCCGGGCTGTCCGGGCTGGGAAAACCGCTCACCGCAGAACATGTCCACCGCCCGGAAATCTTCGCCCGCTTGAGCGGATTGGAAATCGGCGATACCGTTATGCCGGAAGCGGTTGTAAGCGTGCTTGCCCACTCTGCGGGCGGATTGAAAAACATCCCCCCTAACGCCCGCCGCGTCGCGTTGTTAAATCAGGCCAATACACCGGAGTTGCATGCACAGGCAAATAGGATGGCAGGGCAACTGTTATCCTGCTACCACGCGGTCATCATTGCCTCCCTTCACCCGCCATCTGCCATCTGCTATAAGCCAACCGGTACCGGCCACCCTTCGACTGCCGCCGCAAAGAGCGCAGCGTCCGCTCAGGGCGGCCATCCGCTATCGGCTATCAGCCATCCGCCATCCACCATCTACGCGGTCCACGAACCGGTCGCCGGGATCATCCTGGCCGCGGGCGCATCGGAGCGCTTGGGCCAGCCTAAACAACTGCTGGACTGGCGCGGCCAGCCGTTCATCCGCACCGTGGCGCAGACCGCCCTGGCTGCGGACCTTTCTCCCGTCATCGTTGTGACCGGCTCGCATGCCGAGCAGGTCGAAGCGGCGATCATGGATTTGCCTGTGAAGATCATCCGCAATCGCGACTGGCAGAGTGGACAGGCTTCATCCATCCAAGCGGGGCTATCCGCCCTCACCCCTGCCCCCCTGCCCCCCCGCCCCTCTCTTCGCATCGGGGCCGCCATCTTCCTGCTGGCCGACCAGCCGCAGGTCACACCGAGCGTGTTGCGGGCGCTGGTGGAACGTCACAGCCTAGATTTGAGCTTGATTGTCGCGCCGCAGGTTCAGGGTCAACGCGCGAATCCGGTCCTGTTCGACCGGGTCACTTTTCCCGATCTCCTGGCCTTGACCGGCGACGTCGGCGGGCGAGGAATATTTTCCAAACACCACGTCACAACCCTACCCTGGCACGATGAAAGTTTATTGCTGGATGTAGATACACCAGAGGATTACAAACGGCTCGAGGGCTGGGCATCGTGAAGCCCGTAGACCCCTTGCCATTTCCCATTTCTTGTGCTATTTTATCCAGGTATGATGCTACGCTCTTTCATCGCCATTGAGATGCCCGCCGAGTTGCAGGATGCGATGGACAAAAGCACTGCCGGGCTGAAGAAAGCGCTCGCCAGGCCGCTCGTCCGTTGGGCGACGCCGCATAACGTCCACCTGACGATGAAATTCCTAGGCGACGTTTCGCCTGCCAACCTGGAGCTGCTGGCGCAAGCCCTGAAGGTCGAGACCGGACAGCACGCCGGTTTTTCGCTTTCGATTGGCGGACTGGGCGTTTTCCCGAACCCGAGGCGGCCGCGCATCGTCTGGATCGGGATCGAAGCCCCGGCCGCTTTGCAGGCGCTTCATCATGGGATCGAGGCGGCCGCCGCCCACCTGGGCTATGAACCTGAAAACCGGCCTTTTTCCCCGCACCTGACGATTGGACGCGTCAACCAAAATGCTTCGGCGGCTGAAGTGCAGCAAATCCGCGCCGCGCTGGAGCAGACCCGGGTCGGCGCGCTCGGCGCAGTCGCTGTGGAGGCGGTGCACATCTTCAAGAGCGATCTGCAGCCAGGCGGGGCCGTGTACACACATCTTTATACTGCCGCGCTTGGCAAGTAGCTCATCAAGTATGCAGGTATTATCATCCTCCGCGAGGAGATTGCTTCGCCGCCTTTGTTTCGACTACCACTTCGCTGCGATTCAAGGCGGCGGCTCGCAATGACACAAAAAGAGAGGTGAATTCTGAATACACTCGAAGTTGCTCATACAATCGTAGACGCCCTGGAGGAAAAGAAGGGGGAAAACATCGTCTTGTTGGACCTCCAAAAGATCGCTTCGTTCACAGATTATTTCGTTATCTGCACCGCCACCAGCGACCGGATGCTGGACGCGCTGGCGGATGCAGTTTTGGAAAAAGTGCGGGAGACGCATCACCACAAAGGCCGCGTGGAGGGCAGTCCGCAAGACGGCTGGGTGGTGGTGGATTACGGCTCCATCGTGGTACACCTTTTCGCCGCCGATTTGCGCAATTACTACCGGTTGGAAGATTTGTGGCACGAGGGCAAGGTGCTGTTGCACGTGCAATAGGGAAAGATGGTTTGGCGCGCATTTTCAAGCACTAAATGTGCTAAAATAACACTGTAGAATAGCCCCGCTATCAGAAAGAGAATAATATGGCACAGGAAACCAAGGAAAAGCGCATAAAAATCACTTGGGGTTCAGATGAAAATCTCCCCGCCCTATATGCAAACCATTTATATGTTTCGCACGCGGGCGAGACCGAATTCCATCTTGTGTTTGGTCACCTATCACCACCTTTGACAATGGGAATTGATGAAAGCGAGCTGCCCGATTCGGTAAAAATCAAACCTGTAGCCAAGATCGTAATCAGCCCGGATGCCATGAGGGCGTTTGTTAGACTCTTGTCTGACAATTTAGGGGTGTTTGAAGGCAGACAGCAAGGGAAATCAAATGAATGAGATGACTGAACTAACAATACCTCTGCCTCTTGTTTTACCATTTCGGCAAACTCTTGAAATGGGTAAATCCACCGAAACGCGCGGTACTATCAAAATGATTATTATTGATGGCAACATACACGCAATCTCAACCAAACAGGAATGGTTTTGGACAGAAGAATGGCAGGCAGGCGAGCGCAAAGTGGATGAGTATATTAAATTGGGGGAATATGAGGAATTCGATATGATGGAGGAATTTCTGCGCACCCTTAGAGATTAACCGCGTACCGAGTAGGTGCTACGCATGAAATTCCGACGTACTCAACAATTTCGGGATGACTTCGACAGGCTGCTGGAAAGCAATAAGAAAGACGTAGAAGAGGCTTTCCCTTATGTCGTGTTGGCTCTGCAAGGAAATGACGAGTACCATAGGAAATACCGTATAAAAAGGATGGAGGGACATCCGAACATTTGGGAAGGCCATGTCAAGATAAACCTGTGCTTTACCTTTCATCTCGGAACTGATGAGGATGGCAAAGTAATTGTATTTTTTAGAAGGATAGGAACACATCAAATTTACAAAAAGCCATAATGTTCACAAGGAGCGATTGAGTTAGATGGCGACCTTTCGCGCCCGATTTGCGCAATTACTACCGGTTGGAAGATTTGTGGCACGAGGGGAAGGTGCTGCTGCACGTGCAGTAAGGAGGCAGACATGCGAAAGACATTGAAATGGCTCGTTCCTTTGATACTGATCGTTGCTGTTTTGGGGGTCTATTTATATCCTGTTCCACGCGTGCCGTTCGAACAGGTCTACGCCAAAGCAGACGCCGATGCGGTTGCTTCGTTACAGGCGTTCCGCGCGGCGCAACCGCCCCGAACGCTCGATGTGGACGGCGTGAATTGGGAGTATGTTTCCTTTGGACAGGGCAGTAAAACCATCCTGTTCCTGCACGGCATGACTGGCGCTTACGACATCTGGTGGCAAGTGCTGGAAGCCCTGCAATCCGACTACCGAGTCATCGCGGTGACATATCCGGCGGTGGATTCGCTGGCGGAAATGGAATCAGGCGTGCTGTCCATTTTGGAGGCGGAAGGGGTGGACATATTCAACGTGGTGGGGACTTCCCTCGGCGGATACTTTGCACAGTATCTTGTGGCGCGCCATCCGGACCGCATCCTGCGCGCTGTTTTCTCGAACACGTTCCCGCCGAACGATTTGATCGCCGAGCAGAACAAGACCATCGGCGCGGCTTTGCCGTTTCTTCCCGAATGGCTGGTGCTGAATGTTTTGCGTGGAAGTTTCGCAAACAGTGTCTATCCCGCCTCGGGCAATGATGAATTGACCTTGGCTTTCCTGAACGAGATCAGCTATGGGCGGATGAGCAAAGCGCAGGTGGTTGGCCGTTTCCATTGCGTGGTCGAGAAATTCGAGGCGCCAGACCCGCACATGCCTGTAATGATCATCGAAGCAGACAATGACCCTCTCGTTGCGGCTGAACTGCGCCGGCAGTTGAAGGAAACATATCCCTCGGCAACCGTCCACACATTGCATGGCGTTGGGCATTTCCTATATTTGAATATGCCTGAGGAGTATACAGAACTGTTGCGTGAATTTTTGCAGACCGCCCCGTAGTGTGCACGTTGCTGTGAGGATGACTTGCTCTCGGTACGCTTCGCGGTCGGCGAGGATACGCGGCGGGACGCTTCGCCATCACCAGCGAGAGTTACTTTTCAAAGATCCACTTATCGTTGGATCGTTCCCAGCTTACCAATTCTCCCTCCTTGAACCACAAGGCCACCTCCTGTTCGCCGTTCTCGACCGAGTCCGAGGCGTGGGTCAGGTTACGGCCTACTTCCAGGGCGAAATCGTGGCGGACCGAACCGGGCGCGGCCTCGGTCGGTCGGGTCGCCCCCATCGTCTGGCGGACAGCCGCCACTACGTTCGGCCCCTCCCAAACCATCGCCATCACCGGCGCGGAGGTGATGTATTGGATGAGTCCATCGTAAAATGGCTTGCCCTTGTGAACCGCATAATGCGTCTCTGCCAGTTCCTGGCTGACGGCCATGAATTTGGCAGCCACCAGCCGCAGCCCGCGCCGTTCGAGGCGGCCGATTACTTCACCAATAAGCCCGCGCTGGACACCATCGGGCTTGACGAGCACCAACGTTCGTTCCACAAATGCCTCCAATCACGCATCACGAATCACGTATCACGCATCACGAATCACGTGTCACGCATCACGCATCACGTATCACGTTTCACGAACTCACCCATATTGATCGCTTACCTTAGCAGCTCCTCCGCCTTCGTATACGCGTCCAGCGCGTCTTGCAACTGGTTGGCGCGATTGTAGGCATCGCCCAACGTCTGCCAGAGGATGATATCCACCGGGTAGGTGTAGACCGCTTCACGCAGGTCGTGGATGACCTCATCCAACAAGCGTCCTTTTTTGATCAACTTCGCAAACCCAGCCATCGCCTCGTCCAGTTTTCCGCGCTTGAGGGTGGCCTGCGCATCGAGCAACATCCCGGCATCTTTATCCTGACCCGGCGCGGGAGGCAACGCGCCCTGTAATCCTGCCGCGGCTGCAGGCTCCGCCGCTTTCGGAGCAGGCGCGGCCGGTTCGGATGGAGGCGGCGCGGGTTCTTCTGACTCGAGCGCAATCGGCTTCGTCGCCGGCTGCACCGACACAGGCTCAGGTTCAACGGCAAAACTGACCGGTTCAGGTGCAAGCGGCTCTACCTTTTCGGCCGGCAGCCACTCCTCGGGGGCAGTCGGCGTCAGCGCCGCAGCGTCAGGGATGTTCTCGTCCGCAAAGGGGACCGCCGCTCCCGCCTCCTCGACAGCTTCCTGCTCTTGCAGCGCGGGCGTCTGCGCAGGGAGGCTTTCCGGCGTCTCTGCCGGCGTGCGCAGCCATTCGGGAAGCTCCTCTTCCTTCGAGGGTTCAGCCGCCGAGGCAGGCTGGGCGACGGCCTTCAACCAATCTGGCAATTCTTCACCGGCTGGCAGCGTCGGCTGGCTTCGAGGAGCCGGGGGAGTTTTTTCCTTCATTTCAGAAGCCTCGAGGTCCTTCAACCACGTAGTAACATCCCCTTCCGTGGAAGCAGGCAACGCTGCGGCAGGTCCTCCTTCCTGGCCCGCTTCCGGCGCGGCTTCAGGTTGCGCTGCGGGCCTGGCGCTTTCTTCCGCCGTCAGGTTATCCAGCCAGTTCAGCGTCGCCTCCTCCATGAAAGGTGTCGCAGGGGACTCTAGCGTGAGTCCAGAGGGGACAGGCTCTTCCAACGTGGGAACCGCTATCCCTCCTTCCGGCATTTCGGGTAGAGAGGCCGCTTCGGCGGGTTCCTGTAAAGTGGTTGCACTCTCGGCAACCAAAGCGGAGGGCAGCATTTCTTCCGCCTCCGGCTCGATCCCAGCCGCTTCGACAGGTTTCCCGGCCATCTCCTGGCGCACCCACTCAGGCGGGGTTTCAAGACGTTCTTCGGGTCTGGTCAGCAATTCTTCGGGCCTGGCGCCCTGCTTCGCAGCCAGGTTTTCCAACCAGGCCAGGGCTGCATCCTGGTCGCCAGCGGATGGAAGCCCGGGGCTGGCAGTCGCAGTTTCGGGCGCAGGTGGCTTTTGTTCGGCGAATACCGGCGCGGCGGGTTCCGCCTCCGCAAATGGAGCCGCTGGCTCTTTCTCCGCCTCGACGCCTTTCATCCACTTCGGCTGTGTGTCGCCGATCTCTTCGTAAGCCGCTCCCGCCCTGACGCCCTCGAACGGAGGCTTTGGCCCCGCGTCTTTATTCTTTGTCGCCTGCTCCCCTTCGGCAGGCATTTCATCGAAGGGTGTCACTGCCGGAGCGGATTCCTCCGCAGCCAATGGGGTTTGCGCAAGCTCTGGAGCCTCCGCCTGGGCGGCTGCTCCTTCGGGAGCCATTTCCTTCAGCCAATCGGGAATATCCGCCTGGGCGATCGGCTCGGCGGGTTGCGGTTGCTCGGTAAACGCCGACGGACCTTCTTTCGCCTCGCCGGTAGCTTCCTGCCAACCGGCGGAGCGCAGCCAATCCGGGATGGCGCTCTCGCCCTGGGCGGCTCCGGGCGCAGCAGGCGCAGGAGGCTCGAACGAAACCGGCGGTTGCCCCTGCTCAGTTCGCTGGGGTTGTGGGGCAGGTTTCGCAGGTGGGACTTTCGCAGGTATGGCTCCCGCAAGCGGCCCTGTTCCCAGTTTGATGCCCAGCGAAGAGGCCCAAGTGGGTTGAACCGCTTCCGGCTTCTCGCCAGGCTGGTAATCCAGGCGTTCCAGGGTGACCACCGAATCGGCCACCTGATCGGATCGAAAAACCGAGTCTTTCACGAAAGCCGAATACGGATCCAACTGCTCCAGGCGTTGACGGTAAACCTGGGCATCCTCGGCGCGACCCGTCCCGGGCAGGATGTCCACCAAAACACGCAAAGCATCCAGGCAATAGGGATATTTTTTCAAAAGGGTCATGGACATCTCGGCGGCTTCCACCTTTTGCCCGGCACGGTAATAAGCGCACGCCAACATCACCTGCAAATCGGCGCGACTGGCGTCCTCGGCCATCACGGAGCGGATCTCTACGATCGCTTGATTATAGAGTTCGCCCTGGCTGTACATGTTCGCCAGCGCGTCGCGCGTCAGGCGCACCTTCGGCGGCTCGATGCCATCCCGCCGTCCATACAGACGCTTCAATTCAGCCTGGATGGCCGGATTCGAGGGTTGGATCTCGAAGGCGCGCTCCATGTGCCAGATCGCATCGTCCACTTTGCCTTCGTCGTCGCGGATGATGCTCATCCCCACGTGAGCCACGAAGTCATCCGGCGCCGCCATCAAGACGCGCTGGAAGATATCCGCCGCATCCGCGTAACGGCGAACCTCCAAGAATGCTTTCCCCAGCAACTGGTACGTTTCGACGCACATCGGGAAAGTTTTCAAGATCTGCTGGCAATGGGCAATGGCCTCGTCAATATGCCCGCCCTCGACCAGACTTTCGATTTCACGGTGATAGATACGCAGGGATACGTTCGTCATGGCGCACTCCTTTTCTTAGTATGCACCAATATTAAAGTTAATGCAAGCCTTTTTCGGCCTGGTTATCATAATGGTAGGTGACTGCCCTACCATAAAAGATAGGTAATGGTGCAACTGGCTCATTGCTCCAAACGTGAGCATTCAAGACAAGTTCCCGGACTTCGGCCTGTCGCGCGGGATCATTGGCGTGGATGGTAAACAACGGCTGGCCTTGGACGATGAAATCACCAACTTTATGATGGATGACGATGCCGACAGCGTGGTCAATCGGATCGCCTTTTTTGGCCCGACCTGCGCCGAGCGTCACCGCCGCCTCGCCTACGATGCGGGCGTGGACCTGGGCCAGGTACCCGCTGCGAGGGGCT
>Ga0210042_1003242_pt1 | contig 11910 bp, 5 predicted proteins | sample CryGeymeta201518_FD_183982 | JGI IMG/M metagenome (GOLD analysis project Ga0210042, IMG submission 183982) | Groundwater microbial communities from Crystal Geyser aquifers in Utah, USA - Crystal Geyser metaG 2015-18 (SPAdes) (version 2) | ecosystem: Environmental > Aquatic > Deep subsurface >... | reverse complement strand
GTTCTCGGCGAGGCTCATGGGGCTGTCCTTCCGTGCAGTTCGTGACCACTGTTCGTGGTCACATAAGCCTAACAGGTGGTCACCGTGTTGACAAGCGGCTGGCGCGCGTTCGCGCCCACACTGCCCACTTCCGCGTCACGTCTCCCGTGTGGGTCGCTCGCCGGGGTGTTAGCGGAACAGCGGCTGCCGCTCTCCGGCCTTGACAATGCGTTGGCGACCGCGGTCCTGTGCCGTACAATGACGCAACCACGCACGCAGGAATCGTCCATGTGCGTCTGCACACCACGTCGAAGGAAAACGTAGCGCGACTTGGTAAGTCGCGTCGAACTCGGCGAGTTCGCGTGCGAGATGCCATCTCGCGCTACATTCTCACAGGAATCGCTCATGTCCGCGCTTCGCTTGAACACCCCAACGGATGAGAACGGTCGCCTTCCCGGGGCAACGCCCTTGGCTGACGGCTGATAGCTGATGGCTGAAAGCTGTTTTCGAAGGAGCCTCCCCATGGCCTTCAGATCGCCAACTCAGTGGGTTTGTCTGTGTACTGCCCTGGCTGCGGCCGGCGCCGTTTCGGCTGAGCAACTGGCGCCACCCCTCACCTTCCACGCCACCTTCGACGGCACGCTCGACGCGGCGGCGGCGGGGGAGGGCAAGCCGGTGAAGGTCGAGGGACCGGTGGCGTACCGACCTGGCAAGGTGGGGCAGGCGCTGCTTTGCGGTGATGGTGCCGCGGCGGTGCTCTACGCGACGGCACGGAATCTGCGGGCTACGTCGGGGACCATCGAGATGTGGGTGTGCCCGCTGGACTGGACCGGCGAAGAAGACACGTTTCACGTGTTCCTGGAAGCGAAAGACCCGGGTTGGCTGGTGTTCTACCGCTACTATCAGGGGGGCATCCTGACGCTGATGGGCAGTGGCGGGGCCACGTACCGCGCGGCGGCGGGGCCGAGCTTCAAGTGGACGCCTGGCGTGTGGCATCACTTGGCGGGTACGTGGCGGACCAAAGGACTCAAGGTGTACGTCGACGGCAAGGAGGCGGGGTTCGCACCCGACCCGCCGATGCCGGAACGGCTCGGGGACACCTTCCGCGTGGGGGATCATCCCTGGCATGTTGCCCGGAAGCAGCAGACGCTGGTCGACGAAGTGAAGCTGTACTCCGCGCCGCTCGACGCTGAGAGCATCGCTCTGGCCGCGCGCGGCGAGCCAATTCAGTTCAAGCCGGAGCTGGTGGTGGAGACGGTCCCGCACCCCGACACCGCGGAGCTGGAGGTCCTTTGTGACGCGGCCGGTCAGGTGGGTGACGGCGGAGCAGGTCGCGGGGCGCGTGTCGAGTTGCGGCCCGCCAAGGGCGGAGCAGCACTTCTTCAGAAGCAGATCACGACCTTCACTGCGGACGTAGGTCGCACGGAGCTGCCGCTCAGCAACGTCGCCGAGGGAGAGTACGAAGTGCGCGTGACCCTCGTCGACGAAGCAGGCAAGGCGGTGGCCGAGAAGACGGTACCGTTCGTGAAGCCGGGGCCGCCTGTGTGGCGCGGCAACACGCTCGGCATGGAAGACGAAGTCCTGCCACCGTGGACGCCGCTGAAGACGGACGCCGGAGCGGCCGCGTTCGAGTGTTGGGGGCGCCGCGGTGAGTACGGGACGTTCCTGAAGCGGATGCAGTCCGGCGGTGCCGAGCTGCTAACTTCGCCGGTGCAGCTCGAAGCGGTGATTGACGGGAAGGCTGTCGCGCTCACTGGCGCCGACTGCCGAGTGGAGGAGCAGTCAGACACCCACGCCACGCTAACAGGTCAGGCGGCTGGCGGTGCCCTCAGCGCCACCGTGCGCCACCGCGTCGAGTACGACGGGTTCACGTGGACCGACCTCACCGTTGAGCCGCGTGGCGACGTTCGCCTCGACGAGCTGCGGCTGACGTGGAGCATGCCGGCGGCACAGGCCACGTTGCGACACTCGGACTCCATGAGCTGGATCAAGAACGAAGCCGGCGCCCTGCCGCCGGAGGGGTGGAAGTCGGACTACGTCCACTTCTTCTGGCTGGGGAACGAGGAGCGCGGGCTGTCGTGGTTCGCCGAGTCGCAGCGCGACTGGCATCACTCCAAGGAGCAGTCTGCCATTCAGGTGGTGCGCGAGGGCGACCGGGCGAACGTCACCGTGCGCTTGGTGGCGGAACCCGTCTCGATATCGGTGCCGCTGCACTACGGCTTCGGGATGATGGCGACGCCCGTGCGGCCACAGCCTGCGGACGCCCGGCGTCTGCGGATGAGTCCCGCCCCGCGCCCGACGTTCGACGTCATCTGGCCCAACGGCAACATGAAGTACTACGGCTACACCGAGCCGTTAGACCCGGACAAGTTCGCCGCCCGCGTCAAGGCGGCGCACGAGCAGAAGTGCCTCGTGGTGCCCTACGTGAACCTCAACTTCGTCTCCGCCGGCGTGCCGGAGTGGCAGTACTACGGAGCGCCCTGGGCCGACCCGGCCCGCGCGGTAACGCCCAGCGATGTTGCAGCCATGGGGTACGCCTCTATGGGGACCTGCCCCAACGTCCGCGATTGGCAGGACTTCATCCTCTATCGGATCAACGAGATGATTAACCGGTACGAGGTCGACGGCATCTACATCGACTGCTGGGGCCCGTATCTGTGCAAAGCAGGTCCCTGCGCGTGGGAGGGCGCCGACGGCAAGGTGCAGGGCACGCAGCCAATCCGGGCCTACCGCGAACTCCTCAGGCGCGTCTATGCGCTTTTCCGCAAGCGGCGTCCCGACCCGCTGCTGATGGTGCATATGTCTTCCCAGGTGGACCTCCCGATGCTGTCGTTCACCGACACGCTTCTGGACGGCGAGCAGTTCCGCTCGGGCAAGCTGACCGACGACTACCTCGATCTGCTCCCGCCCGACAAGTTCCGCGCCGAGTTCATGGGCCGCAACTTCGGCCCGGTGGACTTCTTCCTGCCGGAGTTCCGCGACGACTACAGGACCACCGGCACGCCTAACCTCGCCGCCTACTTGATGCTCCACGATGTGCAGCCTTGGCCGATCTGGTCTGACATTGGCCCGTGGAATCGGCTGTACGACGCCGCGGACGCTTTCGGCATTGCCGAGGCCGAGTTCAGACCGTATTGGCAGGACAGCGGCGCCCAGACTGACGAGCAGGTCCTGGTTTCAGCCTACACCCGCAACGGCAAGGCGATGCTGGCGATCATGAACATTGGCGAGGCAATCGAGGCCAAGGTGCGTTTGGACCTGGCGAAGCTCGGCCTGTCGAAGGCCGGCAAAGCAGTGGACGTGCTCCGCGAAGAGACGCTGCCTGTCGAGGGCGCAACGCTGAACGTGCCCATGGCCCGCCGCCAGGGGCGGGTGGTGGAAGTGACGGCGACTGAGTAGGCAACACAAGCCCGCGCCGCCTTCCGTACGCCGAAGTCTGCACTGCCGAGGAGTCGATCCATGCGCTCCACAATCGCCCTAACCGCCCTGCTCCTTGCCGCCCAGACTGGGCAGGCCGCGAACGCCAAGCTCCCCGACGGCGTCGCCCTCTACTGGAACTGCGACGATGACGACGGGTTCGGTTGGCGGGACAACCACTGGCAGGAGGGCGGGTCGCCCAACGTCACCTACGACACCAACAACCGCCGCTACGGGAAGGCGTCGCTGCGGATCGTCGGGGTCGCCGACCAAGAGCTGAGCGTGGTGTCGTTGGCCGCACCGGCCGCCGTCGATCCGGGCACGTCGTATGTGCTGCGCTTCTGGGCGCGGACGGAGGGGCTCAAGGGTGAGGCGATGGTGCGCCTCCTGGCACACGGCCCGGTGACAGCCGACAAGCAGTACGACCCGCTGGGCTGGGTGCGGCTGTCACCGAAGGTGCACTGCTTCCTGTCCCCCGATAGCGAGTGGACGTTGCACGAAGTGCCTTTCGACCAAGTGCCCGGTGGGGCAGCGCGGTTGTTTGTGTACCTGGCCGTCAAGGGCGTTGGGACAGTGTGGTGGGATGAAGTCTCCATTGCTAAAGTGGGCGTGGCCGTGCCGTTGGGCGGCGCAGTCGAACTGGCTTGACGCAGACTACTCCGGGTGCGGTTCATCGACGGTCAGTTACCCCCGAACCTGCTTCAGAACGGCGACTTCGAGAAGGGCATGCAGGGCTGGCAGGTGTTCGGCTCCGGCTCCACGGCGAAGGTCGAGGCGGTGAACGGCGGTCACGCCTTGCGGTTCGACGCCAAGGAATTCACCGGCCTCTACGCCGTCCAGCGAGTGCGGGTGGACCCGCGACGGCGCTACCGGCTCTCGCTCCGGGCCCGGACCGAGGGGACGGGACTGGTCGGGTACTTCTTCACTCAGATCCTGCCCTTCAACCAACACGGCACCCCCACCGGCTGGGCGGGCGCCGACCACGCCTCGGAGTTCACCTACGTGACCGGGACCACCAAGGACTGGGTCGAGCGCCGCCAGGACTTCACAGTCCGACCGGATTCGGACGCAATCGGCGTCTTCCTCCGAGTGGAGGACACCATCGGCACCGTGTGGGTGGACGCCGTTCGCCTGGAGCCGCTGCCGCTGACTGCCGCCCCGTGAGCGCCAGCGGCCAATCCCACACATACGCATGTGTGGGATCGGCGGCGCCCTTGTCCGTGTCGGTCCCGGGGCAATCGCGCAAACGCAGTGACAGGCGGTTTCCGGTAGGCTGGCATCGTCCGGCTGCCCGATCCGTAGCTGCGCGCGCCAGCGCGTGGACTCACCTCCGGTGCAGACGCAGAGCATCGCTCCGGCAAGCCGTAGCTGCGCGCGCCAGCGCGTGGACTCACCTCCGGTGCAGACGCAGAGCATCGCTCCGGCAAGCCGTAGCTGCGCGCGCCAGCGCGTGGACTCACCGGCTACGCGCCGGCAGCTACGGCGGGGGCCGAACTGGGCGCCGAGCGCGTATTGCCGGTCCGAATCGAGTGAACCATGAAACACCCCGTGAGAATCACGCCCGGTATCCCGAACAAAGTCGGGCGTCCGCTCCCACCGCTGCGAGCACAGATCACCCCCTCCCCCCTCTGGCTGTCTGCAGCCGCCGTCCTACTGCCGCTGTCGGTGGCGGCAGCGTGGGAGCTTGTTGAGCTGCCTTCGCCGGACGCCGCGGCCGGCAATGTGATCACGGACGGTTCGTTTGAGGGCAATGACTGGGATACGGCCGGCGGGGCGGCGCTTGCCGGCTCCGCGCGAACCGGCAAGCAGGCGGGCCGGGTTGAGCGAGCCGACGACAAGACGGACCCTCGGCTGATCGGGACCTTCGGTCCCGTCGGCGCAGGGAAGTGGCTGCTCTCAGCATGGCTGCGGTCGTCGCTGCCGCCCAGCGCCGACCGCAACTACGCGGCGGTGTTGGACGTGACGTGGGTCGATGCCGCCGGGAAGGACATGGAGCAAAGCCCGGGGCTCTACCTCAACGGGCGGGTGTCGCTCTGGCAGTGCCGCGAAGCCCTCGTCACTGCTCCACCCGGAGCGGTGCAAGTGCGGTTGACCTTCCGGTTCAGCTTCTCGGTGGCGGGTTGGGCGGAGGTTGACGACGTGTGTCTGACTCCGGCCGCGGGCGACGCCACTTCGGCGCCAGGAGCGGCTCTGCCGCTTGCAGTGCGCCCGGCCCGGAGCCTGTTCGCGCCCGACGAGCCGATCCGGGTCGCAGTAACGCTGCCTGCTGAGCAGCGTGCCCCGGCGACGCTGACCGGCGTGCTGCTTGATTCTCGCGGCAGGCAGCTTGCCTCCAGCGCACCGGTGTCGGTTGCCGAGCCGGACAAGCAACGCGAGGCCGAGGTGGTGTTCCAGCCGGACGGCGTGCCAGCCAACGAGTGGCTGCAGGCTCGGCTCACGGCAACCTCGGGGCAGTCGGACATGCTCGGCGTTGTCGGCGCCCGACACGAAGTCGGCGTGCTGGTCCGGCCCCGGCCGACCGAGTTCCGCACCGAAGCCGACTCGCCCTTCGCGCTGCTTGAGGGGCATCCCTACACGCAGCGCTGGTTGGGCGCTCGCTGGCAGCGCCCCAACTTCAGTTGGAACGAGCGAGCGTACGAACTGGGCAACCGGTACGGCGTGACCACGTTGGCGATGATCAACCAGGCGAGTGAGGCACTGCACGAGCGGGTGCCCATGGAGGAGTACGCGCAGTATGTCGAGGACTCGGTCCGGAAGCTCAAGGGCCTGGTCCGCTGGTGGCAGTTGGGCAATGAGCCGCCGCTGTTCCAGCCGGGCATGGCGGAACGGTATGCCGCGGTGTGCAAAGCAGGATACGAGGCAGCCAAGCGCGCCGACCCCAACTGCGTCGTGTCGATGGCAGGTCTGACCGGGCTGGACGTCGACCCGAACATGCTGGCCAAGTTCCTCGACGCGGGCGGCGCACAGTGGTGTGATGTCATCGACCTCCACCTGTACGTGGATATCCCCACGATGGACCGACTCCTGACGAAGATTCGCGCCGACATGGCCGCCCGCCACGTCGACAAGCCGATCATCCTCACCGAAGTCACCGCCAGTCTCGGACAGGTCCTCCCCGAGCGCGAGAAGGCAGGGCATGTCTACAAGCGCTACGCGCTCGCCCTCAGCCACGGCGTCAAGCAGCTCTACTGGTTCGTCACGCATTGGGTCAATGACCTGCCGGGCGGCTTCCGGCATTGCGGGCTGATCGACGTGAAGAACTACGCTCCGTGGCCCGCCGCCGCGGCGTACGGTCGGCTGTCGGACGCGCTCACCGGCGCCAAGTTCGAGCGGCGGGTCATTACGGACGACGGTGGATGGCTCTTCGAGTTCAGCAAGGCGGACCGGCGTTACTGGGTGCTCTGGGCGGAGCAAGGCGAACCGCGCCCACTCGAGCTCGTCTGCGGCGAGGGAACGGCGCGCCTCATTGACGTTGCCGGCCACGAGTGGTCGGTCGAGGTCAACGGCGAGCTGACAGTGACGTTGACCGAGGAGCCGTTGCTTCTCGACCTGCCGGCGCCTGAGGTGGCGACTGACCCGACGTCGGGCGCCGCCCAGATCGAGCCAGCACGGGTGACGTTGGCCAGAGGCGGGACAGCGGCGTTGAATGCCCACCCCGAATCGCTGGACTTTGACGCACCGTTGGGGCTGCAGATCGAAGGCAGCTCCCTGCGTGCCGCCCCCGAGGCGGCCGTCGAGGGCGCAGTCCTGTGGGCGTTTGCGCGCGAGGGCGCAACGACCAGCGCGGCCCTGCGCTTGCCCGTCTCCGTTGCCGAGCCACTCGCGGCGACGCTGTCTCCGCTTCCCTCTACAGACGGCAGTCCGGCTGCGGTTCGCGTGGGCGTCAGCAACCTCAGCGCACAGGTGCAGCGTGGAACGCTGACGGTGACTTCGCCGGTGGCGTCCGGTCTGCGTCCCGCGGTCTTGCGGCGTGGCTTCACCGACCTCAAGCCCGAGGAGACCGCTCACGTTGACCTGCAGGTACCTGCCGCGACAGACCCACTGGGCCGCTACCCGTTCCGCCTTGAGGTCACTACCGAAGGCGGCGTCGAGGTCTGCCTCCGACGCACGCTGGTCTTTCTGGCTGCGCGCCGGTGTGCCAAGCCGCCGAAGATCGACGGCAGCCTCGACGAGTGGGGAACTGGCTTCCCGATCCGGATCGGCATCGACTCCGGTGAGCGTAGCGACCCCAAGGACGGGCCGCCTGCCAGCGACACCGACCTCTGCCCCGAAGCTCAAGTCCAGTGGGACGCCGCCGCCCTCTACTTGGCCGTGCGTGTGCGGGACGACATCCACCGTAATGACCAGAAAGACGGCGCCCTGTGGGACGGCGACGGCCTGCAGTTCAGCTTCGCGCCCCAGCCCGATACTGCCGACGCGCCTCGGGCCGAGTTCGGCTGTGCCCTCACGACAACCGGCCCGCAAGCTTGGGCGTGGCAAGCGTTCCCTCGCGCGCCGACGGGACCCGTGCAGTTCCCCCTCGCCATCAAGCGCCTCGACGCTGAGACGCTCTACGAGATGGCAGTCCCCTGGGCCATGCTCCCCGGCATTGAGCCGAGACCGGGTGCTTGGTTCGGGTTCTCCCTGCTGGTCAACGAGCAGGACACCGCCGGCCGCGGCTACTACGGCTGGCACGGAGGCGTCAGCGAGCCGAAGGACCCGGCGCAGTTGGGGCAGGTGACCTTGATGGGCGGGTCGTGAGACAAGGGCGGTTACACCGGATGGTAGCCTCCCGCAAACACCGGCGCGGCAACAACGCATCCTGTCCCATTCATGGGCACTAAAGGTGAGTCTAATGGACTAATCTTTTTTTCTAATGGCGGAACCATGCCAAGTCATGATTGTCTACGATGGCATTAGTCGCCCAACACGTGAGCGACACCCGACCGAGAAGCGGCGGGAACACGTAGTGAGAGTGCCGCTGACTGCCATAGCGGCCAACTACTTCGGAGGTGTTTCGAAATGTCTTTGGTACGATGGGACCCCTGGAGAGAGATGTCTTCGCTGAGGCAAAGCGTCGAGCGAGCGTTCGACGACGCATTCCATGGCGAGGGCGAGGGCGGAGCCACACCGGAGCGCGCTTGGGCGCCTCGCTGCGACATCAAAGAGACCGATTCCGCCCTCGTGGTGAGTGCGGATCTGCCCGGCATGAAGCTGGAAGACATCGCCGTTGAGCTTCACGGCGACGCGTTGACCTTGAAGGGCGAGCGGAGATACGTGAGCGAGGAGACCGGCGAGAACGTCCACCGCGTCGAGCGGGCGTATGGATCGTTCTACCGCACCTTCACCTTCGGCGTCCCGGTGAACCCCGAAGGCGTCACCGCCGGCTACAAGGACGGCGTCCTCACCGTGAACGTCCCCAAAGCCGAGGAAGCCAAGCCGAAGCGGGTCGAGATTGCTGCGGCGTGAGCCGCACGCGGGGCGCTTCGCCTGAAGTGGTGACCTAAACCTGGGCCGGAACGAGCTGCTCGTTCCGGCCTTTTCTCTGCCTGGCAGAGAACAGCACACTTGGGATGATCTAACCAAGCGGGCGGAGCACTCGGATCAGCCCGTTGGCGCTGGCCTACCCAGTGCCTCCAGTACCGGCAAGTGCACCCCTGCCATGTAGAGGATGAGCGCTCCGCCTCCTGACGACACGAGGCCCATGTCGCCGTGAACCCCAAACCTCTTCGCGGCCTGGATCGTGTCTCCGCCGCCGATCACGGTGAAGGCGCTCGACTTCCCCACGCCTTTCCAGATTCGCCGGGTGCCCTCCGCAAACGCCTCGTCTTCGTAGACGCCGGCGGGGCCGTTCATGAAGACGGTGCCAGCGCTCTCGATCTCCGCGCAGTACTGCTCGATGGTCTGCGGACCGAGATCCATGATCGGGGCGTCAGTCGGGATATCGTCCACCTGGGCGGTCATCCGCCCTTCCTCGTCGCCGTTCACGGCCACGTCAACCGGGAAGATCAGCCGTTCGCCGAACTTCGCCAGCAGCGCCCCGGCAGCGGGCACGAACTCATCCAGCCCCTTTCGCTGGAAGAAGGCGTCATTGGCTTCGCCGAGTTCCTTTCCGGCAGCCTTCAGCACGATCTGCCCCACCAGCCCCTGGGTCAACACCTTGTCGGCGGTCCCCCGCTCCAGGACCGGGCCGAGTAGGGTGAACGCATCCATGATCTTCGCCCCACCCAGGATGAACAGACACGGCCGGTCCGGACGCTCGCGCACCTTCGACAGAGCCGACAGCTCTCTCTCGAACAGCCTGCCGCAAGCCGACGGCAGCACAACCGGGAAGCCACACAGCGTCGGCTGAGACCGGTGCACACAGGCGAAGGCGTCGTTCACATACAGCTCGGCCAGCGGTGCAAGCTTGCGCACCACCGTCGTCTGCGCCTGCTGCTCGAACGTCAACGTGACAGCCTTCTCGAAGAGAACCGTCTCTTCGGTGTGGTTGCGGACATTGTCCAACAGCAGGATTTCCCCCGCACTCAGCGCCGCCACCCGCTCAAGAGCTGTCGGGCCGACCACATCTTCTACGAAGGCCACCGGCCGACCCACCTGCTGCGCGAGGAGACGAGCGTGCTGCGCAAGGGGAAGGAAGTTCTGGAAGTCGACGGGATCGCCCTGATGGGCGAGCACAACTACCTTCGCCTGTCTCTCAGCCAGTTCCCGAACGGTCGGCGCCGACAAGGCAATGCGCGTGTCGTCGGTGACGCGTTTCGTCTCCGGATCGACGGGCGAGTTGAGATCGACGCGGAGCAGGACGGTCTTTCCGTGCACCTCGACCTGATCGAGCGTGCGGATGTTGCCAATCGGCATCGAGAGTCACCTCCGGAGTGCGGAACTCCGCCCATGGTCGGTTCCTGTGGGAACGCGAGCGGCAGAGCCACGTGTTCGCCCCTTCTCGGCAGTCCCCTCCCGACTGTTGAGAAGGGCGCCTGAAGGGGCCAGCGGTAGCCCGCCGCAGGACGGCGGCCCACCAGGCCGTCAGCGTTCTTCCCGCTCTTTGTCGCTCAGACTGTTGACGGCCCTGCCCGTAGCGGGTAGGATCAACTCCGAGTTCCGGGCGCAACCACTTTCTCCGTGAGGTGACGAACACATGCGTTGGGTACGAAGTTGCTGGACGGTACTTGCTGTTGGGCTGCTGGCGTCGTCGGTATTGGCGCAGACGTCCGTCGATCTGTCTGACACCCAGTTGGATCCCTTCACAGCCTACCTAACTACATGGAAGCCGTTCACCTTGGGCTGTGAAAGCTACAGATCGACCGACATCGCCGACAACCACTACAATCGGGTCGTTGCCGCGCCGTTCTACAAGACAGGCAGCGGCCTGGGGGTGCCCTGGATCGAGGCCACCTACAGCGTGAACGGCGTGTTCACCGTGAACTTCTGGGGGGGGAAATCTCAAGCCGAACTTCGCCTACCAAGTGAAGCTGATCGGCAAGCCCGAAGCGAAATGGACAGGTATTGCGCCCTGCAGCGATTGGGCCAACGAGCAGATCGGCGGCGGGCGCTGGTGGTGCACCGTCATCGACAAGAACGGGGCCATCGTCGATGCATACAACAGCAACGACAGGGAGTATGCCAAGTGGAAGAACAAGGGCTTCTATGACAGAGGGCTGAAGCTGACGTACTGGTTCGAGGGGTATCTCCTATTCGACTTCGTGCTGACTGACGCGTCTGGCAATGTCGCGCCGGTCACTCTGGAGGCGAACAAGAGCTACCACGTGCTGTGGCAGTGTGGACACAACCAGGACGGCACGATCAAGCCGGAGCCGTGGAATCAGTACCAAGGAACCCCTGCTGCCAACCTCATGGACTGGAACAACCTGAAGACCACGACGGTCGACGTCACGAACTCGAACTGGTACAGCGATGGCTCCGGCGGCGCCTGGGGTGTGGTGCCAGAGATCGAGGACACGGTCTACACGATGGCCGACGGGGACTACCCGGCGTTCCTGGCCGTCACGGAAGAGAGCTTCCACGCCAACCTGCCGCCGCAGTACGGGCCGTACTACCACGATCCCGATTACGGCGGTTGCTGGATGAGCGCCATGTGCGCCCACGTGAACTTCCACCTCGCCACGCCGCCTCAGTTGACCTCGGTAACCGTCGCTCCGACTTCCGCCACCGTCCTCGTCGGCGCACAGCAGCAGTTCACCGCGACAGCCGCTTACTCGGACGGCAGCCAGCAGGACGTGACCGGTCAGGCTCCCTGGACCAGCGGGAATCTAGGCGTAGCCAGCGTCTCAGCGGGCCTGGCTACTGGTGTCGCTGCGGGCAGCACAAGCCTCACAGCCTCCTTCGGTGGCTTCTCCGACTCGGCCACTCTCACCGTCACCGCCCCCGGAACCGAGGTCATGACCATCCTCCGGGCCAACTACGACGGCCGATTCCTGCAGGTCGAGGCCACCAGCTCCCAAGCCCCGAACGTCACACTGAAGGTCACCACCGACACCGGGATCTCGGCCGCCATGGTCTATGCTGGCGGCCAGC
>Ga0210042_1003230_pt1 | contig 11932 bp, 10 predicted proteins | sample CryGeymeta201518_FD_183982 | JGI IMG/M metagenome (GOLD analysis project Ga0210042, IMG submission 183982) | Groundwater microbial communities from Crystal Geyser aquifers in Utah, USA - Crystal Geyser metaG 2015-18 (SPAdes) (version 2) | ecosystem: Environmental > Aquatic > Deep subsurface >... | reverse complement strand
TCTCTCTCTTATTGAAAAACAATTTTCACAGAGGCATTCATGGATCTTCTGTTCATCATCATTAGCGTTAAATTTCCAGAATGTTTTACTTGCCTCCGCCATATTGCAGAGCTCACACAATTTTGCTTGATAGGCTTCAAAATGTCTGTCGCCTAATTCCTCCCAGTTGGGATCTATCCTATTCTTCAGCTCGGGATAAAAAGTATATTGATAATCTTGAAAAAGTTTGTTATATCCGACAAGGAGATCTTTTCGGAGTAGCGTAGCTTCAGCATAATTTCCCTCGATATAGTAATTGGTAGTAAACTTTTTAATTCCCTGTAGATTTTCTTCAATATAGGTTCTTAGATCCGATTCTGGTTTCGAAGTAACAAGAATGATTTCATCATATAGGCAATATAATTCTTGAGACTTCTCAAACTTCTTCGAAATAGAACTGATTATCTTGCTTATGTTTTGGATGATCTCTGTATCAACTATTCTCGAAAGGTTCTGATTCGCATACAGTTTGAGTCGTATGAAATATACCGACAACCCTTTCTGGGGGTTCATTCTGCTTCTGCTCCCTTGAATTCTTGTTTTTATTTCTTCGGCTTGTCCAATGTCAACAATTTTATCAGGAACTCCGAAGTAGTCATTGTTCTTCATAAAGAAGTCAAACCATTTCTCAGTCAATGCAGAATGCGTCATTAACGAGGCAAAAGGACATTTCCATGCATCTTCGCTTCTTCTTAATATTTGTTTCTCTCTCTCCTCAAAAACTTTCCCGATATCTCCCGAATTGACAATGCTATCCAAAATGGTCTGATCTTTTGGCGCTTCGCCAATACATTCATTTATGCTCTTGTTAAACCAAACATGATACGTATCCCAAATTATTCGTTCATGTTTAGCAGGACCTTTTCTAAAACCGACATTCAACTTCCTTGAGATTATGGATGCCTTGACGTCGGCTAAAGCTAAGAAGAATTCCTCTTTTGTTATTGGGTAGAACTTGTTGTGATTGCAACAGTGTTTTTTAGAACTACTTCTAAAAACGCAATGATGTTTCAATGCCCTAAAACCATTAGACTTTTCTATTCGACTATATAAAGTAGGATTAATCCTGTAAATATGGTCGGGGCAATAATGAACTTTGCTGCCTTCATAGTTATCACAAAGCTTCAATAAATCATGTTCCTTGGCATATTGTTCTGTCATATCAGTTTTCCTAGAACCACCGTCTGATATTCCTTTTGATCAAACTCCATGATTCTCCCCTATTATGTACTTCCCCAATCCAAAACTCGTCCCCTTCCCCATATTTCCGATAAATCGGGATCTATGGACATGCAGCAATGCGCCGAGGACTACGGCGAATTCAAAGTCAAAAATCAGAAGTCAAGAGACATCATTCTCGGTGCGATGTGCTTGTGCCTTGTCATACTATTGTGTTCTTTGCTCCCCTCACCCCATTAGACCTAAAGGTCTAACGGGGCAGGCCCTCGCCCTCTCCCACGCGGGGAGACGGGACGGATTGGGTGTTTCCACCCTGACACCTGTTTGTTATAACTCCCTCATGCCCTCTCTTTGGCAAAGAGGGGGAGAATGGATGAAGGTGATCTTAGGAACGTTGTTACTTGCGTTGCGTTGTGGTCTCGTCCTTATTCTCACTCTTAGCTCACGCTCCCGTTTTGCAATGTAAGGATGTCCCCTATGTGCGTCATTCTCATTCTGTGTCTTTTGTAAACTTGATCTTCTTCAGGATAAACTGTTTGACGGTATCCGTGATCTCTACGGCTCTTTCTGTCTCTTCTGCAGAAGGCATATAAAAGTCATCGGGATATCGCGCTTCAACGGCATAGTCAGTTAAAGTGTGGGCATCCATTTTTAGGAGCTTCTCAAAGTCACGATCAATTTCGATGCAGTTCTGTCGTTCATACCTGGACACCCTCCTTGACCGCATAATAAGTGATTGTTCCGACATTATCGCGATATTTCTGAACCTCTTCCACAGTCTTGATAATCAGATCCACAGAAATATGCTTCTCAGCAAATATTCGCCTTATCTGATTCGTAATGGCCGACTTCAGATGACGTACAAGGTCTTTATCCACTACGACAAGAAAATCCCAGTCGCTCTCCCGCTGCTCCATCGCTCTCGCCCTGCTCCCGAATAGGAGAAGCAATTTAACTTCAATGTTATGACGTGCGAATTCTTCTCTTATCATGCCTGCGGCAATTCTTCTTTCGGCGATTTCTTCTTTTGCCATATTCGCTCCACGGTTCTCTACAAAGTATAATCGGGATTAGTATAATCCTGATTATACTTTCATTCAATCCTTATCTTCCTTTTCTCCGCCCTCACGCCGTACCTTGTGCTGCCGTATTTTTTCACAAGGGTAGTAACTCCCCCCATCCCCCGTCAGAGGGATAACTCCCCCCTTCCCCCTCTTAAATAAGAGGGGGAGCGAGGGGGCGTTAGGAGCCTAATATATTTCTATTTCACTATTCCCCTCTGATTACGTACTTCCCCAGTCCAAAGCTCGTCCCCTTGCCCACGTGCACGACCTCTCCGGCTTTTATGAGAGGCATGAAGGGTTCAAGGTCTCCTTCGAAGGTAACTTTTCCAAGGAAGCCTCCCAGGTTCATCCTTGTATCCTGCCTGGCCGAGTAGCGTTCCCAATCAAACCATCTGAGGTTTTTCTTCTTGACCTGGACTCCCCTCGCCTGATCAATGATCCCCTTGAAATCCAGATCAAGCCTCTGCCCGCAGTGGAAATAAGAAAGCATGGAGAGCCGGCGAAGGAGATTGCGAATCAGGATATGAAACTCAAGATCCAGGACCAGATCATTGTTAAACTTCAAGCGGGTGGGGGTCTTGAATTCCAGGGTCAGCTTTCTTGAATCCTTGCTGACCGGCTCGGAATTCATATCGAATGAATCCCTGGGATGAGATATGAGCTTCCTGGTCTCTGAAGAATAGATGGATGCAGGTTCTGAACTTCCATTCAGAAAGAACACCTCTTCAAGCCTGTACTTCCCCCTCCCCTTTCCGATTCCGATCTGGCCGAGTTCTTCGAAGGTGTAGACGAAATAGGGGAGAAAGTCCACGGCCCGGCCGATCAGTGTGAGTCCGAACTCGAGCTCATCTCCCCGTACGAAGTTCTGTTTCTTTTTCAGAGGTGGAAGGATGATGAAGGGATGGGGGGCATGCTCATATTTCCGCATGACCTCGGAACCCTCCGGCGGAGGTGTCTCAAAGACGTAGGAGTAAACACATTTCTCCTTGAGCAGGCAGGCTTCACACTCCTGAGTCCTCAATGCGCAGACTACCCGCTTGAAGGCATGACCGAATCCCCCGCGCAGGGTCGAGCCTTTGTATTCGGGCAGCCGGATCTCTTCTTCCGCCCGGAGTTTAAATGTATAGGATGAGAAAGAAAAATCCCTCAGCATCGGCCCTCTTCCCTCCTCCTGAGAGAAAAACCAGACGACGGATGACGGACGGCGGACGACGGAGAAACCGGGTCCGTCAGAAATAGTTTCGTATCAGACTAAGTGGCCCTATTCGTAAATACGGTTGCATTCGAGTGCCGTAGGGCGGTCTCCTCGGCGTTGCGCTCCTTGCGGTGTACCAGAGGGGTACGCCTCAGTCGCGCGCCTTGATGAAACAGCCCTACGACCCTCTCGGTACGTCACCATATTTACGAACAGGACCACTGAAACCGGCCTATGTGAAAGAAAATTACTCGGATTCGTCCCTTTCATATCAGTTCTCAATGATCCATGTCAACTACTTTTTTCTTAAACCCTTAACTTACCCTTAATAAGTCCCTTTCATATCAGTTCTCAATGATCCATGTCAACTGTAATCTTTTTGACGTAGGTTTTCTGACTAAAGCGGACGTTATTTACAAACGTTCGAAGGCAGGAAGAAGAACGCGGCTCAGGATTTCTCCAGGTCGCAGTGGATTCGTTTCATGTCAGCATCAATTCGGATAGAACGCGGCGCCCTATTTCCGGTTTTAAGGCCTTCTTGGACACAAGGTCCACTTTGCCGCCAAGCCTTTCGCTGAGAAGCTCTTCAAGCTCAAGGAACTTGAACAGGCCGATGGGAGGGTCGAATTCTACCAGGACGTCAATGTCGCTTCGGCCGTGCGGTTCCCCACGCACCACCGAGCCGAAGATACCGATGGTTTTCACACAGTAGTTGGCGGCAAGCTCCGACTTCATCCCACAAAGGATCTCAAGAATCTGCTCTTTTGTTTTCACAGTTTCACACCAAATGATCTCATCCGTTACATATAATGAATGTTAATAAAGCGCCCCTCTCAAGTCAAGGTAAATATTCCGGCTGGTATCAGCTCCGCGGAGTTTCCGTGCAATCCCGTATTTGATCCTCTTATATAAGCTCAAAATATGGGATGAACTTCACCCGCGTGTCTCCTATCGTCTCCTCGTCCTTAAAACCAATATTCACCACCCACGCCTCTTTGGGATTGTACTTGGCAATAAAGCTTCTAAGGGAGCGGGCAATGGTTTTGTCTTTCAGTTCTTTGCACTTTACCTCAATGGGGATGACTTCATCTCCTCTGTTCATAACAAAATCAACCTCTGCCTTGTCCTTTGTCCGCCAGAAATGTATTGTGCTGCCGTCATATCGTGTTTTTTCGTACAGCAAATGGTATATAAGATTTTGGAATATAAAACCCATCTCATGCAGCATGGCATACCTGCCGAAGTGCCGCATGGCGAAGTTTCTCATGCCGATGTCATTGAAATAGATCACCGGTGACTTGCTGATCTCTGTTCTGATGTTTCTGAAATAAGGGGTGACCCTTTTAACGATAAAGGTCTTCTCCGCATAGGCGAGGTAATTTTTCACCGTCGGTATGGAGATACCCAGCGTGGAGGAAAGTTCGTTGAGGTTGATGATTTTGCCGATCTGTCCCGCCAAAAGCCTTATCAGGTTGCCGAAGGCATCTATGCGTTCCACCCTTAACAGGTAAGCGATGTCCTTTTCTATATAGCTCCTGTAAATCTCGTCCATGATTTTTAACTTCTCTTCAAGCGTCTCCTCAAGTATGACCTTTGGGTAGCCTCCAAAATTGAGGTATTCCATGAGAAGGCTCATACCCTCTGCCTTATTAATCCTGAAATAGTCTGCGAGCCTGTCTTCATATTTATACCCCGTACGATAATTTGCGAACTCCTTTAATGAGACGGTATTAAGCTCAAACATCCTCTTTCTTCCGGCAAGGGATTCATGGACTTTTTCCTTCAGTTCAAGGCTGCCTGAGCCGGAGACAATGAATTTATAGGGCGTCTGCATGTCGTAAATTCCCTTGAGGAAGATGCCTGCATTTTCTTTTCTTTGTATCTCGTCAATAAAGACATATCCCTTTTTGCGTCCAAGATCGAGCCTTGTTCTGTCCATGAGGGCCTTCTGACTGAGAAAATGGGGCATATCCCCCTCAAAATCAAGGCTCAAAAACAAAGTCGTTTTCTTTTTCTCCTTTAAGTAATCCTGGAGTTGCAACATCAAGGTCGTCTTTCCTGCCTGACGGGGACCAACAATCAGGGATATTTCCTCTTTCTTGAGGTGATCAACAAGGTCGCTGAAAATATATCTTTTTATGGCCATAAATTATTCTAAATACGAGAAAAATAAAAGTCAATATATATTTTAATAGCCTTAAAGCCGATTTGTACATATATCCTTACGCAGGATGTTCCGGAAATTCCATTCAAGAATTCAGCAGGTAACGGTAAGAGCTGCTCTATAGCCTTTCCAAGAACCACCCGGCCCCGCCGCTCAAAGGAGCTGAAGCTGATCTTTCTTAGCCTCGGAGAACCGGATCGAATAGTCCCCGGTGAAGCAGGCCATGCAAAAACCCTTTTCCCGGTCCGGGACGGCCTCGAGCATATCCTCGATGGAGAGGTAACGGAGCGAATCGGCGGTGATGTATTTGCAGATCTCATCCACGGAGTGAGAGGAGGCGATCAGTTCCTTTCGCGTGGGGGTATCGATGCCGTAAAAGCAGGGATGTGTGGTGGGCGGCGAGCTGATCCGCATGTGGATCTCCCTGGCCCCGCAGTCACGGATCATCTTTACGATCTTGCGGCTGGTGGTTCCCCGGACGATGGAGTCGTCCACCAGGACCACCCGCTTCCCCTTGAGGGCGCTGCGCACGGGATTGAGCTTGAGCTTCACCCCGAAATGCCGGATGGCGTGCTCGGGCTCGATGAAGGTCCTTCCAATGTAATGGTTCCGGATCAGGGCGAGTTCAAAGGGGATGCCCGACTCCTCGGCATAACCGAGCGAAGGGGGCATGCCTGAATCCGGGACCGGGACCACGATGTCCGCGTCGCAGGGATGTTTTCTGGCGAGGACCCTGCCGAAATCCTTGCGGACGTCGTTCACGGTGTTGCCGAAGACGATGCTGTCCGGCCGGGCAAAATAGATATATTCAAAGATACAGCACTTGCGTTCCTGACGCATAAAGGGGAAGCTCGAATGGATCCCTTCCCTGTTGACGATCAGCATCTCTCCGGGCTCGATCTCTCGGACGTACTGTGCCTCGATGAGATCGAAGGCGCAGGTCTCGGAGGCGATCACCGTGGCGCCGTCCATGGAACCGAGGACCAGAGGCCGGATCCCTCTCGGGTCGCGGACGGCGATCAGTTCCTGCTCGTTCATGAAGAGCATGGAGTAGGCGCCGCGGACCTGGTTCAATGCGCCCACGATCCGTTCCGGCAGTCTCGGGAACTTGGAGCCGGCGATCAGGTGCACCACGACCTCGGTATCGCTTGTGGTATGGAAGATGGAGCCGTAGGCCTCGAGCTGGTCCTTGATCAACTGGGCGTTGACCAGGTTCCCGTTGTGCGCCACGCAGACCTGGCCCAGGGAATAATTCACGAGAATGGGCTGCACGTTCTTCAGGTGGCTGGCCCCGGTGGTGGAGTAGCGGTTGTGCCCCATGGCCATGGTCCCGGGAAGGCGTTTGATCCGCTCCCGTGTAAAAATCTCGCTCACGAGACCCATGTCCCTTTCTACGTAGAGCCGGTCTCCGTCGGATGATACGATCCCCGCTCCTTCCTGCCCCCTGTGCTGAAGGGCATGAAGTCCCAGGTAGGTCATATTGGCGGCCTCGGGGTGGTTGAAGATCCCGAATACGCCGCACTCTTCATGAAATTTATCAGGAGTCATATCGTTCTCATCTCCACGTGTCTTCTGAATGCGGTTTTGTATATCTTCCTCAGTTCATGCACATCACAGTCGATTCTCCCTCCTGGAAAATTAATCCTGAACCGATCCCCTCCCACGATGCCCAAAAACCGGACCAGGACACCGATCCGGTTGACCATTCCCTTGAAGGATTCCAGATCCTTCTCCTCAAGACTGACCACGATCCTTGACTGGCTCTCGCCGAAGAGAAGGGCATCCGCTCTCATGGTTTCATCCAATGAGACCTGCACGCCGAGCGCATCGCCTGGTCCGGTGATACAGCATTCGGTTAGGGCCACGGCCAGTCCACCATCGGAGCAGTCGTGCGCAGAGAGGAGCAGACCCTGCTCAATAGCCTTGAGCACGGCATCCTGAACCTTCTTCTCCTTTTTTAGATCGAGCGCCGGAGGGCATCCCCGCACCTTTCCGTGGATGACCTCCAGATATTCGGAGCCTCCGATCTCCTCCAGGGTCTCTCCCATCAGGAAGACCACGTCCCCCTGCTTTTTGAACCACTGGGTCATGTGACGGCGCACGTCCTGAAGCAGACCCACCATGCCGACCGTGGGGTTGGGCCAGACCGCCTCTCCCTTGGTCTCGTTGTAGAAGCTGACGTTTCCGCTGATCACAGGGGTACCGAGCGCCCGGCAGGCGGCGCTCATCCCAGAAATGGCCTGGACGAACTGCCACATGATCTCCGGCTTCTCGGGATTCCCGAAGTTGAGGCAGTCGGTCAGGGCCATAGGCCTTGCGCCGGAGCAGGCGACGTTGCGTGCGGATTCGGCCACGGCGATCATCCCGCCCACGTAGGGGTCGAGATAGCAATATCTGCCGTTGCAGTCCGTGGACATGGCGAGCCCCTTCCCGGTCTCCTTGATGCGAACGACCGAGGCATCGGACCCGGGAAGGACCACGGTGTTGGTCCTGACCATATGGTCGTACTGCTCATAGACCCAGTCCTTGGCGCAGAGATTCGGGGACCCGATCATTGTTTTAAGGACATCGTTCATATCCTCAGGGATCAGGATGCTCGAAAGGTTTAGGGTCCGGTTGGCCCTTTGCTGTTCAGACTCCCTGTAAGGCCGGTCATATTCCGGGGCCTGGTTGGAGATCTGCAATGCCGGGATCTCGGCGACTTTCCTGCCGTTCTCAAGAATTCGGAGCATCCCGTCATCGGTCACCCGTCCGATGGTCACGGCCTCAAGGTCCCATTTTTTGAAGATCTCATGGATCTCGGCCTCGTTCTTTTTCTCGGCGACCAAGAGCATCCTCTCCTGCGATTCCGAGAGCATGATTTCATAGGGGATCATCCCCTGCTCCCGCCTGGGGACGAGTGAGAGTTCGATTTCCACGCCGGTCCCGGCCCGGCCGGCCATCTCGCAGGAGGAACTGGTGAGACCGGCCCCGCCCATGTCCTGGATCCCCACGATCAGCCTCTTCTTCATGACCTCGAGACAGGCCTCGAGCAGGAGCTTTTCCGTGAACGGGTCGCCGACCTGCACCGTGGGTTTTTTCTGTTCGGAGTCGTCCACGAATTCCTCCGAGGCCATGGTGACCCCGTGGATGCCGTCCCGGCCGGTCTTGGAACCGACGTAGATCACGAGGTTCCCGGGACCCGATGCGTATCCGAGGAAGATGCCGTCTTTTTTTGCGATGCCGAGGGTGAAGACGTTGATCAGGCAGTTGCCGTTGTAGGAATCGGAAAAATAGATCTCGCCTCCCACGGTCGGTATCCCCATGCAGTTCCCGTAGCCTGCGATCCCGGCCGCTACGCCGTCCAGCAGGTAGCGGCTGCGGGGGATCGAAAGATTGCCGAAATGAAGCGAGTCCATGCCGGCGATAGGCCTCGCCCCCATGGTGAAGACGTCCCGGAGGATCCCGCCCACACCCGTGGCCGCGCCCTGATAGGGTTCGATGAAGGAAGGATGGTTGTGGCTCTCCATCTTGAAGACCGCAGCGAGCCCGTCCCCGATGTCTATGACGCCGGCATTCTCCCCGGGCCCCTGGATCACATACGGGGCCTTGGTCGGGAACTTCTTCAGGTGGAGTCTGGAGCTTTTATAGCTGCAGTGTTCGCTCCACATGACTGAAAAAATGCCGAGTTCCGTAAAGGTGGGGGTCCTCCCAAGGATCTTGAGAATCCGCCGGTACTCCTCTGCGGTGAGTCCGTGCTGTTTGATCAGGTCGGGTGTGATCTTTTGTTCCTGCATGCTCAATGCTTTCTTGGATTCATAAACTCTCAATTCGAATATCTAACTTATTAAAAATCCTAAATCCTAATATCGAAATCCTAAACAAATCCAAAACCCAAATGTCAAATGTTCAAAACATTTCTCCCTTTCCGAAGCCCACTGTTTTGAATTTTAGATTTCGGTCATTCGATATTGTTTAGAATTTAGGATTTCGGATTTAGAATTTAATAGCCATATCCATTCAGGTCTTTCCTACGTTTCTGTGAAGTGACTCACTATCGACTTCAGTATCCTGCGTCCGTCCGTATTCCCCAGGATCTCTTCAGCGCACCGTTCCGGATGGGGCATCATGCCGAGGACGTTCCCCTTTTCATTGATGATCCCGGCGATGTTCTCACTGGATCCATTGGGATTGGATGGATCATCCACCCGGCCGTTCCTGTCCGAGTAACGGAAGACGACCTGCCGATTCTGATTCAGCCGTTTCAGGGTCTCTTCGTCGGCGTAATAGTTCCCGTCAGCATGGGCGATGGGGATACGAAGCACCTCTCCTTCTTCAAGTAGATTCGTAAAGGAAGTAGTTGAATTCTCAACACGTAAATATATGTCTTTACAGATAAATTTAAGTGAATCATTCCGCTTCATGGCGCCGGGAAGAAGCCCGGATTCGAGCAGGATCTGGAACCCGTTACAGATCCCCATGACTAACCCGCCCTGTTCGGCAAAATCCCGGACGGCCGACATGACCGGAGAAAATTTTGCGATGGCCCCGGTCCGGAGATAATCTCCGTAGGAGAAGCCGCCCGGTAGGATGATGCAGTCCACACCGGATATTTGTTTCTCTTTATGCCAGATGAACTCGGCGTCCTCTTTGAGGACATGACGGACGGCATGGTAGCAGTCGTGATCGCAGTTGGAGCCGGGAAAGACCACGATGCCGAACTTCATGACTCCACCTCAACCTGATAATCCTCGATCACCGTATTGGCCAGGAGTTTCTCACACATGGAGGTCACGATCTTTCCGGCCTCCTCCGGGGACGTCTCGTCAAGGGTGATCTCCATGTACTTGCCGATCCGGACGTCCTCCACCCCGGCAAAGCCCAGGCTGTTCAGAGCCTGTTTCACGGTCTTGCCCTGAGGATCGAGCACTCCCTTTTTCAAGGTGACGTATACCTTTGCGCGAATCATGCTTTCATCCTTTCTATATCAGTCTTATTAAGGTTCTCATAATAGAAACGACATCATATCGAAAATCCCTCCCCCGATAAACCCATTCGAGGGCAGGCTCTAACCTCCCTTTTCTAAAAAAGGCTTTCCCCCCTCTTATTTAAGAGGGGGCAAGGGGGAGTTATCCCTCTGAGGGGCAAGGGGAGATTTTATGAACCATGTCTATCCTATTTCAAGACTATTAATCAGTCCCCGCAGACCAGCCGGCAGACCTCCTGATAGGCCTCTTCGACCCCGCCGAGGTCCCTTCGGAACCGGTCCTTGTCCATCTTCTTGAGGGTCTTCTTGTCCCAGAGGCGCATGGTGTCCTGACAGATCTCATCCCCCAGGAGGATCTCCCCTTTGTGCCTTCCGAATTCCAGCTTAAAATCCACCAGGATCAGCCCCCGGTCATCAAAGAAACGGCTGAGAGTTCTGTTGACCCTCTCCGAATAGTCCACAACCTTGTCGGTCTCCTCCTGGCTCGCCCATCCCAAGGCCAGGATATGGGGAATACTGATCATAGGATCGCCGAGGTCATCCTTTTTGTAGGAGAACTCAATGATGGGCTGCTTCAGCACGATCCCTTCCTCGAGGCCGTAGCGTTTGGCCATGGTCCCGGCCACTCGATTCCGCATGATCACTTCAAGAGGAAGGATCTCAAGCCTCTTCACCAGCATCTCCCGGTCGCTGATCCGCTCCAGAAAATGGGTCCTGACCCCCTCCCCCTCCACGAGTTTGAACAGAACTTCCGAGACCTTGTTGTTCACGATCCCCTTGTTGACGATGGTCCCGCGCTTCTGGGCATTGAAGGCCGTGGCGTCGTCCTTGAAATACTGGATGAGGATGCCGGGGTTGTCGGTCTGATACAGGATCTTGGCCTTGCCTTCATAGATTTGCTTTCCCTTTTTCATGAACGACTCCTGCTCTTTTAGTCATCAACCTCCGATAAAACCGGAGGCTTCCTGTCTGCCGTGCCGGCAGAGGCAGGGACGTTTGCCGGCCCCTCAAATGGGCCTGATCGCAAACGGTTAAAAACACCCTCCCTTAACCCCTCCCCTCCTCCCCTTACTACAAGGGGGTCTCCCCCTCTTATTTAAGAGGGGGTCGGGGGGAGTTATCCCTCTGACGGGAACAAGGCGGAGTTAGGGCTAAAGCATTTCGATTAACTGCATACTCCCGGAATTGCCAAACTCTAAGAGTCCCCCGGCAGAGCCAGGGGTTTACCTAAATGCTAATTACCGTGCCGTGCTCTTGCATCGCGGCTGAATTATTTCTCTCCTTTGCCGAACACCCGCTCGAAGATGGCGTCCACGTGGCGAAGA
>Ga0210042_1003227_pt1 | contig 11935 bp, 7 predicted proteins | sample CryGeymeta201518_FD_183982 | JGI IMG/M metagenome (GOLD analysis project Ga0210042, IMG submission 183982) | Groundwater microbial communities from Crystal Geyser aquifers in Utah, USA - Crystal Geyser metaG 2015-18 (SPAdes) (version 2) | ecosystem: Environmental > Aquatic > Deep subsurface >... | reverse complement strand
TACAACGGCATGAAACTGGTCGCGCGCGGCGCCGTGCCCATCAGCGGCGACACCGGCCTCAAGGCCATTCAAGCCTTGGCCGAGATTTCTGTGGGTCGGGTTTTAACCCGACAAGATCCTGTCGGGTTAAAACCCGACCCACAAACCCCCGCATCCTCCTGTGGGTCGGACTTCAGTCCGACAACCGTCGGGATAAATCCCGCCCCACACAAGCGCGGCACGCTCACCCGACAATCAATCCTCGCCCCCTACATCGAGCATCTGCTGACTTACATCGAACCATCCGCCATCCAGCCGCTCAAGCTCGTCGTTAATTCCGGCAACGGCGCGGCAGGCCATGTCATCGACGCGCTCGAAGCACGCTTTGCCCAACTGCACATCCCCGTCACCTTCATCAAAGTGCACCACGAAGCGGATGGCAGCTTCCCCAACGGCATCCCCAACCCGCTGCTGCCGGAGAATCGCGCCGCCACCAGCGATGCAGTCAAGGCGCACCAGGCCGACATGGGCATCGCCTGGGACGGCGATTTCGACCGCTGTTTCCTGTTCGACGAGCGCGGCGAATTCATCGAAGGCTATTACATTGTCGGCTTATTGGCCGCTGCCTTTCTCGCCAAACACCCCGGCGAAAAGATCATCCACGACCCGCGCCTCACCTGGAACACCATTGATGTCGTCCAACAATCCGGCGGCATCCCCGTGCAATCCAAGACAGGCCACGCCTTCATCAAGGAGCGCATGCGTGCCGAGAATGCCATCTATGGCGGCGAGATGAGTGCCCACCACTACTTCCGAGATTTTGCCTACTGCGACAGCGGCATGATCCCGTGGCTGCTCGTCACCGAACTGTTGAGCCGCAGCGGCAAGCGTTTGTCGCAACTGGTGGGCGAACGCATCAAAGCGTATCCGTGCAGCGGCGAGATCAACTACCGCGTGGATGACGTGAAGAAAACCATCGAACGCATCTTGCAACACTACACTAGCCCCTCGCCCTTCGGGAGAGGGGTTGGGGTGAGGGAGATTCCCGCAGTGGATCGCACCGACGGCGTCAGCGTCGAATTCCCCGACTGGCGCTTCAATCTGCGCGGCTCGAACACCGAGCCGTTGTTGCGCCTGAACGTCGAAACGCGCGGCGATATTCCTGCCGTCGCACACCATGTGCACCAGCTCGAAACCTTGATCAAGCTAACCGCCTGATGGGCGCCATGCTGAAATCGTTGTGGGCCTATCGCGGGTTCATCTTCGGTAGCGTCAAGCGCGAATTCCAGTCCAAATACCGCAATTCATTGCTGGGTGCGGCGTGGACAGTAATTAACCCTCTGGCCATGATCATCGTCTATACCGTGATCTTCTCGCAGGTCATGCGCGCCAAACTGCCGGGTATCGACACCACCTTCGCCTACAGCATCTACCTCTGTGCCGGTGTCATCACCTGGGGCCTTTTTGCCGAGATCACCGGCCGCGCGCAAAACGTCTTTCTCGAGCATGCCAACCTGCTCAAAAAGCTGAGCTTCCCCCGCCTGTGCCTGCCCGTGATCCTGATACTGAATGCCGGGGTCAACTTTCTCATTATCTTTGGCCTGTTCACTGCCTTCCTTGTCATCAGTGGCAACTTTCCCGGATGGGTTTACTTTGCCACCATTCCGTTGCTGATCATCCAGATCGCATTTGCAGTAGGTCTCGGCATCACCTTGGGTGTGCTCAACGTATTCTTTCGTGACATCGGCCAACTGTTCGGGGTGGTCCTGCAGTTCTGGTTCTGGCTCACCCCCATCGTCTATCCGGTAACCATCCTGCCGCAATCACTGCGCCCATTGATGGACCTCAATCCCATGGCCGGCTTGGTGGGTGCTTATCAAACCATACTCGTTACCGGGCAATGGCCGGTTTGGCAGAACCTGTGGTTCGTCACCCTGCTATCGATACTGATGTGCGGCCTTGCCATGCGCATGTTCCGCAAACATGCGGGTGAAATGGTGGACGAGCTATGACCGTGCCAAAGCCACTTGGGATATGCAGGGCGCGACAAGACAACCCGCCTGCATCTTGCATAGTCCCCGGGTTTAACGGGGGGCAAAATAACCTGCCACTTGCCAGGTTGCGTAAAACGTTTGTGCCTATCAGCAAGCCACGCAATCAACTCAATTGGATTCAAATCAAGGATCAACTTTGAAGAAGCTCATCGTACAAGACACGCTCGTGTCGTTGACCAGAGTTAATGAAGAGGATTACATCTCATTGACTGACATTGCTCGAGTTAGAAATCCAGATGAGCCCAAAGATGTGATCAAAAATTGGTTACGCAATCGTGCCACTGTCGAATATCTTGGATTGTGGGAGAAAATAAATAACGCCGATTTTAAAGGGGTCGAATTCGACTCCTTTAAAAGCCAAGCGGGCGCTAACAGTTTTACCTTGTCACCCAATAAATGGATCGAGACCACGGGGGCCATTGGAATTAAAAGCACAGTTGGGAGGGGCGGTGGCACCTATGCACACAGAGACATTGCTTTTGAGTTTGCATCGTGGGTCTCGGCCGAATTTAAACTTTACCTAATCAAAGAATTTCAGCGGCTCAAAGAAGCAGAATCAACCAAGCTGGAGTTGGGCTGGGATATCAAACGTGCCTTGGCCAGAATAAATTACAAGATACACACAGACGCAATCAAAGAGACCATCATTCCGCACAGCATCACGTCTGCCCAATATGGGCACATCTACGCATCAGAAGCCGATGTGCTGAACATGGCGCTATTCGGTATGACCGCAAAAGAATGGCGAGGAAGCAATCCGGAACTACCCGGAAATATCCGGGATGCAGCAACGGTCGAACAACTCGTCGTCCTTTCCAATCTGGAAAGCCTGAATGCTGCGTTTATTCGACAAGGCATCTCACAGCCCGAAAGATTAAAGACTTTGAATGAACTGGCGATTGGCCAATTGCGTTCCTTGCTCGATTACAATACGGCTGGGAAGCTCAAATGAAACCGAACCCCGTCTCCGCGCCCCAAGACTGACAAAGCCAAACTAAATATGGGCACGATCACCATCACCAACCTGGGCAAAGCCTACAAACAATACCCCACCCGCTGGTCGCGGCTGCGGGAATGGCTGGTGCCGTTCAGCAAGCCGCGCCATCAATTGAAATGGGTCTTGCAAGACATCAACTTCACCGTCAATCCCGGCGAAGCCGTCGGCATCATCGGCATCAACGGTGCCGGCAAAAGCACCCTGCTAAAAATGATCACCGGCACCACGCAACCCACAACAGGCACCGTGCAGATAACCGGCAGAGTAGCCGCCATGCTTGAGCTTGGCATGGGCTTCCACCCCGATTTCACCGGCAGGCAAAATACCTATATGGCAGGCCAGATACTAGGCATGAGCGTCGAAGAGATCACCCAATTGATGCCGGAGATCGAAGCCTTTGCCGACATCGGCGATTACATGGATCAGCCCGTGCGCGTATATTCCAGCGGCATGCAAATGCGCGTGGCGTTCAGCGTGGCCACCGCACGCCGCCCAGATGTATTGATCGTTGATGAAGCACTATCGGTAGGCGATGCCTATTTCCAGCACAAGAGCTTCGACCGAATACGCGAGTTTCGCAAACAGGGCACGACGCTGTTGATCGTTTCGCACGACAAGGGAGCCATTCAATCCATTTGCGACCGCGCCATCTTGTTGAACGCCGGCCAGCTGGCCATGCAGGGCGAGCCCGAGGCCGTCATGGATTACTACAATGCCATGCTGGCCGATCATCAGAATCAGGGCATACAGCAGAAAATGCACGAGGATGGCAAGGTGCAAACCATTTCCGGCACTGGCGAGGCTGTGGTGACAGACATTACCCTTATCGACGAGGCAGGTAAGCAAATCGAAGTCGTGGACGTCGGTCAGCCGGTGGTGCTGCGAATTCTGGTCGAGACAAAGGCTTACATCGAACGCCTTGTTCTGGGCTATGGCATAAAGGACAGGCTGGGCCAGGTAGTCTATGGGACCAATACGGATCTCAAGAACCAGCCGTTGGAGAAGGTTACTCCCAACAGCAAGCTTCGCTTCGAGATTGCTTTTCCCGCTAATCTCGGCCCCGGGACCTATTCAGTGCAGACAGCCCTGGTTAGTAACGAGTCCCACTTGGTGAATAACTACGAATGGCGCGACCTGGCGCTTGTGTTCAGTGTGATCAATATCAACAAACCGCATTTTTCAGGTGTAGCCTGGATTGACCCGACCATTTCGATTACCCAATCATGAGCTTCGTTTCCTACGCCCAAAATTTTGAAGATGTCATGCTGTGGCGGGCGCTCAAGCATGTTGAGAGCGGTTTTTATATTGACATCGGCGCCCAAGACCCAATTATTGATTCAGTAAGCCGCGCTTTTTATGAGCATGGCTGGCGGGGCGTACATGTTGAGCCCACGCAGCAATACTCAGACAAGTTGCGGTTGGCTCGCCCGGATGAAACTGTTTTGCAGTTGGCCATTGGCATCCAGGCGGGCGCACTTACTTTTTATGAATTTGAAGATACTGGCCTATCCACCGCCGATCCTGACATCGCGCGCAGACATCAGGAAGCAGGCTTTTGCTGCAATGAAACTTTGGTTCCGGTAATTTCGCTTGACGCGCTATTCGAGCAAATTGGCGTGCAGGATATTCATTGGTTGAAGCTTGACGTGGAAGGGTTGGAAAAGGCTGTTTTGGAGAGTTGGAAGAGTTCTTCTGCGCGGCCTTGGGTACTTGTTATTGAAAGCACCCGTCCCTTGACCCAAGAAGAAAGCCACGATGAGTGGGAGAAGTTGCTCCTGGCTAAAGGTTACCGGTATGTTTATTTTGATGGTCTGAACCGTTTTTATATTTCACGCCACCATGCTGATCTGGCGAGCGCATTTAGAGCTCCTCCAAATATTTTTGATGGTTTTGTCCTGAGCGGAAGTGCCTCACAACCCTTCTACAAGTTGGCGGAGGCCAAAGCCAATCAGGCAGAGGCCAAAGCCAATCAGGCAGAGGCCAAAGCCAATCAGGCAGAGGCCAACTTTGTTGGGCTACTGAACAGCAAATCCTGGCGACTGACAGCACCCTTACGTTGGTTGGGGCGTATGGTGCGCCGCATAACGGCGAAGTCATTGAAAGGTCATTTGAAGGCATTGATCAGGAAGGTTGCTGGCTATGCCGCGCGTCACCCCCCCTTTAGACAAGCAGCTATAAATATGCTGAATCTTTTCCCCAGCTTAAAGACTCGTCTTAAACGCCTAATCTACAGTGGGGAAATGCAAATGCAACCGCCGCACGATGTGCCCAAAAATGTTTCAGAGCTCACACCGCGTGCACGCATGATTTATGGCGATCTCAAAGCAGCAATAGCGCGCCGCAAGAGGGGGAATCGTTGATGCGCATCGTCATTGATCTGCAGGCAGTACAAGCGGAGAGTCGTAAACGAGGAATTGGCCGTTACGCGCTCTCTTTTGCCTTGGCCATGGCACGAAATCGTGGCGAACATGTGGTTCTAATTGCATTGAATGGTCTCTTCCCCGACACCATAGAACCGATCCGCGCTGCCTTCGACGGTCTACTGCCGCAAGAAAATATTAGGGTTTGGAGTGCCGTTGCACCTGCGGCCAGCATCGATACGGCCAACCATTGGCGCCGGCAATCTGCTGAATTGGTGCGGGAGGCGTTTCTTGCGAGTCTCAGGCCGGACGTGGTGCACGTAAGCAGCCTGTTCGAAGGCCTGGTGGACGATGCCGTAACCAGTGTCGGTGCGTTGTCACAGACGATCCCCACGGCCGTGACGCTTTACGACCTGATTCCCTACATACATCGCAAACCCTATCTTGAAAACCCGGCAGTCGAGGCCTGGTATTTGGGAAAAATCGAGCACCTGCGCCGTGCCGACCTTTGGCTGGCCATTTCGGAATCATCCCGGCGGGAAGGCATCGACCATCTTGGCTTGGCAGATGATCGATCGGTCAACATCTCGACCGATGCCGACGCGCACTTTCAGCCGCTCAAGATTTCGGCTGAATCAGAGCAGGTAATGCGGCAAAAGTATGGCTTGAGCCGCCCGTTCGTGATGTACACAGGCGGCATCGATCATCGCAAAAATATCGATGGCCTGATTCGCGCCTTCGCCAAGCTGCCCAAGTCGTTGCGCAAAGCCCATCAGTTGGCCATCGTCTGTTCCGCGCAGCCGGAAAGCAGGCACATGCTGGAGCAATTGGCTGTGCAACAGGGCTTGAGCAAGGACGAATTGGTTCTCACGGGATTCGTACCCGAAGATGACCTCGTCGCCCTCTACAACCTCTGTGCGCTGTTCGTTTTCTCATCCTGGCACGAAGGTTTCGGGCTACCGGCGCTGGAGGCCATGCGCTGCGGCGCGCCAGTGATTGGGGCCAATACTTCCAGCTTGCCAGAGGTGATCGGTTGGGAGGAAGCTTTGTTCGACCCGCATTCGGATGAAGCCATGGCATGGGCTATAGAACGCGCATTGTCGGACGCCACATTCCGCGCCGAACTTATCCGTCATGGTAAAACGCAGTCCGCAAAGTTTTCTTGGGACGAGAGCGCCCGCCGGGCCATCGCGGCAATGGAGCATCTTCTCATTGAACGCCAGGCAAGTTCTGCGATTAATTGGATCGGAACGCGACGGCCCAGGCTGGCCTATGTTTCACCGCTCCCCCCCGAGAGATCGGGCATTTCGGACTACAGCGCCGAGCTGCTACCCGAACTGGCCCGCCTCTATGAGATCGATGTCATCGTCGCCCAGGATACGATTTCAAATCCATGGATCAAGGCAAACTGCCCGGTTCGTTCGGTCGAATGGTTTATCGAGCATGCCGACCGCTACGAGCGGGTGCTGTATCACTTCGGCAATTCCACATTTCACGCGCACATGTTCGAATTGCTGAAAGCAATTCCTGGTGTCATTGTGCTGCATGATTTCTTCCTGTCGGGCATCGTAGCCCATAGGGATACCAACGGCTTCACGCCCGGTGGCTGGTCGCGGGAACTTTACAGTGCCCATGGTTACGCAGCGCCACGCGATCGCTTCTATGCCAAGGATACGGCGGATGTCGTTTGGAAGTACCCGTGCAGTCTGAGCGTGATTCAAGATAGTCTGGGCGTCATTGCGCATTCGCCGAATTCGCTTCGGCTGGCAGAAAAATGGTATGGCGGTGAATCGACAAATTGGGCGGTGATACCGCTGATGCGGGATTCCCAGATCAGTGCGGACAAAGAGCTTGCCCGTAAAGCGCTGGGTTTTGGCGCCGGAGATTTCCTGGTTTGTGCGTTCGGGATGCTGGGGCCAACCAAGCTCAACCAGCGGATTTTGCTAGCGTGGCTCAAGTCTCGCCTGGCAGGCGACAAAACCTGCCACCTCGTCTTTGTCGGCGAGAATCATCCCGGCAACTATGGTCAGGATTTGCTTGCGACGATCCGCAGCAGTGTGGCGAGGAAAAATATCCGCATCACCGGCTGGACGGAGCAAGAGGTTTTCCGCCAGTATCTGGCAGCTGCCGATGTCGGGGTGCAGTTGCGCACCCTGTCGCGTGGTGAAACCTCGGCGGCCGTGCTCGATTGCATGAATTACGGCATGGCGACCATCGTCAATGCCAACGGCAGCATGGCCGACCTGGAAGATGAAGCGGTCTGGAAACTGTCGGACGAGTTTACCGATGAACAGTTTATCGAGGCGCTGGAAACGCTGTGGCAGGATGAGCCGCGCCGAAGTCGATTGGGGAAAATCGCCAGAAGCACTATCCTTCGCGACCACAACCCCCAAACTTGCGCCGCGCAGTATGCTGAAGCGATCGAACGATTCTACCGATCAGCCGCCTCTGGCTTGCCTGCGCTGCCGCGCGTAATTGCAGACATTCACGGCCGACCGGCCGACGATGCAGATTTAATTCAGCTGGCAGACGCCATAACAAGAAGCTTCCCACAGAGAAACACGCAACGACAGCTTTTGGTTGATATCTCTGTACTCGTACGGAGTAATGTCCGAAGCGGCATCCTGCGCGTCGTCCGCAGCATCCTCAGTGAATGGCTCAATAATCCACCTCCAGGCTATCGTGTCGAGCCGGTGTATGCCACGGTGGATCGTGAGTATCGATACGCCCGCCGCTTCACCTTGGGTTTCCTTGGCTGCCCGGTTGACACGCTGCAAGACGAACCCATCGAATACGCACCGGGCGATGTCTTTTTCGGCCTCGATTTGCAACCGCAAGTGGTGCCGGTACAACGGGCGTTTTATCAGACCTTGCGTAGGCAGGGCGTGCAGGTGAAGTTTGCGGTGTATGACTTGTTATGTGTGCTGATGCCTCAGTATTTCCCCCCTGGAGGCGCTGAGAGCTTTACCCGATGGCTTGACGTGGTCGCGGAAAGTGATGGCGCCTTGTGTATCTCGAAGGCTACGTCCGATGAACTCGCAGAGTGGGTAAAGAAAAATGGCCCAGCACGCCAACGGCCCTTCAAAATCGACTGGTTCCATCTTGGTGCCGATGTCGAGAGCTCGGAACCGACCAAAGGGCTCCCGCTAGACGCGGACATCGTGCTTGATTGCTTACGCAGCCGCCCCACCTTTCTAACGGTCGGCACGCTCGAGCCCCGCAAAGGCCATGTGCAAGTGCTAGATGCCTTCGAGCAACTCTGGCAGACCGGCATTGACCTCAACCTCGTCATCGTTGGCAAACAAGGATGGATGGTAGAGGCCCTCGTCGACCGTCTTCGCGCGCACCCCGAACTGAATAAGCGCCTGCTCTGGCTCGAAAGCATCAGCGACGAATACCTGGAAAAAGTCTACGCTGCCAGCACCTGCCTGATCGCCGCCTCCTACGGAGAAGGCTTTGGATTGCCCCTCATCGAGGCCGCCCAGCACAAGCTGCCGATCATCGCGCGGGATATTCCGGTGTTTCGCGAGGTAGCGGGGGAACACGCCTATTACTTTGACGGCACAGCGCCTGGTGTTTTGGCGCACTCTATTAAAACGTGGCTCACACTGCATGGTGCGGATCTACATCCCAAATCAAACAAAATGCCATGGCTGACATGGAGGGGAAGCACGAAAATGTTGATACAAATTATCACAGGGAATACGGCATGCTGAAATTAGACTTGATGCGTTTTTGGGTGCGGCTAGACGTAGTTTGTTCGCGCGGTAACGTTGCACTGAGATGAATTTATGATAAATGTAAATAATTTAAAAAAACGATTGAACGAACCGCTCTGGATTTTAACTATAGCTATATTGCTATCTGGTATCGTTTTGTTTGTAAATCTAGGCATCAAAGGCCCAATGATACAGGCAGATGAGGGGAGCTACTTAAGCAATGCTGCTGCCATCGCAGGTTTTTATAATGACATGGCCAGTTCTTATAGTTCTGGCTATTCTATACTGATATCCCCTGCATTTTTGCTAGGCAATACCCCATCAGAAATTTGGAAATTTGTAAGAATAATCAATGCATTATTGTTTTGTTCTGTAGTAATTCTTCTCTGGGAAATTTCGAAAAAATGGAAGCCTCACCTCACTTTGTTTGAAAGAAGTGCTGCAGTAGTTTTCGTATCTGTTTACCCAATGTGGGTAATAATGACTGGCTATTCGTTTGCTCAGATTGCCTTTGTTCCATTTTACTTGCTGATGTTTTTATTATTTCTTGAAGCAGCTTCAGGAAATAATTATGCTTGGCCAGTTTTAGGAGTTGTATCTGGGTTTTTATATTGGATACATCCCACCGCTGTAGTGGCCCTGATTGCGGTGTGTATTTCTTTACTTTATGTGTCTTGGAAACTGACCGGTTACAAAAGATTTTTCATCTTTTTTGCTGTCTTGTTAGTCACCGTATTTGCTTACCGCATTGGCATAACGCCTTGGCTGATGGAGAGAATGTCCATTAGTGCGCAACCAGCTAATTTGCATTACCCGTCAATCTCGAAAATGCTGTCGGCAGTATCGAACTGGGACGGACTAAAAAGAGTTTTAAGCATTTTTGGTGGTCACGTTTTTTATATTAGTCTTGGTACATTGGGTTTCATTGTTTCGGGGTTTTTTGTTCTGATGTCGTTGTTCTTTAAATCGACTAAAACTGAAACGTCTGCCTCCGAAGCACTCATGCTAAAAGCTGGTGGTTTATTTCTTATCCTTTCTTTGATTGGTATTGTTTCGTTATCTGCCATTTTTATGGCAGGGGCAGCACGACTTGATCATTGGATGTATGGTCGATATGTGGAAGGTTTTATTGCCCCAGTTCTCTTGGCGGGTGTATTAGCCGACTCTTGGCGTAAAACACTTTGGGCTATACCTGTCGCTGCGGTAGGCGGAGGACTTCTTGCCTTGAATTTGGACTCGTACATCCACACAGCGCCTTTTAATATTTCGACATTCTGGCAAGAGTTTTTTATAAGAGATAGGGGTATTTTTACTTGGCTGATAGGTGGCGCCACTGTCGTTGCTTTTGTAGGCCTTTTACCTCGTAAAATTGCATACTTTATTGCGATTGGATTTTTCAGTTTTTGCAGCTATCTTCAAATTGATTATCATAAACGAGCATCTACAAATGCTTCGGCGAGATGGGATGCTGCAATGTTGGTCAGAGATCAATATTCACCAGGAACTTGTGTCGCGTTCGACCACTCTGGCATAAATTCTTATAATAGGCACGTTTTCTGGTTTGATTTTGGTTTTGTACTTTATGATTACCATTTACAGCGAATGTCCTTTCAAAAATGGATGAAGACTTGTAATGGCCCATTGTTCAGTTATGACAAAAATTTGAATGACCAAAACCAAGCGGTATATCCTGCCGCTGTGAGCTCCAACGGTGGGCCTATTTTATGGTTTAAAGGTAAGCCACCCGTAATTGAATCTTCTACTGCGACTATTGCTGAACGCCCAGTCGCGGCACTTCTAGCGCTCGGCGCTGGTTGGCACAGTCTTGAACGTGCTCATGTTTGGTCTTCTGATACAGCTGAAATCAATTTAAAAAAATCCATGTTCCCTGGCAGCAAATGGCCAAGCATCATGAAGCTTGATGTTGCGCCATATGCGGCAAGTATAGATCGCCCAGTCAAGATTGAAGTTCAAGAAGGGGGTAAGCGTTACGTCTTTAACTACACAGATAGCGCTCGCAAGACAATTGAATTTCCGCTTGGTTGCAAAGCTGACAGCGAAAAATGCAAAGTCAAATTTGACGTAAAGGGTGCAATATCTCCGCAGCAATTAGGCCAATCCTCTGATGCACGCGTTTTAGGATTCGCTCTGTATGCATTCTCATTTAAAGGAATTCATAATTGAAGCTCATCATCCAAATCCCTTGCTACAACGAGGCCGACACACTGGCCATTGCCCTTGCGGCCCTGCCGCGCAAAGTGCCGGGATTTGATACCGTCGAATGGCTGATCGTCGACGACGGCAGCACGGACGACACGGTGGCGGTGGCGCGGGAGAATGGTGTCGATCATGTCATCAGGCATACCCGCAATCAAGGTTTGGCACGCGGCTTCATGACAGGTCTTGATGCCTGCCTGCGCCGGGGGGCGGATGTCATCGTCAATACCGATGCCGACAACCAGTACAACGCCGACGACATACCCGCGCTGACGTTGCCCATTCTGGAACATCGTGCCGATATCGTGGTGGGCGCCCGACCCATCGAAACCATCGAGCACTTCTCGCCGGTTAAGAAACTGCTGCAAAAGCTGGGCAGCTGGGTAGTGCGCGTGGCGAGCAAAACCGACATCCCCGATGCGCCCAGCGGCTTCCGCGCCATGAGTCGTACCGCCGCGCAACGGCTGATGGTGTACAACGACTCAGTAGTGTCCGGTTAAATTAGCCATTCCCGCCACGAAACTCAATAACGGAGGGGTTTATAGCGTAAATATTTTGGTGCCGATTTGAAATCAGTTTACCTATATTCCGGTTCAAGTAACGTCCAGA